>Ga0207421_10005837_pt1 | contig 13623 bp, 16 predicted proteins | sample SodLakKL_010_SED_4_FD_187542 | JGI IMG/M metagenome (GOLD analysis project Ga0207421, IMG submission 187542) | Alkaline sediment microbial communities from Lake Tanatar, Kulunda Steppe, Russia - 8KL_010_SED (SPAdes) (version 2) | ecosystem: Environmental > Aquatic > Non-marine Saline and...
CAAGGAAGCTAAATTAAGAGAAGAATATGAGAAGATAATCAACAATATTAGACGCGGAACTTACAAGGCGTTATTTTCAGAGCGCGACTTTAACAGGCTTAAGCAGTTTAAGATAGCTTCTGAAATTATACGCAATTGCCGGAAGGAACAATGGGAAGTTAACGAAATTCTTGAAGTATCAGATAAGGTTGAACTGGAAAATCAAGAAGATAAATTAGATGAGTTCGTTGATGCCTTGACTAATGCAGAGGTTATTAACTAATGGGTATATCGAAAAAGCAAAGTAATGTAATAGAAAATGCTGATGCGAGGTGGAACTTATTAACTGGTGCAGTTAGAAGTGGAAAGACACATGCCAGTTTGTTGTTACTACCTAAGAGGCTGAAGGAACTACCAGATGGTCGAAGGGCTATTATAGGGAAAACTGAAACTACTATAATGAGAAACATACTCGACCCCTTAAGAGATATGCTCGGTGATAAGTATGTCGGGGAAATACAAGGAAGAAAAAGAGAGGTCGAAATCTTTGGGAAAAGGTTTTATTGCATTGGTGCTAACGACGCAAGGGCTGAAAAGAAATTGCGGGGTGCTGGTTTTCAGTATGTATTAGCTGACGAGGTTACTGTTTGGCCGAAAGAGTTTTTCAATATGCTGAAATCAAGGCTTGATAAGAAAAATTCAATTTTTGATGGCACTTGCAATCCGGAAGGTCCATACCATTGGCTGAAAAGTGAAATGCTGGATAGGCAAGATGAGTTGGATATATTTCACCAAAAGTTCACGATAGATGATAACCCCTTTTTGTCAGATGAGTTTGTAAGGCAGTTAAAGAAGGAATATCAAGGTGTATGGCACGATAGATATATAAAAGGGCTTTGGGTACTGGCCGAAGGTTTAGTGTACGATATGTTTGATACTGATAAGCACGTTATTAAGAGCCTACCGGAAGAAGTGAGTATTAGAAGAAGTTGGGTGGGCGTTGATTATGGTACGAGTAATGCTACTGCTTTTGTATTAATCGGATATGGCAGTGATGGCAATTTATATATAATCGACGAATATAAGCACGAAGGAAGTAGTCAGAAACAATCACAGACAGATAGTGAGTACAGTCAAGATTTGTTTAGATGGTTGGGGAACGAACTACCGAAGTGGATAGCGATTGACCCTTCGGCTAAAAGTTTTAGGTTAGAAGTTTGGAGGCAGAGAGATAAGCACCCTGCGTTCAAAAATGTTGTTAAAGCGAATAATGAAGTGCTGGAAGGTATAAGGAAGGTAAGCAGTTTGTTATCGACTGAAAGGCTTTATATTTTAGATAGATGTGAGCATATCAAGAAGGAAATGACGCTTTATAGTTGGGATAGTAAGGCACAGGAAAAAGGCGAGGATAAGCCGATCAAGAAATACGACCACTTAATGGACGCTATAAGGTATGCAGTAAGTGTGATACCATCAAGTATTATTGATAGTTTATTAGTAGCGTGAGGAGGAATTTGATGCCTTTACCGAGAGAGGAACAACATTGGCCACCAAGAAATTGGCAGGAGGTTTTTGACAGATATGCTGAATGGTCTGCATGGTATAGTGGCGATCCGAATTTATTAGCGAAGGTGCATAGTGGTAGAGTATATACACCAAACCCAAGTGGAAGGTTTTGGGCGAAGAAGGTTAAGGAAGAACGCCAGACTATGCTGCATGTACCGATTGCAGGTGATATATCGGCTGTAAGTTCGGACTTGATTTTTAGCGATATGCCTAACTTTATTATACCGGAGGCTAATCAAGAAAATGCAGAGAAGGACGCCATTGAGGCACAGGACCGAATTAATGCAATCGTAAATAAGAATGAAACTTATTCAAGTTTTATAGAATTAGGCGAAACGAATAGTGCTATCGGAGGCAGTTTTTTGAAAGTCAACTGGAATAAAAATTACGATTTTCCTTTGTTGACTGTGGCACAGGCTGATAGTGCGATACCGAAATTCAAGTGGGGATTTTTGCAAGAGGTTACTTTTTATCGGAAAATTAGAGAAGAAAAACGCTTTGGTAAGACAAGAGTATTGAGGCATATCGAACACCACGAAAGAGGACTTATTCAGAATAGATTATATGCTGGTACTTTGACGAATTTAGGGAATGAAATTGCTTTAAGTTCTGATAGGGCAACAGAAGATCTTGAAAGAGATATTGAAACCGGAATTGATGATTTGCTCGTAAGATATATACCGAATAAGAAACCTAACAGGCTATGGCGAGGAAGTTCTTTAGGGCAGAGTGATTATTCTGGTTTAGAGGGCTTAATGGACGCTTTAGACGAGGTATATACGAGTTGGATAAGAGATTTAAGGCTAGCAAAGGCGAGGATAATAGCACCTGAGCAATACCTTGAATTTGACAGAAATAGTGGCGACTTCTTCTTTGACGAGGACAAGCAAGTTTTTGCCGGACTGAATATGGGTCCGAATGGTGATGGTGAAAGTGGTTTGACGCTTAATCAATTTGAGATTAGGTCAGAGCAACACGAACAGACTGCAATTAACTTAATGGAAAGGATCGTCAGTAGTGCTGGATTTAGTCCTCAAAGTTTTGGCCTAAATATTGAAGGCAGGGCTGAAAGTGGTACTGCGTTAAGAGTTAGAGAGAGAAAATCGTTGAAAACGAAAGAAAAAAAGCAAAACTATATGAAAAATCCACTAGAGGATATATTTGAGTTGGTGCTGAAAGTTGATAATAAGATACTCGGGAATAATGTAGTTCCTTATAGGCCGAGAATAGATTTTGCTGATAGTCTGCCGGACGATAAGACTGAAACTGCTGACAGCTTGCATAAGATTGAACAGGCAGAGGCTGCGTCTATTAAGACGAAGGTCAAATGGTTGCATCAGGATTGGTCGCAAGAAGAAATAGAGGCTGAAGTAGAGAGAATTAAAGAGGAAAAGGGCATAACTGTGAGCGACCCGATGGAGATGGCGTAAAATGGGTATAAGCCCGAATATGACAGAGAATTTAGCGTTAGAGTTGGTTAGGATATATGCACAGGCTGAAAGAGATATGCTGTCGAGAATAAGCAATAAACTTAAAAGAGATACTTCGTTATCGATAAGCCAGTGGGAGCAGAAGAAAACTGCTGAATTAAGAGAACTAAAAAATGGCGTAAAAATGCATATCGTTGATAAGTTGAAAAATGTTGATGAAAAAGAAGTTAAGAAAATAATTGAAAAGGCTACTAAAAGGGGTGCCGATAGTGCAGTTGCTGATTTAAGGAAGGCGTTGCCCGAAGATGAAATACCTGTTAAACATGGCCTTAATCAAGCTAATCGAAGGGCCATTGAAACTCATGCAAAGGCACTTCAGGATAAGTTAGACAGTACGCATTTGAGGATAATGAGAACTACAGATGATGTATATAAGAAGGCAGTTAATCGTGGCGTTGAGTATGCTTTGACAGGCTCGGGAACTAGGCGAGAAGGTGCGCAAAAAGCACTTAATCAACTGGCGAATAGAGGCGTTACTGGTTTTCAAGATAGTGCTGGGCGAAGTTGGAACTTATCAAGCTACTGCGAAATGGCTACGAGAACTCAAACTGCTAATGCTAGCCGAGAGGCTCATATGCAGAGAGTTCAAGAAAATGGCCGAGATTTAGTTGTCGTTTCTTCTCACGCTGAAAGTTGTGAGATATGCGACCCCTGGGAAGGTCAAGTTTTGTCTATAAGTGGTGATGATGACAGATACCCCAGTGTTGACGAGGCAGTATCGGAAGGATTGCACCACCCTAATTGTGGACATCATCTAACTGCTTATATAGAGGGGCTGACAGAGCCTCCGGAGCCGATAGAAGGCGAGGAAAATTACGAGGATAGGCAGGAACAGAGATACCTTGAAAGAGGCGTGAGAAAATGGAAACGCAGGAAAGCTGGGGCAGTTACTGAAAAGGAAGAACGAAAGGCACAATCAAAGGTAAGTGAATGGCAGGGTAGGTTGAGAGATTTCGAAGAAGAAACAGGGCGAAAAAGAAGGTATGAAAGAGAACAAATAGAACAGGCGAGGTGATTATAATGCCTGATGGATATAAGCAGAAAGATAATGAAAAATTCGGCTATTATGAGAACAACAAAGGCGAAAGGCACTATTATACTCCGAATAATTCTAAAGAGCGTAAAAAGGCAAAAATGAGAGCCTCACAGGCTAAAAAAGACTTTGGTAAGAGGCTAAAAGGCCATAGGCCATAATATAGATTATGAAATCGCCTTTTTGGTATTGTAGGCGTAAAAGAACAAGAGGTAATCGAGGAACGCTACCCTCGTAAAATAATCGTAAAACCAATGGGAGGTAATACAATGAGTTTGAAGGAATTGTTAGGCGAAGAACTGTATAGTCAAGTAGAGGCTCAACTGGGCGACGACGAAGAAATTTTTCTTGCTAGTGAAAATGATGGTGATTACGTGCCGAGAACTAGAATGAATGATAAGGAGAAAAAAATTGATGAATTAAACGATAAAATTGATGGTTTGCAGGAGCAGTTAGATCAGAGGGCAAGCCAGTTGGAAGAATTAAAGCAAGACACTAATGCAAGTGAAGAACTTAAAGAAAAGATAAAGGAACTTGAAAAGCAGAATGAAGAAAAGCAAAAAGAGTTCGAGAGTAAATTGCAGGAAGAAAGGCTTGAAAATGCAATAGAAAAAGAGGCTTTAAAAAGACAGGCACGAAATCCGAAAGCAGTAAAAGCCCTACTTGACCGAGAGAGTTTGGAATTGACTGACGAAGGTGTGAAGAATTTGACAGAGCAGTTTGATGAGTTGGCTGAAAGCGATCCTTATCTCTTTGAGGGCGATAGTGTACCTGATGGAGGTAGTGAAGGCTTTAATGGCGAGCAAAGTTCTACATTGACTGCTGAAAGAATTAATGAAATGTCGGAAGACGAGATTAATGAGAATTGGGACGAGATACAAAAAGCTATGGAAACAGGTAATTTATAAGGAGGTAAAAAATTATGGCACTTGAAAACTTTATTCCTAAAATTTGGAGTGCGAGATTATTAAGTAATTTAAGAAAATCACATGTATTATCCGAGGTGGCTAATACCGAGTGGGAAGGCGAAATCACTAATTTTGGCGATACTGTTAAGATTAACTCTATCGGTAAGGTTAGTGTAAGAGATTATCAAAAAGGTGCAGATTTAGAGCGTGATGAGTTGGACGACAGCCAAACTATACTGACTATTGATAATGCGAAATACTTCAACTTCAGTATAGATGATATTGACCAAGCTCAGCAAAGACCGAAAGTAATGGACGAGGCTATGGAAGAAGCCTCATACGCTTTAAGTGATGCTAGTGATAGTGATTTAGCTGATAATGCTAAAGAGGCACATCATATCGAAAATGCTGGCGAAGTAGATAGCACTGATGTATATGAGTTAATCACCGAGGCTAACAGAAAATTAGACGAGGCTAACGTGCCGAGAGGAAATCGCTGGGCTGTTGTTACTCCTTGGTTTATGCAGAAAATGGTACTTGCAAAAATATTTGAGCAGAGTGGCTCGTTTGACGCAAGTGATGTTGAGAGCGAAGGCTATGCAGGTCAGACTTTAGGTTTTGATTTTTATATCAGCAATAATCTGCGTCAAGATTATGGTAATGACAATGACAGTTTGTTGATGTTTGGTACTAATAGGGGTATGACCTTTGCTGAACAGATACTCAATATCGAGGCTTATAGGCCAGAGGATAGTTTTTCAGATGCAGTTAAGGGTTTATATGTATATGGTCATAAAGTAGTTGACCCGAACGCACTCGTTACTATTAGAGGTAGACACAAAGCCGAATAAATAAAGGAGGTAAAATAAATGATTGAATTGACACCTATTAAATTAGGTCTAAATGAGTTCAAAGACTTCGAGTTCACTGCTGGTACTGATACCGAAGAAGAATATAAATTTGAAATGCTGACAGACGAGGCAGTATTAATCGTAGAGGCAGGAGGGGATGATGATGTAGTTGTTACTGTTAGAGGTGGCGACTATTATCAGAAGGACAATCAAGAATATGTCCCTCTTGAAACTACTGTGTCGGCTGGTGAAAGCACTATTGTTGGTCCGGTTGAAAGTGCTAAATTTAAAACCGAAAATGGCGAAGTTGAATTTGAAATTGACATTGATGGTACTGATGATGATGAAAGTGATGTGAATATGGCAGTTATTCAAATGCCTTTAATGGGCGTTGAAAGAAATTAAGAATTTAAAAAAGGGGCGTTAAGCCCCTTACCTCTTTTTAGGAGGTGAACAAATGGAAAGTTATGCTGATTTAGATGATTTAGCAGACTGGTTAGGTAAGGAAGTTGAAGAATTACCTGGAAAGTCTGAAAGGCTACTGCAAAGAGCAAAATATGTTATTGATTATATAACTTTGCAGAAGGCTGGAATAGAAATTGCAATAACCGAGGATATTATACAGGAGGTTGATGAGTGGGAAGGAAATGTCAATTATGAAATTGGTGATTTAGTTTTAGTTGATGGTGTTTATTATGGTTGTGTTGTCGCTCATACTTCTCAAGGTCATAATAAGCCTCCTTATGAATACTGGGAGGAAATTGATGTTGAAGAACTTACGACACCGACTACTGTGTATATTACTGCACCGGAAGTTACGAAGGCCAGTTGCGCACAGGTTGAGTATTGGTTAATGTTGGGTGACGAAATAGGATTGACGCAAATGTTTAACTCTATAAGCATTGGCAATTTTTCGTTGTCTAAAAGTGGTGATGATGATGTTAATAAACTCGCCCCTATGGCTTATGACCTACTAATGAGCGTTGGAATGTTAAGCAGAGGGGTGAAGGTAAGATGAAACTTCTAAATAGTATGCAGCCCCATACAGTTTTGCTTATACCTCTTTTGAGTTCTGGGGCTATGGGTGATAACTGGGGTGACAGTTTTGAAGTTAAGGGATATATGGAAGAAGAAACGCAATTAGTTCGTGACCAAGAAGGTGACGAAGTTACTGCAAATTCAGTTTTTTATACTTCGGAGGAACTGAATATTAAAAAAGGCAGTAAACTTGAATGGGACGACGAATATTATGTGATGAAAGTCGAAAGAAAATATAATGCGTTATCCGGACAGTTGGCTTATACTGCCCTCTATTTGGGGTGATAATATGACACAAAAATTTAAATGGTATGGTGATGAAGTTATTGAAACCACTCGTCAAAGTGCTATAAAAGCCTTGAAAGAAGGGGCAGGCCATCTGGAAACCGAGGCTAATAAGACAGTGCCTTATCAGGATGGTGTTCTTGAAGGAAGTAGTCAAGTTAATATTGATGAAGAATTGATTGAGGCGAGTGTGTCTTACAATACCCCTTATGCTGTAAGATGGCACGAGGCAGAGCCGGGTACTGTTGATTTTGATGGAAAAGGTCGAGCAAGATGGTTGCGAAGAACTGCTAACGAACAGGCTGAAAGGATACTTGACCATATGGCAAAGGTTATGAAGGGTGGTTTGAAATGATTGCAGTTGAATTTGCAAAGTATATATCACAAGAATTAAGCGACCTTGCCTATGGCGATAATGTATATATTGATGATATGCCGAAAGAGCCGGACAGGGCAGTGATGGTTGCAAGTGACGGAGGACCGGAGCCGGATTTTTGGCTTGATTATAGGTCACCCGATTTGCATATAGTTGTTAGAAGTGATAGCAATGCAAACTGGGGGAAAGAAAAAGCTGAAAAAATACACAGGTTATTAAGGCGTAAGTCGGGCTTTAAATTAGGTGATTATTTAATTATAACTTGTATAGCAGTTCAGTCCGAGCCGATTGCTTTAGGAAAAGACGACCGAGGACGATATAAATATAGTTTGAACTTTGAATTACATTTAAAGGAGGTATAAATAATGGCTACATTAAGAAAAGTACCTGCAAGAGATTGGGATTTTAGTATTTATGATGATGAGGATATGGAATATAAAGATATAGCAGGTTTGACTTCGTTTGAATATGCACCGGAAAAAGAGAGTGCTGAAACTACTGATTTTGATAGTGAGGGCTGGAATGAACACATTCCGGTTGCTCGAGGCGTTACTTTAAGTTTTGATGGGCAGTATGTTGAAGGTGAAGAAGGCGAAAGAGATGCAGGGCAGGAATTAGTAGAAGAACTAGGCGATGAGATTGGACCGGAAGGATTTACAACGATTAAAATGTCAAGCCCTTTTGGCGGTAAAGAAGTTTATCTCGAAGGCTCAATCGAAGTTGATACTATCGGTGGCGATACTAACGATAGTACAAGTTGGGGCTTTGAGTTTGAAGTCAATGGAAAACCTAAGACAGAGGATCCTAATTGATCAGAACACGAAGTTACCTTTAAGGTAACAGATGAGAGCGATGGCACAGATATTGAAAGTGCTGATGTTACTCTGGGTCAAGAAACAAAGCAGACTGATGATAGTGGTGAAGTTATCTTTGCAGAGGTTGCTTGCGATTACTATGATTACACAGTTGAGGCTACTGGGTATGAGAGTGTAACAGTCGAAGAATATTATATCGCTGGTGATGTATTAATCGAAGTTGAAATGACTGCTGTATAAATATAACGCCCCTCTTAATTGAGGGGCATACTTTACAGGAGGGTGAAAATATGGCGAAAACTATTGATTTTGATAATTATATGGAAGAAAAAAAGGAAGAAACTATTACGATTAAGGCTTTTGGTGAAGAATTTGAGTTACCTCCACAGATACCATTGAAAACTATGGAAAATATTATTCAGTTGAGAAAAGAACTCGGGAAAGATGGTGCGATACCAGAGGCTCAAATTTTTACAGCGTTAGAGCAGATGATAGGGAAAGAGGCGCTTGAAGTATTGAAAGAAAATGACGCTAATATTGAGGACGCTCAATGGTTACTTAAGCAAATATGGAAAATGTATAGAACGCAAGACGAAAAAGATGCTGAAGAAGGTAATTCGGGAAACTAGATTTGGATATTGTAGAATACTGGGACGCTATCGAGGCAGACTTCCAGTCAGTCTACAATATTGACCTTTTAACGACGAATATGAGTTGGCGTAGATTTATAACACTTCTTAAAAATCTGCCTCCGAATACAGCAGTAATACGCCGGCTTAAACAGGAAAGAGAAGGACGACAGACTAATATAGATGAGATTGATGAGAAAAAAGCGTCCGAAAACTTTTTTAGAGAGTTGGGCGTTTAGGAGGTGGAAAGATGCCAATTAAAGTTGGTGAATTATACCAGTCGCTAGAACTTGACGATAGTGATTTTCAAAAAGGCATGGCCGAGGCTGAAAGTTCGAGTGGTGGACTGGCAAATATTCTCAAAACTGGTGTAGTAGGTGCTACTGCTACTGCTGGTGCTGCACTTGCTGGTATGGCAGTTAAGGGTACGCAGAGTATGAAGGAACTTGATGATGCTACTAATGATTTTGCAGTTGCTACTGGTGCGACCGAAGAAGAAATGGAAAGTTTTCAAAATACAGTTCAAGATTTGCATAAAGTCAATACTGACAGTTATGAAGAACTTGGGGACGCAGTTACTGCTATGCACCAAAGACATGGTGATGCAGTTGAAGGAATGGAACAGGACTTTTTGGATTATGGGAAAGTTACTGGACAGGATACTGCTGATGCAGTTGAGCAATTGCATGGCGTACAACAGGCGTGGGGTCAAGATTTAGACGACCAAACTGAAGTGATGGACACATTTACAGCAGTTGCTCAAGATACTGGAATAGGTGTCGAGGATTTGCAAAAGAATATGGCTGAATTAGCACCTGTTGCAGAGGCTATTGGTATGGACTTTGACGAAACAACTGCTATGTTAGGTCAGTTTGAAAAGATGGGTGTTGATAGTGCTACTGCAACTAGAGGTTTGCGTAACGCTATGACGAGATTAGAGGACCCTACTGATGATCAAGCCGAGGCGTTAGAAGGTCTAGGAATAACACTTCGTGATGCTGATGGCAATATGACTTCGACCGAGGATAGATTAGAGCAGTTAATGGGAAAACTTAATGAAGGTGAATTGAGTTCTGAAGAAATGTCAGACGCTTTGGATATATTAGGACGCCGAGCCGGAACTGATATGGTTAGGGCGTTAGAAGATGGCGAAATGGGCATGGAGGAAATGATGGAAACAATCCAAGATAGTGAAGGAACTGTCGAGGACGCCTCCGAAACCTTTGATAAGTCATTAGGCGAAAGATGGACATTAATTCAAAGGCAATATTTATATCCGTTCATGGAAGTTATAGGCGAGCAACTAATCGGTGCTATCGAAAGCACACTTGATTTTCTCGAGGAGTGGGGTCCGAAAGTTGCTGAAGTTTTTGAAACAGTTACTGGTGTAGTTCAGAATATATTTGCAGATGATGGCGAAATTAGTGGTTTTTTAGATGAGTTCGCTGATAAGTTTGAAGGAATAGCAGAGGCAGTTACAGATATTGTAGTTGCTTTGGTTGATATATTCGAAGATTTTTGGGATATATTTGGTGATGATATTGTGTCAATGATCAAGACAAATCTTGATACTATTAGGTCGGTAGTTGAAAATGTATTCGGTATAATTGAGGGTGTGTTGGAAACTGTTGCAGGTTTATTAACTGGCGACTTTGAAAGAGCAGTTAATGGATTGTCGCAGATATGGGAAAATTCGCTTGATACTGTTGAAACTATTGTTACTAATACGAGAGATAATCTCGTTACGATTTTTGGTGATTTGCCGGAAACTGTTTTGGGTATATTCGAGGATATGTGGGATAATATAGTTGGTTTTGTATCGGATTTGCCCGGCAGAATGATTGACTTCGGTAAAGATATGGTACAAGGTTTGGCAGATGGTATTGTTAATAACGAAAATATTGTCCGAGATACCCTGAAAGACCTAGCTGGTGATGGCGTTATTGGTACTGTTGCTGAAACGCTGGGTATATTCTCACCCTCACGTGAAATGATGGCAATCGGTGAGTATGTCAACGAAGGACTAGCACAAGGTATTAGAGATGCGCAAGAACTGCCTGAAAATGCAGTTAGGGAAACTTCACAGGTAGTATTAGGGGAAACTGAAAATTTTGCTGAAGAAGTTAAAAAAGAATATAGTAGTTTATGGCAAAGTGTCAAAGAATATACTGACGAAATCAAAAGTACAGTAATTGATAAGGCGCATGAAATAACTATGACTATTAGTGAAAATATTGTTGATGGACTAAAAAGTATTATAAGTGATGTAATTTCAGAAAGTGAAGAACTTCAGACAGTTGTTGACTGGTTAGGGGAAATGTACGAACAGTTTATATCTGAATTGTTAGAGGCTGGCAGGCCATTGGTTGAGTTCATAATGGAAAACTTGCTACCTATTTTTGAAGAATTGTTTGGCTTTTTGGCTGATAATATTATGCCTATATTCGAAAATTTATTTGGCATTATAGAAGAACACGTAATGCCTGTTTTTCAGAGTTTGTTTGAGTTGCTGACTGATATTATCTTGCCTATATTTGAACGCTTATTTGAGGCTATTTTGCCGGTTATAGAGATTATATTAGATGGTGTGATGCCTATTATAGATACTGTGATTGAAGTATTCGGCAGTTTGCTCGAGGCTATTTATCCGGTAATTGAAACTATAATTCAATTATTGAAACCTGCTTTGGATATACTATTTAGCGTTATTACGCCTGTTATTGAATTAATAGGTGATGTTTTAAACCCTGCTTTAGAATTGTTTGGTAATGCTATTAAAACAGTTGCTAATGCTATGATTGGAATAATTAGGGGTGTAATTAGTGCGTTAAATGTAATTCCGGGTGTCAGTATAAGTAAACCAGATTATATTGGTGATAACGAAGGCGAGGAATCAGAAACTGAAGTGCCTGAAGATCGGGAAACTTTAGTAGATGGTATTGAAGGTCCTAAAGGCTTTGCACAAAGCCAAACTTCTCGAGAAGGACAAGAAAGCAATCCTTTTTTAGAAATGCTTGAAAAAATGCACGAAGAATTTAAATATTTTAGTGAAAAACTCTTTGAAAAATTTACTGAATTTAGTAAAATGCTATTTGATAATATGGAATTAGCGCAGGACTTTTTAGGTGATTTATTAATCGATATAAGCCGAGATATTAAATTACAAACTGAAGAAATTACAAAATCGCTGACTGATAATGCTATTATGTTAAAAGAACAATTAGTTCAAAATGAAAAAAGATTAGTTGAAATTAAGGAAAGAATTAATGATATAGAAGTTAATGTCAATGTAAGTGGTGGAAGTCGAGAAATGGCAAGGGGGGCAAGAATTTGATTAAGTATATTAATGCAAATCAAGATGAGTTGGTTTTCGAAAAAGATATTAAGCTGGTTGAAATTAATGGTACAGGTATTGAAAATGTTGAAATACAAACTCAAAAAGCCCCTTTTCAAGATGGTGCTACCTTGATTGACACCTTGCTGAATGAAAGAGAAATAAGCCTTGAAGTAGTTTTGTTGGGTGAAAATAGACAAGACATATATGAGAAAAGGCGAATGGTAAGTAATATATTCAATTCAAAGCTGGGTGTAGGTAAGTTGGTTTGGGAGCAAGAGGATATAACAGTTGCTAGTAAGGCAGTAAGCCGAGGAGTTGAATTTTTAGGTGCTGAAAGCCGAGGAGGCTATCAAAGGTGCATTATTAATCTTTATGCCCCCGACCCTGCTTGGCAAGATATAAAAGATACAGTTAAACCCCTTGGTTTGATTGAGGGGGGCTTGATGTTCCCTTTAGTGCTAAATGCTGACGAAGTACAAGATACTGTTTTTGCCCAGCGTGGTGAAGAAACTATGATTGAAATTGAGGGTGATTTGAATTCGCCTGTAAAGTTAGAATTTCAAGGACCAGCTGAAAATCCTGTAGTTACCAATGAAACCACAGGTGAATATATAAAGGTTGATAGAGATTTAGGAGATAATGAAAAGCTAATAATTAACACAAAGTTTGGCGAGAAATCAGTAATTTTTGAGGATAATGAAAGTAACAGAGAAAGTGCTTTTTCAGATATTGATTTAGATAGCACATTTTTTCAGTTAAAGCCCGGAAAAAATATTATTAGTTTTGACAGCGATATTGATAAAGAGGACGCTCGAGTATTAATAACTTATAGAAATAAATATGTGGGGGTGTAATAAGTGGTAGAAGAAAGTAGATTTTTTGATTATGAACTAGACGAACAAGGGCTTCCCGATAGACAATATAGTGCTGACCAGTTTGCTGAATATTTCAGAAGGTTGCTTACAAATGGAATATTCAACGGTGGAACAAACTTACAGGTTAATCATGTAGAGGATTTGATAATTGAAGTTGACACCGGTTATGCTTGGATAGAAGGATATATGTACCGCTTAACAGAACCAAAACAGCATGAATTAAGTATAGGAGACACCAATAATGACAGAATAGATAGGATAGTATTAAGGCTTGATACTACCATAGAAAACAGGTTTATCAAAACTTTCATTAAAGAAGGTGAGCCAGCCGAAGACCCGGAACCACCCGAATTAACCAGAAATGGAGATGTATTTGAATTATCATTAGCTCAAATATTAGTCCCGCAGGAAGCATTATCAATTTCCGGGGCAGAAATAACA
>Ga0207421_10005838_pt1 | contig 13617 bp, 5 predicted proteins | sample SodLakKL_010_SED_4_FD_187542 | JGI IMG/M metagenome (GOLD analysis project Ga0207421, IMG submission 187542) | Alkaline sediment microbial communities from Lake Tanatar, Kulunda Steppe, Russia - 8KL_010_SED (SPAdes) (version 2) | ecosystem: Environmental > Aquatic > Non-marine Saline and...
GCACCCGCACTCGGCCGCGAGTTCGGCCGGCACCCTCCCCCCGGCGATGGCTGGCCCCCGAGACTGGACACTTCTCGGATGCCAGGTACTGAACGGCAGGTCTTCTCGAGATGAAGACTTCGTTCACGGGTAAGCAACGAACGAAGGAAGAAAGTCCTCGCCGCCGTTCAACGTTGGTAGAGCCGCTGCTGATCCACGGAGGCAATCACGCGGCGCACATAGTGGTGATCTCGCCTGTCACACAAGGCAGCGGCATGGGATCCGGCGCTCACTCCTGGGACCATCGTCGATAGCATTGCCCGACACTCTGCGCCTCCTCACTTCGTGGCCGCGCGGATGCGCTCGTAGAGTTGTACCCATCGCTTCGCGTCAGCTGGCCTAGCTTCCGATTCGAGGAAGTCGACGAAGGCCCCCTTCGCCGCCGGGACGAGGTCGAAGTGCCATCCGCCCTCGGGCTTAGGGCGACGCGACTTGCCGTTCAGCCGCTCATCCTCCTTGCCCTTGACGAACCGCGTGAAGAGCCGGTCAGCCCAGAGGTCCTCGGCCTCGTAGGCGAAGTGCTGGTTGCCCCCATTGAAGACGTCCCTGTAGTTGAAGAGCGAGCGGCCAGACTTCCAGTCCTTCGTCTTCGTGCCGATCTGTCGCAACGTGTCCTCGGCCCGTCGGCCATCCTCATCGTTGTCAAGGAGGGCGACTACCGGAACGTTCGAGATGGCACGCATCACGAGAGCCTGCATCACGACGAGGCTGGCGCCTCCCGCGTGGTTCCCTGCCACGCCCATACCTGCCTGAAGGAACTCAAGGCCATCGAGGAGTTCCTCTCGCCCTGCTGCCTTGAGTGCGATGCGCGCGTACGCGGCATCTGTGGCCCCTTCCACCACGACGATGAGCTTCGCGTCGTGTGGTACGCGGTGCGAGCGGTCGAGTACCTCTACGACGAGCCGATCGCGGAACAAGCCTCCCAGCACCTGGGCGTGAGGTTCGGAGCCTCGCGAGCGTGCCACGAGCTGGGTGCGCCCTCGTCGATCCTTGTCGATGGCGAACACCCGTGCTTCATCTTCGCGCGAGACGATGTAGGGCGAGTGGGTTGTCAGAAGCACGGATACATCCGGCCGCTGCGCCAGCGCCTCCAGGTCTTCGCGCAACTGCTCCTGGGCAGCGGGGTGCAGGAACGACTCGGGCTCCTCAACTGCGAACAGCATTGATCGCTTTCCGACGTCCGCAAAGTGGCGCAGCATCGCGATCAGCAAGCCGCCGCGAACGCCAGTTCCCTTATCTGCCAGGTCGGTTGCCGCAACGTCGCTGATCTCCACAGACATCCGTGTGAGCGTCTCCTCCAGGGGACGAACGTCGGGTGCAAGCCGAACCGAACCGATCTCAGGGAAGAGGTCGGCGACCTCGTCTTTGATCCGCTCGGTCAGCGGCTTGAGAAGTCCACCCTGGAGCTCGTTCACGTACCGTTCGCGGCTCCTCTCCGCAGCGTCGTGCGCCTTGCGGAGGTCCTCCCGGAGTACGTTCTGGAGGATGTCCCGGAACTTCCCCTCGAGCAGGGTCTCTAGGGACTCCCCGCTTCGAATCAGCACGAAGTGGAAGCACTTGTGGAACTGAGCGACGGTCTTCACCACGAGCGGATCGTCGTCTGGCAGGCTGCGAGCACCAGCACCCTTCGCGACGAAAACCTGTCTGCGGCTCCCGGAGCGGTCGTCCTCCGATCCTTCGATCGTGACCCGCAGCTTGACGCAACCGTCCTCGGCGTACGTCCGGGCCGCCGTCGGTCTGACGCGACGCTCGTACTCCTGGAGGTACCGAAGCAGCGTTTTCTCTCGCGGTGCCGCCCCCCGGCTCGGCACATGAAAGGTCAGCGTGACGGTCGGCTTGGCGTTCGCCGCCTGAGCCGGGACATCAAGCGGACGGTCGAAGTGGAAATCGGGATCGAGTGCCAGGGCTAACGCTCGGAAGATGTTCGACTTGCCCGTGTTGTTCGGGCCCGCGATGGCGTTGACGCCGTCACCGAGCTCGAGGTCGAGGCTCGGTTCTCCGGTCTCGCAGAAGATCGACCGGTAGTTGCGAATCTCGATGCTCGAGAGCTTCAACAGGACCTCCGCACGTTGCTGGTCAGCTTGTCAGCGAGTCGAGGATCCCCATCTCCTGGAGGTCATCGAAGTGCCTGCCCAGGCGGACAGGGATGGAGCCGCCTTCAATCTTCACGCCGAGTTCCATGTTGTCGCGCATCGCGGCACGGGACATGTTGGCTGATGTGATGAGTACGGCGTCGGCGTCACGAATCAGAACCTTGACGTGCATGCTCGTCCAGTCGGGTGACTGGCGACTCGCCCGTGGCCAGTGGAGGGAGTTGACGTACGGGACGAGCCGCTCGAAGGCCTTTGGGCCGTCGGGCCCGGTCCCGTCGGGTCTTTGTGTCTCGAGGAGCAGCCGGATCTTCACCCCCTCGCGACGACGCTTGTCCAAGGCATCGATGAGGTCGTCGACCTTGCCGGCGGAGAACGTGGCTAGCGTGATGTGCCCCTTTGCACTTGCGATCAGCTCGTGCGCGACCGCCGCTGTCGGCCGATGTGACGGCACCGGGACCGTGGCCGGCCCCGTCCAAACAATCTCGGCCGAACCTTGTTCAGCTTCGACGCGACTTCTCGTCACGACCGCGGAGGCAAGAGCCGCGGTCGTCACCGATGACCCACCGCAGGCAGCAACGAGGGCGTGCACCAACTGCTGGGCGTCATCGGGGACGTGACTCCGGACGGCGTGCCGGAAGGCCGGACCGGTCACGTTGCCGTCAAACGCCCCGAGCAACAGCCTCGCGGCGTCCTCCGACAAGAGAGACGACAGGTCGTTCGCGATCTCCGCGACTTCCCAGGGATCCACGATCAAGCCACGAACGCATGCTTGATGCCGTCGACCAGCGTTGGCACCAGAAGTGTTCGGTCGAGGTACTGGTTGGCGTGGTCGCAGGACGTCTCGGGTAGGAACAGGCACACGTGGCAGGCGGCCCCGTGCAGCGAGCCGTCGCCTTCGACACCACCGGTCGGGACACCGTTGGGGACGTGCGTGGCGCAGAAGGGGTCGGACGTACAGACGGCCGCCCGCTCGAGTGCGCGGTCGATCAGGCCGCCGAGGCGGTCGGGCATCCCCAAGGAGACCAGGCCACCGAGCGTGCCTTCGGAGTCCGGTGCCGCCGTGTAGAGAAGCACGCCCGCCATGGGCGAGCCCAGGGTCGCGGTTCTCGCGTAGATGCGCTCACGGATGGACGCGGCGGCGTAGCCGGCCTCGTGCGAGATCTCATGTATGAGCAGATGCGCCAGCGTGTGAACAAGCGCGAACCGGGCCGATGGTGGAGGCGACGACTCGAGGCCTCGACGCCGACGCCAGACCTGGTGCGCCTCGTGCAGTGAGGCGACTCGATCGAAATCTGGAACGTGGTCCTTCTCCCATGCCTGCACCGCGCTCTCGTCGAGGCGGATCAGGATCCCCTCGCCGAGTGAGACGGCGGCTGGCACCCACCGCACCGGGCCAGCGGCCAAGGAGGCGCGAGCCTCCTTGCGGTCTGACGGCGAGTCCAGCCGGGTGAAGCCGACCAGAGCCGACACCTCCCGCAGGCGCGTGACCAGCCGCGTGGTCGAGAAGACTCCGGACTGGGTGGCAGGTGGCGCCTTGGTGCCCTCGACCTCGAAGTCCGGATGGTCACCCTGGACCGGCTGCGTGAGGGCGACCCACTCGGGGCCGAGGATGTCGCGCTCCTCGGACTGCTCACCGATCGCAGCTTCTTGGGTCTGGTACTCGTCCCAGAGGTCCTCGACGGTGTACCGGTCAGACCGTAGCCACTCAGCCTGGTTGTACTTGGCCATCGTCTCGGCGAAGTCCTTGAACTCGTCGAGGGTCGTGAACTGCTCGAAGCTCGGCCGTTCATCCCGGACAACCTGGGTCACGATGGGCACTTCGTCGTGCGGGATCGACAGGACGGTGCGACGATCCGAGAACCAGAGGTTGGTCGCACCTACCAACAGGGCGACCACGTTCTCGTTGCACGACTCGCGGTCACCGAGTTGGGGTCGGCCGCCGCCACACCGCGGCAGGTTCTTCCACCCGTCCGGTCCGAAGGCAGGCTGCACCGCCGCCGAGTGATCGCAGCCGCTGTGCCGGCACGACACCTTCTGCGAGGTCGGACGTTGTGCGAGGCCGACGTCCTCGAGCGCGAGGTTCGACTGCGGGTTCTCCGATACCGGGCACTTGTAGCTGTTCTGCCGGTGCGCCCAGGCACCCCACGGGAAGTCATCGAGGTGGCCGTTGGGGCAGGCGAGCACGAATCGGACCGGGGTGGCGGTGGGCTTCGTGAGTTTCGTGCAGTCGCCGTGGACGTACCTCGCCTCGTGGGGGCGGTAGGTATTGGTGTGCTCGAGCTGGAACTTGCCCGAGTCGTACCGGCTCAGCGTGTTGCACGCCGGGCAGCGCAGCCACCGCGGGAACGGCAGCGTCCACGTCCCGGTCGCGTCCCACTCGCCGATCCCCTTGGCTCCGGGCGGCGGGGTGATGCGGACCGGGCCGCGCAGAGCGGCGACCGTCGGTCCGAGGGCATCCTGGACGTGCTCGAGGAGCCGTTCTTCCTTGATGATCGTGTCGCGCTTGAGCGTGTGCCACGGGTCGCCGCCGTGGATGGCGCCGTCGAGACCGGGAACGATCACAGAGAAGTTGGGCAGCTCGAGTACCGAGCCGACCCCGTAGGTGTGGATCAGCTGCGAAGGGCGTACCTCACCGAGCTTGACGGGCTCGAAGTTTCCTGAGGAGTCGCTCACCTCAGGCCTCCTCGGTCGCGTCGGTTGCCAAGGCGGCGGCGTAGTCGGCCGCGACCACGTCATCTACGTCGTCGTCGACCGTCGGTGCCTCGGCCGAGCGACCAGCGGTGCCCCTACCGGGACCGACGCCGCTGAAGTCCCAGTCCGGTTCGTCGGGTGCGTGGGCCTGACGGTCGATCAGGACGTTGATGCCGGGCTCGGTGTTGCGCAGCGAGTTCGGCATGATCCACGGCTGCTTGCCGTTGGCGTCCTCTGCCCCGTGCAGCAGCGTCGTCAACCCCTCCTTCTTCGACCCCGTCCCCCGGCTCCGCCACGCGTATGTGGTCGAGCCGCTGGTGAGCTTGGCGACTAGGTCGTCGGCCCGGTGCTTGCCCGCTGCCTGCGCCGCATCGATCTGGTCCTTCGTTGCCTTGGCATGCTCGGCGCGTTGGCGCAGCGCCTCGACGGCAGCGTCCAGCCGTGGGTCGGCCGCCGAGATCCTGACGACACCCCGGTCCTCAGCCCATTCGTCCACCCCGCCGCGCAGGAGGGACACCAACACCCCGGTAGCGCCGCGGTCCAGGGCTCGAGGTGCGAACGGCGTTACGGACTGCGCTTCGACGTTTCGGTAGAAGGTGTCGTGGTAGTGCTCGAACTGCTCCCAGTGCGACAGGTCGCGGGGACGCGCCCAGTTCGACAACGTGAAGACGATGCCGGGCGCCTTGTCAAAGTCACGTCCGACACGTGAAGACGCCTGGATGTACTCGGCGGTCGTCTTGGGTTGGCCGACGACGACCATCATCCCGAGGCGTGACACGTCGACACCGACCGAGATCATGTTGGTCGCCAGGACCAGGTCGATCCCACGGTGTTCGAGCCGGAACCCGGATTTCGACTTCTCCGACGTCGCGACCGAGAAGCGGTGCGCCTCGAACAGTTCACCCAGGACGTCTCGCAGGTCGGCGGCACCAACCCGGGAGGTCAACTCGACGATCTCTGGCTGCCACCACATGCGCTTGCGGGTGCCGTCGGGCATGTCGAACTCGGACGCGAACCGCGGGGCGAGGAAGCCACGACGGTCGCGTTCGATGCGACGTAGCCGATTCTGGAGCTCGTCGGTGGCGATCCGGTACATGCCGGCCAACTCGCGGATAGCCGAGAAGTACCCGACGGTCGTCATCCACGGGTCCGCCGGGTTGGGCTGCCCGGGAGCTACGTGAGAGGCGGCCTCGTCCCACTGGTACTGAGCAGCAGCCATGACGGTGCGGAAGAGCCGGGACTCAGCTTCCTTCAACCGACGCCCCGAGGCGGCCACGCCCATGTAGAGACGGCCAGCCGAATGCTTGAGCTCCGGATACCGGCGGGCCAGGGGGTCGTCGGGACCCAGCGGCAGCTCGCGCGCGAAGAACGTATTGTCGACGTCGAGGACCTGCGGCGGGAAGATCCGCGTCTGCCGGGCGAACACGGCTCTTGTCTGCTGGGCGGCCCGTCGGATGGTTGCTGTTGAGGCGACGACCTTCGGGCGGACGGTCGTCTCCCCAAGCCGCCAAGTGGAGAGCTGGTCGATCGCGGTCTCGTACAACCCGGCGAGGGTGCCAAGCGGCCCCGTGATGAGGTGAAACTCGTCCTGAATGATCAGATCGGGCGGCCGCAGCCGGATGGCCGAGCCTGCGATCAGATCGTCTGCCGCGACGACCTTCACCTTGGTGTGACCGGTCGGGGAGCTGCAGCAGTCGGGCCAGTAGGTGGCGTCGGGACCGCGCCATCCGTGATCTGGGCAGCGGTCGCTGACGCGGCCGAACAGCATCCGGACGTTGGGGTTCCACGGCAACTGGGCGAACTTGTCGATCGTGCCGATGACGAAGGTCGGCAGCAGCCGGTAGATGTCCTCGTCGACGGTCACGACGGGGATGCCCTCCCCCCTGGCCTGGACCTTGCCGAACTCGCAGCCCTCGTCAGGGCAGAAAGTCAGGAACCGCTCGCCCGGGTTGAGCCCGGACGGGTCGGGGTCTTCAGCGCCGATGACATGACGAGGCGTCGCGGTCGGGTCGAGCTCCTCCCCGCACCACGGGCACTCGGCGAGCTGGTGGGGGGAGCCCCCGTAGGGCCGCTGCTTCTTGCGCAGCTTGTCGAGGGCGTCGCCGGCCTCTTTCGCTCGGTTCGGCGTCAGCGAACCTCCGACCCACATCCCCAGCCGGAACGGCACGTGCCCCCAACAGTCGGGGTCGGAGCGTCGGATGTGCTCAGTTGCGCAGACCAGCGCTGCGGCACGTTCGAACTGCTGGGCGGTGAGCAGCCGCAGCGTGTAGCGCATCAGCACAGCGACCCCGTCGGAACCGTCGACGTCGCCGAGGTCGACCTGCAAGCGGCGTAGCGCGAACGTCGCGGCCACCAGGCCGAGGTAAGCCTCGGTCTTGCCACCACCGGTCGGGAAGAACAGCAGGTCGACGGGCGCCGTGTCCGACGAACGTGACGCGTGGGCCGGGTCGGCCAGTGCGGCGAGGTTGAGCAGCACAAAGGCGAGCTGGAAGGGGCGCCAGCGGGTGTGCGGGTTCTCGCCGGACGCGTCGCTCTGGCCCCTGAACTCGTCGAGAATGTCGAGCAACTCACGCTGGTCGCCGTCGCGCCTGGCACGGATGGCATCGGTGCGCAGCCGCTGTTCGGCCATCGAGGCGTTGGCGAACCGGAACGCTGCGAGGGCATCCGACCCGTCGACCAACAGCGCGATGCCTTCGCCGATCGCCTGGGCGACGAGGTCGGCCTCGTACAGCGCGTCCTCGGCAGCCTCCCGATGCCCAACAAGCGTCGGATCGGTGTCGAGCGTGCTGGCCTGCTCCTCGAGCCAGCGGGCGTAGCCGTCGGCAAGCGGTGAGAGTGCCTGCTGGAGCTCGTCAGCAGGCAGTTCGGCGAGTCGGCCCATGTCGGTGACGACGCCGGCGAGGTGAGCGGTGTCGGCAGGGCTGGCCGGGGCGGTGCGCCGGATCTCCTGACTGGGGAGGTAGGTCGTCGCGATCCGGTCGGTGCGCGTGGGGGTGTCGGGCGACGGCACGGAAGTCACCGACGCCGCGTGGCCGCGTGCGAACTCGACCCGGCGGCGGTAGGTCATGTCGAGGCGAGCACGCTCACTGGCGTCCGGGTTCCCCGGGCTGGTCGATGATCCGTTACCGACGGCCTCTGCCCGTCCAGCGAACACCGCCGTCCCGTCAACCGAGGAGACCTCGAGTGTCGGCTGGAACAGCCAAGCCTCGTCAGGGTTCGCGCCCGGCAACTCCTGCCGGTTGTGCAAGAACAGCGTTACGAGCCGGTAGCCAGAAGCCGAGGTGCTGCAGTTCCCAGCGAGCCGCACGGTCCCGTGAACGGCATCGAAGTCCGCGGGCTCGAGGTCTCCATCGGTCAGCGGGATGACGGCCTCCGCTGACTGCGGGGTGCGTTGCCAGCAGCGATTGAACTTGTCGTCCTGCTGCCACGCAGGACGCTCGTCCTCGGGCGTGGGGTTGTCGACGCGCCGGTACTCGCCCCACGTCGCGGTCGCACGAATCGCCTCGGCCCCGGGCTCGACGGCGAACGACATCCCGAGCGAGGACGGAAACAGCATCGCTCTGCTGGGCTCTTGATCCACGACGTCGTGCGCCTCGGGCGCCGGCTTGTCGACATCCGGCTCCTCACCCCGGACCTGCACTGTGGCGCTCGCCTGCGTGCCGTCGGTGGCGAGCATCCCGACGAGGTAACGATCGCGAACGCGGTAGTCGAACAGCAGCTCGTCGTCCTCGACCGGACCGAGAAGGTCAAGCCGCACGGACTCCACGAGCCGCGCGCGCATCTGTCGAGGTTCAGACATGCTGCTGCGCCTCTCGCATGATCGACTCGAGCGACCGACCCGTCTGCTCCGCCGCCTGCTCGAAGTTCAGCTGCAACAGCCGCATCAACAGCTCGAACCGCGCCTCGGTCGACACCGTGAAGAACCGTCCGTACCGAGTGTCGTGGAACCCGTGGCCCAAGTCGAGGTCGTCCCAGCCGTAGGCCCTGCGAACTGCGTAATCGAGCTCGACGTGGTGGTCGCGCAGCTTCGTCGTCACCGCGTCAACCTCAGCTTCGTCGTGATACCGCCCATAGAGCTTAGTTATCCCCAGATTCTCCTTCTCCATCACGGACGCGCGCCAGTCGTGAAGCGCAGCGGTTGACCGGCCAATGCCCGCGAGCAGTTCGGCAGTTATGCGTCCGTCAGGCACTAAGCCGTCGTCTGCGGGATTCTCGGTAACGGGCAATCGTCCGGGAAAGGGGAAAGTTTCGAAGCAGTCGGTTGGTGAGTAGTTGATGCGCGTCTCGAGTGTCGACGCGTAACGGTCAACCCAGACTCGATGAAGCGTGCACGTCAAGACCCCCAGTAACGCCAAGTCATCCCACGGGAAGATGATCACCTTGTTGGAGAAGACCCGATCCGTTGTGACCCTCGTCGGAATGACTGGCTGACTAACGGTGGCGATGACAATTACGTGATCTAAGGCCTCTAGTCGCAGGCGCAGGCGGGGACGTCGTTCAGCGTGTCGCCACCACTCCTCGCGACGTTGCTTTCGCTTCTGCCGCTGGCGATCGGGGCGAACCTCACGCTCGACAATCTTGTAGGCGGCCTCAAACTGGGCGGCCTCTGCCTGTGTTCTTTCTTGGAAGTCGATGACCCACCGCTCTGACTCGTGAGTGGGACTCTTATTGATGTCTTCCCCTGACACGTATGGGAAGACGATGTACTTACTCTTCTCCTCACTCGCGAGCAACGCGTCCCGACGAGGGCGATCGAGAACGAAACCCTCGCCCAAGAGGATGTTCCCCTGTATCGCCTGCTTGGCATGAGAAGGCAGGCGTCGAGGCTCTCCTCGCCTGGTACCGGTTGGGTAAAGGTCGCTCTCAATCCGGGCTACTTGCCGCCCATCGAGGATGCACGTGGCCTCCCAATCCCGCGATGTCCACCAAATTTTGGCGACGTAGACAGCGTCGCGACCGGGCCAGCGCTCGGAGGAACTTGCTCGATAGACGGCACCGCCATCGGTAACGCGGAGAGCTCGTAGCCCCACCCTGCGGGTGGCGCCTTGCGCGATCGTGTTCGTGGTAATCAAGCCGAATGTCCCGGCTAGTCGGCCCGCTCGACGAAGAAATAGGGCAACCAAGTCGGCGCTTCCCTTCTCGCCTTGGGCCACGTATCGAGTGACGTGCTCACGATAGGTATCCCCCTGTGAGCGTCCGATCTTCAGACCCCCCATGAAGGGTGGGTTCCCGACCATCGTGTCGAAGCCGCCTCGAGCCACGATCTCGGGGAACTCGATCGCCCAGTGGAAGAACGCAAAATCGGCCGGTGCATCTGTCGGCCGCGCGCTTCTCAGCAAAGCCAAACTGCTGCGCGACTCTTCCAACCGAGCAGTCAACGGCAGGAGTCGGTCGCGCAGTTCGGACTCGGTCGTGCCTGCCTTGGAAGAGGCTGTGCGCCAGCACACGGAAGTGATCCCATCGGCGACGAGCCGAAGGTCATCGAGTAGCCGGTCCGCCTTGGCATTGACGTTTGCCCGCTGCTCCGCGTCCGCTGCGTCCTTCACGTCGCCCCCGCGAACGAGCTCTCGGAGGGCCAGGGCTTGGTTGATGCGCTCGTCGATCATCGTGAAGTAGCCACCCAGGCCTTCAGCGTTGCCACCGAGAAGGTCCAGGCCGACCTGCGTGTCAACGCCGGTGTCGAGGTGGAGGCGTCGGAGCTGATCGAGGCTCGTGACGCCGAGGAGACTGTCGCCGCACTTGAGTGCGTGATCGAGGAACGTGAACGGCCGCCCGTGAGCCATGGTGATGAGCCACAGAGACAGCTTAGCCATCTCGACGGCCATCGGATCGCGGTCAACGGCGTAGATGCACTGGGCGACGACATCTCTTCGTGCCTGGACATGCGGGTCGGTCGCAGTCGGGTCGGCGGCTGCGGTCTCGAGGTCGCGAGCCGAGAGCTCGCCGTGCTCCAGCCTCGACTCGACGAGCTTCTCGGCCAAGTACCGAACGGCCGCCACGAGGATCGCGCCGGAACCGACGGCGGGGTCGCAGACGCGCAGCTCGAGGATCTGCTCCGGCGACTTGATCTGCCAGCTGGACTCGTCCTCCTCGTTGTGCGGGCCGGGCTCGTAGGCCAGGTGCTCGAGAGCGTGGTGGGCGATCTCGGCCGCGAACGCCGGGCTGGTGTAGGCGGTGCCGGTGTCTCGGCGATTGGCGGTCTCAGTGACGTAGACGTCGCCGGGCAGGAACACCAGCGCGACACCTCGGGCGTCCGCGCGGAGCAGTCCGGCGAACGGCTCGACGCGCTCGAGGATCTGTGCGTCGCCGCTACACGCCTGCCCCAGCGTGGCCGCGACCCGGTCGTCAGGTGCCTTGGCGATCCGGGCCTCCCACTTGGCCTTCTTGCCCTGGCCACTGGAGGGGTCGTGCTCCTTAGCCAGCCAGTCAGCGACCTTGCCCTTGGCGCGCTGGATCTCGAGGTCGTCCAGCGACACCTCAGGCTCGTTCCCCCTGGTGCCTATCAGGCCGAGCACGACGTCGCCCTCGAGGACGCTGACGGCGGAGTGGTCGAGCAGGCTCTCGTACACCTGCCCGATCTGCTCGACCGAGAACGCCCGGTACGAGATGCGCTGGCCATCGAGACGCTGGAGCAGGTCCAGCACGTGGCGGAGCGTGGCGTCGTCGACAACGCCGACGTCGAAGACCTCGCCGTCGACACCGGCTCCTTCGAGGAACGGGTGGCGGGTCGGGTCGAAGAGGTTGCCGCCGTACGCGGGCACGTTCATCTGGCTGTGGTGCACTCCGCCATGGACAGCCCGGGCCGCCGCCAACAGGCGCAGCCACGCACCATGCCGGCGGCGCATCACGCCCTGGTGCAGGTAGTGGTCGTCGTCGAGCTGTTCGAGCAGGGTCGATACGGCGTAGGCCCGGTCCCATAGGTCGCCGCTGCTGATGAGGTTGCGTTCCTCGGCGTTGAGCAGGAAGACCGTGCGCATCAGCACCGTGACGACGCCGGCGTACACGGCCTCGGGGTCCACTCCGGCGAGCAGCTTCCCGTCGGTGTTGCGGTTGGCCCGCGATACCGCGTTTACCAGCGCTTCAGCGGCGCGACGGACCTGGAGGCCGAGCTTCTCGGTCACGTCGACCTGCTTGTCCTGCGACAGCTTCAGCAGATCAGACGTCGAGGTGTCCGCCACGGTGGTGACGGCCGGTGCGGCCATCAGCGCGACGAACGCATCGGCCAACCGACGGTCGAGCCGGTGCAGCGCCGGGTCGACCCACGCGTGCCCGGTCACCCCGGAACCGACCCATACGATCAGGTGCTCGTGACCGTTGGTGACCAGCGCGATGTCGGCACCAAGACTCCGGGCGGCGAGGGCTGCTCGCTGCACCGGGGTCGACGGCCAGCCCATGTGGTCGGTCGTAGCGTTCGGCTGGAGGGCGTCTGGGGTGGGTGCGGCATCGGGGCCGGCGAGGACGACCATCCTCAGTTCGTTCGGCTTGCGGGAGACGTGTGCCACGGCGTACGGCGTGACGGTGGCCTTGTCGTGGACCGGGTGGCGGACCGCGTCACCGGGCTGGAGCGTGAGCGTGCGTCCTGGCTGGTAGCCCAACACCTTGGTGAACAACCGCTCGACCAGAGGGAGCGCCTCGTCCCATCCCGTGGGCCGGACGTCTGGGGGTGCGAGCAGGTCGCGGTGGTCGTTTCTGATCCTCGGTGGCCACGCGGCGTCGAACACGTCGTCCAGCGCGGGGCGCGACAGGAACGGGCCATCGACGTCGAGCAGGTCGAGCCAGGCGTGGCGCTGCTCCTTGACCTCAGCCATGGGCCACCTCCGGGTGCAGGAACGTCAGCGCGATCGGCATCACGAACGTGTCGAGGTCGTCGTAGCGAGCCTCGACCGCGTCGATCTCGCTGTCGATGTCGTCGCGGATGGTGGCGAGGCGTCGCTGGAGCAGCTCGAAGTTCCGCTCGAGCTGGGCCTTCTCCTGGTCCTCCCAAAGCTGCAGACCCATGCCATCGAGCTGGTCCTTGATCTCGTCGATGCGCTTGCGGATACCGCGCTGGATGCGCTCCGCATCCTCGCGCAGAGCCTTGGTCTCGCGTTCCTGGTTGCGCTTGAGAGCATCGGCGAGGTTGGTGGCCACATCCTCGGCTCGCGCCGTCAGGTTGGCCGAGAGGTCGTCCGCCACGCCGCTCCAGGCCTCGAGCGCTGCATCAGGGTCACCTGGTGCCTGGTCGGTGCGGGCGGCGTAGAGGAGGTCAGCCGCCTTATCCGTACGCAGTTGGGCCCACCGGCCGGTCCTACTGCTGAACCGGGCGGCACGGGCGACGACGTCCTCGTGCAGGACCTTGGCGTCGTCTGCTGCGGTCCGGGTGCCGCCGGTGACGAGCACCCGTGCGTGGGCGACGACGACGAGATCCCCTCGACCATCGACGTCCTCTGGGACCTTGGCGACGTCGTAGGTCCTGGCCGTGACGCGGTGCAGCCGATCGGTCGTCGTGCGGGTCCAGACCTGCGAGCGCAGCAGAGCGGCCGCGTGCGCGACGAACGGGTGGTTGAGGTGCAGCAGGATCGGTGCGGGTGCTGGCCCGGCCTTGTCGGGTTCGAAGGTGACCAGGCGCCGGGTGCCGTCCATACGGTCGACCAGCTCGGGGATCGAGTCGGTCCACTCCGGCGGCAGACCGATCGCGCCTGCTCCGCCCGGCAACGCGAACAAGCCCGGTTCCGTCGCGGGGATCAGGGTCTGCTGTCCCTCGAGCGTGAGCGCCGTCTGGGCGAGATGCGCGATCGTCTCCGGTGATGCGTCG
>Ga0207421_10005839_pt1 | contig 13616 bp, 13 predicted proteins | sample SodLakKL_010_SED_4_FD_187542 | JGI IMG/M metagenome (GOLD analysis project Ga0207421, IMG submission 187542) | Alkaline sediment microbial communities from Lake Tanatar, Kulunda Steppe, Russia - 8KL_010_SED (SPAdes) (version 2) | ecosystem: Environmental > Aquatic > Non-marine Saline and...
CCCTGTGCTTCGCTGCCCTGTGCTTCGCTGCCCTGTGCTTCGCTGCCCTGTGCTTCGCTGCCCCGTGCATCGCTAACGCGTTGTTCGCCGCCCGGAGTCGTGCTCATGGCCCGGACCTCCAGTTCCGCCACTCGATCCGGAAGGCCGGCGCGTGGCTGTTGATCGAATGAAAGCGCCGCGCGATCGCTTCGGGCAGCAACCCCAGGCCCTCGAAACGGCGTGCCAGCGCCCCGGTGTTGGGGTTCTCGGCCGGGCCGAAGCAGCCGTAGCAGTCGCGCGCGAACGCCGGGCACAACGCGCCGCAGCCGGTGTGGGTGACCGGTCCCAGGCAGGGGATGCCCTTGGCGACCAGTACGCAGACGTGCTGCTGGCGCTTGCACTCGACGCAGAGCTTGTCCCGATCGACGATCGGCGCGACGCCGAGCAGCAACAGGCGCACGGCCTGGAGCACCTGGCGCGCATTCACCGGACAGCCCCAGAGTTCCAGATCGACCTTCACATGCTCGGCGATCGGCGTCGCGGTCTTCAGGCTGTCGATGAATTCGGGCTGGGCATAGATCGCCTCGCTCCAGGCCGCACCCCCGTCGGCGGTGAAGTTGCGCAGGGCCTGCAGACCGCCGGCGGTCGCGCAGGCGCCGATGCTGACCAGGTAGCGGCTGTTGGCGCGCACCTGCCGGATACGGTCGAGTTCGTGGGGTGTGGAGATGCTGCCCTCGACGAAGCTCAGATCCACCCTGGCCTCGGGCGCCATCGGTCCGGCCTCGGCGAAGTGCACGATCTCGACCCGCTGCGCGAGTTCGAGCAGGTCCTCGCCGGCGTTCAGGAAGGCCAGCTGGCAGCCGTCGCAGGAACTGAATTTGTGCACCGCGACGCGCGGGCGCGCCTGCGGGCGCTGCAGCAGATCCTCCAGGGCATCCTGATGATAGCGGCTCGGCTCGGGCATGGTGCGCCTCCTCGAAGAAGCCTCAGAACCCGGTCACGCCCAGCCAGGGGCGCAACTGCGGGTAGTGGAACACCGGGCCGTCCTGGCAGACGAAGTACGGACCGACCTGGCAGTGCCCGCAATGGCCGATGCCGCATTGCATGTTGCGCTCGATGCTGAGCCACAGCGCCTCCGGCGGCACCTTCAGCGCGAGCAGGCGGTCGATCGAGGCCTTCATCATCGGCTCGGGGCCGCACAGCATCACGATGCTGCGCGTCGGATCGATGCCGGCCTGGCTGAACAGCACCGTGACCTTGCCCACGTGGTAGGGCCAGTTTGGGCCGCCGATGTCGGAGGCCAGCAGCACCTGGGTGTTCGGCGCCGCCTGCCAGCGCTCGTACTGCCGGCGCCAGATCAGGTCGTCGGTGTGCTTCACGCCCTGCAGGATCACCAGCCGACCGAAACGCTCGCGCCGCTCCATCACGTAGCGAATCATCGACACCACCGGGGCGCAACCCAGGCCGCCGGTGACCACAACCACATCCCGGCCTTCCGCCGCCTCCAGCGGCCACCCCCGACCGTAGGGGCCGCGCAGGCCGAGGCGATCGCCGACCTGCAGGCGCTCGAGGCCCCGCGTGACCCGGCCGACGGCACGGATGGTGTGTTCCACCGGCCCTTCGGCCTCTGGGTCCGACACCATCGAGATCGGCACCTCGCCGACCCCGTACAGGTACAGCATGTTGTATTGGCCGGGCCGGAATTCAAAGCCGCGGGCGGCCTCCGGGTCGGTGAAGGCCAGGTGCAGGGTGTAGATCGACGTCGTCTCCTGAACCCGCCGCACCACTTCCACCTCCAGCGGACGATCCGGCCCGCGGTGATCCGGCCCGCGGTGATCAGGCCCGCGGTGATCAGGTCTGGGCATCGTCGGGCTCCAGCAGGACCGCGACTTCGGCGGTGATGTCGATCCCGACCGGGCACCAGGTGATGCACCGGCCGCAGCCGACGCACCCGGAACGCCCGTACTGCTCGTGCCAGGACCCCAGTTTGTGGGTCAGCCACTGCCGGTAGCGCAGCCGGGTTTCCTCGCGCACCAGAAAATGCCCCATGTAGCTGTGCGTGGCGGTGAAACAGGAATCCCACTGGCGCTGATGCGTAACGTGCGCGCCGGTCACCGGGCCTTCGTCGACTTCGGCATGGCAGAAGCAGGTCGGGCAGACGGCGGTGCAGTTGCCGCAGGACAGGCAGCGACGCCCCACCTGATCCCAGTGCGGGTGTTCCAGGCGGGCGTACAGCGCGTCCTTCAGATCGCGGCTGGGTAGACTGCGGTGTTGCGCCTGCGCCGCCGCGTCGATTTCGGAATCGGCCTGCGCAACCTGTTCGGCGCTGGCCGGGGCCAGGTGCAGGGCTTCGAGCACCGCGCGACCACGCTCGCTGCCGGCGCTCAGCACGAAGCCCGCATCGAGTTCCGACAGCGCCAGATCGAAGCCCTCGCGGGCTCGCGGCCCGTCGCCGGTGGAGGCGCAAAAACAGGTGGCGGCCGGGTGCGAGCAATGCACGGCCACCAGGAACAGGCTGGCCCGGCGCGCCGCGAAGTGCGGGTCCGGATACGGGGACTTGCCGAAATGCTGCTCCTGGATGCGCAGCGCGGCCAGATCGCAGGCGCGCACGCCGATCACCGCGGTCGGCGCCGGGGTGAGGTCGGGATCGTGAAACCGGAGATGACCGTCGGCGTCGCGCTCGCAGCGCCACAACACCTCGCGGGGCGCGAAGGTCAGCGGCTTCAGCGCGCTGGGACCATGGGCCCAGGCGAAAGCCCGCGGCCCTCCCTGGTTCCGCAGCCGGTAGTGGCCGGCCTCCTGCTGATCGCCCTGCCCGACAGGCAGCGCGGCAGCGGATTCGATGGTCTGGTAGGTGATCGCCCCCTGGTCCGCAACCGGGCCCAACAGGCGACCGAACCCCGCCTGGCGAATGGCATCCAGCAGGGAATCCAGGGCGTCCCTGGACAGGAACACGGCAACGGTTTCCATGCCTTGAACATAGCCCATTCCGTGTTGCAATGCGACGAACCCGGCGCTGATTCCTGCACGGACCGGAGCCGTGCGCACGACGTCGTTTTGGCGCGGTTCCTGCATCCTGTTCGCGAGAACATGCAGGGCCAAAGGGGGTCCCTGCTCGTGCGTCGACCGCATTGGATAAAATATCCCCTTTCCGGCTCCGGTTCGCTTCCTTTCGGCCGCTCAACCTGACTACACTCCATCATCATGACCCTGCACAGCTCCACGTCCTGCGACGACTGCTCCTTGAAGGTGCTATGCCTCCCATTGGGGCTGGACGATTCGGAGTTGTGGCAGCTCGACGCGATCGTCCAGCGGCATCGTCCCATCACCAAGGGCCAGACCTTGTTTCGCATGGGTGCGGCCTTTGCCTCGGTCTACGCGGTGCGCACCGGATCCCTGAAGATGGTGCTGCTCTCGGATGACGGCACCGAACAGGTCACCGGCTTCGCGCTGGCGGGCGAACTCGTCGGCCTCGATGCGATTCACACCGGCGCCCACCCGGTCAGCGCGGTGGCGTTGGAATCGACCAGCCTGTGCGAAATCCCCTTCACCAAGCTGGACGAGTTGGCCGGCCAGATGCCCAAGTTCCGCCAGCATTTCCTGCGCACCATGAGCCGGGAGATCGCGTCGGACGAATCGCTGCTCGCGCTGCTGGGGCAGCGCAATGCGGAACAACGGCTGGCCGCCTTCCTGCTAAACCTGTCGACGCGCTTCCAAGCACGCGGCCTCGTCGCCGACCGCTTCTACCTGAGCATGTCGCGCGCCGACATCGCCAATCACCTGGGGCTCACCCAGGAGACGATCAGCCGGCTGTTTACCCAATTCCGCAAACAAGGCCTGCTCGAGATCCACACCCGCGATCTCCACCTGCTGGACCTGGACAACCTGCACCGCATCGCCGGCATCCGCTTCGTACCCCTCTCCCAAATCGCCTGACCGCCCAGCGGGGGGCGCCGGGCGGGGCACACCAAGGGTGGGTGTAAAGCGCAGCGCCCCCTAACACCCTTGATCCTGACCTGGACGTGGGTGCCACCCTTGGGATCACCCTGCCCGATTACCGGCGGTTCTGATGAGCGACCACCCCTCGGATTTCTGGTCTTTTGCGGGGGGCGTCTGGGCACACCCGGACCTGCGCGAGCGGCTACTGCGCGGGCAGGATCGCCACGACCTGGATGTGATCCTGCTCCTGTTCGCCTGCTGGTATCCGCACCCGTTACGGACCCCGCAATGGGCCGCGGTGCAACGCGCGGCCGAGGCGTGGAATGTCCATATCCGCCGCATTCGGCACCTGCGCCAACGCGTCAAGCATCTCAACTGGCCACAGGGCTATCGCACCTGCCTGGACCTGGAACTCTGTGCAGAGCGCCTCGAGGCCAGTGCATTGGTGCTTGCCACATCCGGCACGATACCGCCATCCAGCGTGGCACCCTCGACGGCCCCACCGCCACCGCTGTCTACGCAGACACCCCCGCTAAACCTGCGGCTGGCCCGGCTATTTCCCGAACTGCCGGCATCGGACCGCCGTGACCTGCTCGAGGCCCTGCATAACGTCACAACCGCCGCGCCCCAGTGAAGGGGTGGACCTGCGGGTCCCCCTGGTGGCCCGCCGCGCATGGCCCAACCGACCGGCCTCCGGTGCTTGGCCCGTCCTGCACGGGCGGCTGCGCTCGGCCCACCCGCTTCGGGGTGCGGGTGGACTGGCGTTCGCGGTCCTTCGCTGGGGTCAGACCGCGGCGGCGATGGCTTGCTCGAGATCGGCAAGGATGTCGTCGATGTGTTCGATGCCGACGGACAGGCGCACCATGTCCTCGCGCACACCGGCACCCGCGAGTTCCTCGGGTGACAGCTGCCGATGGGTGGTGGTGGCCGGATGGCAGGCGAGGCTCTTGGCGTCGCCAATGTTCACCAGCCGGGTCACCAGCTGCAAGGCGTCGATGAACCGGCCCCCGGCCTCACGCCCGCCGCGCGGGCTCTCGATCCCGAAGCTGAGGATGCCGGCGGCCCGCCCGCCCAGGTAGCGTTCGACCAATGGGTAATCGGAGTGGCTCGGGAGCCCCGCGTAGGCCACCCAGTTCACGGCCGGGTGGGCCTCCAGGAATTCGGCGACCGCCAGCGCATTCTCGCAATGGCGGTCCATCCGCAGGGCGAGCGTCTCGATACCCTGCAGGATCTGAAAGCTGTTGAACGGCGAGATCGCGGCCCCCATATTGCGCAGCGGGACCACGCGGGCACGCCCGATATAGGCTGCGGCACCGAAGGCCTCGGTGTAGGTCACGCCGTGATAGGAGGGATCGGGCCGCGTGAGCCCGGTGAAACGCTCCGCGTGCTCGCCCCAGGGAAAGGCGCCCGAATCGACCAGCACGCCGCCGATGCTGGTGCCGTGGCCGCCCATGTACTTGGTCAGCGAATGCACCACGATATCGGCACCGTGTTCGAAGGGCCGGCACAGATACGGAGAGGGGACCGTGTTGTCCACGATCAGCGGCACACCGTGGGCATGGGCGAGCTCGGCCATTGCCGCGAGATCCGCCACATTGCCGGCCGGATTGCCGATGGATTCGCAGAAGACCGCCCGGGTTCCGGCATCGATCAGGCTGCGCATCGTGTCGAGATCGCCCGGCGGCGCAAAGCGCACGTCGATGCCGTAGCGCGGCAAGGTGTGGGCGAACAGGTTGTAGGTGCCGCCGTAGAGGGTGCTGGTGGTCACGATATTGTGACCGGCCTCGGCGAGCGTCATCAGTCCGGCGGTGATCGCGGCCATGCCGGATGCGAAGGCCAGCCCCCCGACGCCGCCCTCCAACGCCGCCACCCGCTGCTCGAGCACATCGGTGGTCGGGTTCATGATCCGGGTGTAGATGTTCCCCGGCACCTTCAGGTCGAACAGATCGGCCCCGTGCTGGGTGTCGTCGAAGGCGAAGGACGTGGTCTGGTAAATCGGCACCGCCACCGCTCGGGTGGTGGGGTCGGGCTGGAAGCCGGCATGAATGGCCTGGGTCTCGAATTTCATCACTACCTCCTGGGGATCGGGACGGCAGACCCGGCGCGGGTTCGGGTGCCCGCGCTCGGGAAACTGCGGCTGCCGTGCGCGAGCCGAGCATACTGCAGTTGCCCAGGGAGGCGAAGCGGGCCTGGTTCCGGGGGGACTTGGGTCCGGGAGCGTGAACTCGGCGGCATTCGCCGCGGGGACGCCCCCTCGCCGCGGGCTCACGCGGCCCTGCATCGCCCGCAAAGCATGAAGGGGACCGCACTTTTTGCACATGGTTCCGGTATTTCTTCGGCGAAAATAAAAAAGTATTGATTCACGTCAACCCATTTGCGAATTCTTGGCCTACACTCCATGACTGCCGGGTGTTGTGCCCGGTGATCGAGGCTGTGCCGATCCTTTCACCGACGGGGGAGATTCATGGAATCCACTGCAGAACATGCACACGCAGTAACGTCAGAAAAAGCTCAAGAAACATACAATTACAAGATTGTTCGTCAGTTTACCGTGATGACCATCGTCTGGGGCATCGTCGGCATGCTGGTCGGCGTGATCATCGCCGCCCAGATGGTCTGGCCCCAACTCAACACGAACCTGCCCTGGTTCACCTTCGGGCGGCTGCGCCCGTTGCACACCAATGCGGTGATCTTTGCCTTCGGCGGATCGGCACTCTTCGCCACCTCGTACTACATCGTGCAGCGCACCTGTCAGGCGCGCCTGTTCAGCGACACCCTGGCCGCCTTTACCTTCTGGGGCTGGAATACGGTCATCGTGCTGGCTGCGATCACCCTGCCGCTGGGCATGACCATGGGCAAGGAGTACGCCGAACTGGAATGGCCGATCGCCATCCTGATCGCCGTGGTCTGGGTCGCCTATGCCATCGTGTTCTTCGGAACCATCCTGAAGCGCAAGACACCGCACATTTACGTGGCGAACTGGTTCTTCGGTGCCTTCATCCTGGTGATCGCGGTGCTGCACATCGTCAACAACATGTCGATGCCGGTCACCCTCACGCACTCCTACTCGGTCTATCCCGGCACCATGGATGCAATGATCCAGTGGTGGTACGGCCATAACGCGGTCGGCTTCTTCCTCACCGCCGCGTTCCTGGGGATGATGTACTACTTCGTGCCCAAGCAGGCGGGACGTCCGATCTACTCCTACCGCCTGTCGGTGGTGCATTTCTGGGCTCTGATCTCGCTGTACATGTGGGCGGGCCCGCATCACCTGCACTACACCGCGCTGCCCGACTGGGTGCAGTCGCTCGGCGTGGTCTTCTCGCTGATGCTGCTGGCCCCCTCCTGGGGCGGCATGATCAACGGCATCATGACGCTGTCCGGCGCCTGGCATAAACTGCGCACCGACCCGATCCTGCGCTTTTTGATCGTCGCGCTGTCCTTCTACGGCCTGGCGACTTTCGAAGGCCCGATGATGGCGATCAAGACCGTGAACGCGCTGTCCCACTACACCGACTGGACCATCGGTCATGTCCACGGCGGCGCGCTCGGCTGGGTGGCGATGATCTCCATCGGCTCGCTCTACGCGCTGGTTCCGAGCTTGTTCGGCAAAAAGGAAATGTATTCGATCCGAGCCATCGAATGGCATTTCTGGCTCGCGACCATCGGTACCGTGATGTACATCGTCTCGATGTGGATCGCCGGCGTGATGCAGGGCCTGATGTGGCGCGCGGTGAATCCCGACGGCACCCTGACCTACAACTTCGTGGAGACCCTGGTGCAGATGTATCCCTACTACTTCCTGCGCTTTGCGGGTGGCGTGGTGTTCCTGTCGGGCATGTTCCTGATGGCCTGGAACGTCTACAAGACCGTCGCCGGCGTCAAGCCCGTCACGCACATCGTGCCGCAAACCGCACACTAAGCCGGGGGAGACAAGACAATGAGTCATGAAATCGTCGAGAAAAACATTGGCCTGATGGTGGTGCTGATCGTTCTGGTGATCAGCGTGGCGGGCCTGGTGCAGATCGTGCCGCTGTTCTACCTGAACAGCACCACGCAGCCGATCGAAGGCATGGAGCCCCGCTCCGCACTCGAGATCGAGGGGCGCGACATCTATGTCCGGGAAGGCTGCTACGCCTGCCATTCGCAGATGATCCGACCCTTCCGGGCCGAGACCGAGCGTTACGGGCACTACTCGGTGGCCGGCGAATCGGTATGGGACCACCCCTTCCAATGGGGCTCCAAGCGGACCGGTCCGGACCTCGCCCGGGTCGGCGGCCGCTACAGCGACGACTGGCATCGCCTGCACCTGATCGACCCGCGCGCCGTGGTGCCGGAATCGAACATGCCGGCCTACGCCTTCCTGGAGCGCGCGATGATCAAATCGGACGTGACCCCACGCAAGATGCGGGCGCTGCAACGATTGGGAACGCCGTACACCGACGAGCAGATCGCCGGAGCGGCCGCCGCCGTCGAGGGCAAGACCGAGATGGATGCGCTGATCGCCTACCTGCAAGGTCTGGGTACCACGCTCGCCCACTGGAGATAAGGCATGGACTTCGGACTGATCCATGGCCTGTTGACTGTCCTGCTGATCATCTTGTTCGGCGGGATCGTCTGGTGGGCCTTCAGCAGCAAACAGAAGAAGCGCTTCGACGAGGCCGCCAATCTTCCCTTTGCCGACCACGAAGAACAGCCTGAAGACACCGACCACCCCGGCGCGAAGCGGCCGCGGAAAGGAGATGACAATGATTGAACAAGAGATGAGCACCTTCTGGCATTGGTGGGTCGTGGTGCTTACCCTCGCCAATATCGCCGGGATCTACTGGCTGATCCGCTGGACCAGCAAGAAACGGCCCGGCGAAGTGGCCCAAGGCGCCGAAACCGGACACAGCTGGGACGGGTTGACCGAATTCAACAACCCATTGCCGCGCTGGTGGCTGTACATGTTCTACCTGACCATCGTGTTTGCGCTGCTGTACCTGGTGCTCTATCCGGGACTGGGAAAATATCCCGGCGTACTCGGATGGACCTCGGGCAACCTGCTGAACGACGAGAACAGCCAGTACCAGAGGGAAATGCTGCGCGCCGAAGAGCGCTACCAGCCGATCTTCGCCAGCATGGCCGCCCAGGACGTCCAGATCCTGGCGGCGGACAGTTCGGCGATGACCACCACCGGCCGGGCCTTGTTCAGCAATTACTGCTCGACCTGCCATGGCTCGGATGCCGGCGGGGCGCCGGGCTTCCCCAACCTGACCGACGGGAACTGGCAATGGGGTGGAACGCCGGCCGAAATCCGCCAGAGCATCGTCGACGGGCGCGTTGCTGCGATGCCGGCGATGGGTGCGGCGCTCGGTGATGACGGCGTGGAACAGGTCGCCCACTATGTGCTGCAACTGGCCGGACGCGACGATGCCGATGCCGCATTGGCCGAACAGGGGCAGGCCCAGTACAACATGATGTGTGCCGGGTGCCACGGCGCCGGCGGCGAGGGCATGGCGATCCTGGGTGCACCCAGCCTGACGACCAACACCTGGCTGTACGGCGGTTCCGTCGGAGCCATCCAGACCACGATCCGCGAAGGCCGCGCCGGCGTGATGCCCGGCTTCGGGGCTCTGCTTGGGGAAGATCGGGCGCATGTGCTGGCAGCCTACATCTACAGTCTGAATGCCGACTGAGAACCACCCCCAGGCTTTGTGAGGTCTGGGCAGGCTGCCGTTCAAAGCGGGCTACACTGGGTGGCCCGCTTTTTTATGTCCCCTCTGGCGTTTTAATTCCACCCATCGAGAGGCACCCATGGCCGACTCCGACGCGAAGCATAAAAAACAAGGGGCGCCCGCCGAAGGGCTGGACACGGACATTTACGCCAAACACCAGAAAATCTATCCGCGTCAGGTCCATGGCCTGTTTTCGCGCCTGCGCACCACCGCGCTGGTGGTGCTGCTCGGCATTTTCTACGGCCTGCCCTGGGTGCAATGGGGCGACCGCCAGGCGATTTTGTTCGACCTGCCCGAGCGCAAGTTCCACGTCTTCGGCCTGACCTTCTGGCCCCAGGATTTCTTTCTTCTCGCGGTGCTGCTGGTGATTGCGGCGCTGACCCTGTTCTTTTTCACCGCGCTGGCCGGGCGCCTGTGGTGCGGCTATGCCTGCCCGCAAACCGTATGGACCGACGCCTTCATGCGCATGGAGCGCTGGTTCGAGGGCAACCGCGGCAAGCAGATGAAGCTCGACCAGGCCGGCTGGAGCACCGAGAAGGCGCTGCGCAAGGGCGGCAAGCACACGGCCTGGGCGCTGTTCGCGCTGTTTACCGGCCTGACCTTCGTCGGCTATTTCAGCCCGATCGCCGAACTGATCCCGCGCTTTTTCACCTTGAACACCGGCGCCTGGGAAACCTTCTGGGTGCTGTTCTACAGCCTCGCCACCTGGGGCAATGCCGGCTTCATGCGGGAACAGGTCTGCATCTACATCTGCCCCTACGCACGCTTCCAGAGTGCGATGTTCGACAACGACACGCTGATCATTTCCTATGACACCGAACGCGGGGACCCGCGCGGCGCACGCAAGCGGGGTACCGATTACAAGACCCAGGGCCTCGGGGATTGCATCGAATGCAAGCTCTGCGTGCAGGTCTGCCCCACCGGCATCGACATCCGCGACGGCCTGCAGTACCAGTGCATCGGTTGTTCGGCCTGCATCGATGTCTGCGACGAGGTGATGGAGAAGATGGACTACCCGAAGGGGTTGATCCGCTACACCACCGAGAACGCGATGGCCGGCAAGGCGGCCAAGGTGGTGCGCCCGCGCGTGCTGCTGTACGCGATGCTGTTGCTGGTGCTTACCGCCGGCTTCGTCTACGGCGTCTCCGCCCGCAGCACCGTGGGCATCGATGTGCTCCGGGACCGCAATGTACTCTACCGGGAACTGCCGAACGGACAGATCGAGAACGTCTACACTCTGAAGCTGACCAACCGCAGCGAAGAGATCCGCCACTTCGAGATCAGCGTCTCTGGTCTTGACACCGCCCGGCTCGCCTGGGAACAAGGGGAATACGTCGCCGTGCCCCCAGGCCGGGTGATCGAACTCCCCGCCCGGGTCAGCATGGACCCCGCGGATCTGACCGGCGTCAGCAGCGAACTCTTCTTTCATGCCCGGGTCGTGGACCGTCCGGAACTGCAGAACCAGCGGCCGAGCCGGTTCATCGGCCCGATGCGCTAAATCCAGCCACCGAGGATCAACACCGCATGCGTTACCCCCGTGAAGACAGCAGCCCCTGGTACCGGCAGTTCTGGCCCTGGTTCGTGATCACCCCCCCTTTCGTGGGCATCATGCTGGGGGTGTTGCTGGTAACCGCCGCCACCCATGACCCCGATGGTCTGGTGGTCGGGGACTATTACAAGGAAGGGCGCGGCATGAACCAGAGCCTCGAGCGGGCGCAATTCGCGTCCAGTCTCGGCCTGGCCGCGCTGGCGCAAATCGAGGGCGATCGGATCTGGCTGCGCCTGGACAGCACCGTCGCGATTCCACGCCAGGACCTGAAACTGGCTTTCGAGCATCCGACCCGGCCCCACGACCATCAGGTGCGCTTGGCCTACGACGCCGGCCGGGGACAGTATTATGGGGATATCGGCCCCCTCCAGCCCGCGCACTGGCGCTTGAACCTCGAGCCCGCCGATGGCACCTGGCGCCTGCGCGGCCGGCTGGAGGAAACCGATTCCAGCGAGGTCCTACTGGAGCCCAGCGCCTGAGCCCGTACCGGTCCGCCCGAGCCGGCAAGCCCGTGTCGGTGTGCCACGACCGGTGCATCCGCACTGACAAGCCGGTGCCTGAGGGGGCGCCCACCCCAACCGGAGTCGAACACCCTGATGCAAGCCAATCCCATCTTCGATGCCGAACTGATCCGCCGCTACGACAAGGCCGGACCGCGCTACACCTCCTACCCGACCGCACTGCAGTTTCACGAGGCCTTCGACGAAGCCGGCTATCGCGAACAGGCGCAGCGGAGCAATGCGCGCGGCGGACCCTTGTCGCTGTATTTCCACATCCCCTTCTGCGACACGGTCTGCTTCTACTGCGCCTGCACCAAGGTGGTGACCAAGCGCCGCGAGAAGGCACAGCCTTATCTGGAGAACGTCTACCGCGAGATGGCGCTGCAGGCGCCGCTGTTCGACCGCAACCGGCCGGTGGAGCAATTGCACTGGGGCGGCGGCACACCGACCTTCCTGAGTCATCGACAGATGCAGGAGCTGATGATTCGCACCGGCGAGCATTTCCAGCTGAAAACCGACGACAGCGGCGAGTACTCGATCGAGATCGACCCCCGGGAGGCCGATGCCGAGACCGTCGCGGTGCTGCGTTCGATCGGCTTCAACCGGATGAGCCTCGGCGTGCAGGACTTCGACCCGGTGGTGCAAAAGGCGGTGAACCGCATCCAGTCCGAAGCCGAGACGCTGGCCGTGCTGAACGCCGCCCGCGCGGAAGGCTTTCAGGGCATCAGCATCGACCTGATCTACGGGCTGCCCTTTCAGACCGTGGACAGCTTCCGGCATACGCTGGACCGGGTGATCGCAGCGGATCCCGATCGTCTGTCGATCTTCAACTACGCGCACCTGCCGACCCGCTTCATGCCGCAACGGCGCATCCAGCAAGCGGACCTGCCGAGCCCGGCGGACAAGCTCGCGATCCTCGAGGCGACGATTCAGCACCTGACCGGCGCCGGGTACGTGCTGATCGGCATGGATCACTTCGCCAAGCCGGAGGATCCGCTCGCCCGCGCCCAGCGCGAGGGCACGCTGTACCGGAACTTTCAGGGCTATGCGACGCACGCCGACTGCGACATGGTGGCGCTGGGCGTGTCGTCGATCAGCCAGGTGGGCGATGCCTTCAGCCAGAACGTGAAGGACCTCGAGACCTACGAAGCGCTGCTGGCCCAGGGGCGCCTTCCGATCGAGCGCGGCGTCGTGGTCCACGACGACGACAAGCTGCGCCGTGCGGTGATCACCCAACTGATCTGCCACTTCGAGCTGGACGGCGATGCGATCGGGGAACGCTTTGGCATCGACTTCGGCGACTATTTTGCGAAAGAACTGGAGAGCCTGGAGGCCTTCGTCGACGATGGCCTGCTCACCCTTCAGGGCAACCGCATCCAGGTCCTGCCGGTCGGGCGGCTGATGATCCGCAACATCTGCATGACCTTCGACCGCTACCTCGACACCGGCAGCCAGCGTTTCTCGCGCACGCTGTAGTTCCATCTCGGCGGCCTTCGGGCCCCGCCTTCCGCTGGCGGACCGGTTTCGCGAGCGGGCGGCCGCTCGCGTTTGCACGCACAACTGGGTAAAGCAGCCGATTACTGCTTGCAGCGGCCCTCGACCAACCCCTAGGTAATTCTACGGCTTTTCTGCTTCATTATGGTGCGGGCTGCACCCGGAAGGTGCGCCATGCCGGTGCGAAAGCCGACGAAAACACAACAATGAGGACCCAAAACACAACAGAAACACCGAATCGCGGGTTGGCACGATGGGTGCATTACCGTCGGTAGTGAATGACATTCGATCATCACACCAACCGTCAGGAAGGAAAACGACCATGCGATTCAACATGAAAAAAACCCTCGTCAACTCCGCCGTCACCGGCGCCCTGCTGGTCGGCACTGCCGGTTTCAGCACCGCCCAGGCCGAACTCGAATTCAACGTCGGTGTGTT
>Ga0207421_10005840_pt1 | contig 13615 bp, 16 predicted proteins | sample SodLakKL_010_SED_4_FD_187542 | JGI IMG/M metagenome (GOLD analysis project Ga0207421, IMG submission 187542) | Alkaline sediment microbial communities from Lake Tanatar, Kulunda Steppe, Russia - 8KL_010_SED (SPAdes) (version 2) | ecosystem: Environmental > Aquatic > Non-marine Saline and...
AAGACCCCGAAAACCCCTGTCGGACGCCCAGCCGTAGTAGCCCGGTCTCGGGAGCCCCGCGACGGCGGGCCAGAAGTCGTCCGACGGTCCATAACCAAGAACTGGACCTCCCCTGCAGCCGGACACCCTGGAGCTTCAGGATGTCCGCATGGGACACGACAACGACAGACGACAACCACGGCCGCGCCGGAAGTTCTCGGACGAGTTCAAGCGTGATGCGGTCGACCTGGTGCTCACGACTGGCCGCCCGATCGCTGAGGTCGCTGCAGAGCTTGGGGTCTATGACTCGACGCTTGGGAACTGGTCTGCAGGCACCAGGAACGCCAACAGACCGGCAGTGATGTCGGTCCGGATGAGCGGGCGCGTCTGAAGGAGCTCGAGGCGGAGAACGCCAAGCTTCGGATGAAGCGTGACCTGCTCAAACGAACCGTGGCCTTCTGGGTGAAGGAATCGCCACAGCGATCAGGTATCGCTGTGTGATGCGCCTGGAAGGCCGAGGGTTCAACGTCGCCGATGCGTGCGAGGCGGCCGAGGTGTCGCGCTCGGCGTTCCACGCCTGGCTCGACAAGGGCGAGGGCCCGACCGTGGCCGAGTGGGACGAGTCGCTGCTGATCGACCAGATCCACGAGCTTCATGCCGCATCCACCGGCACGTATGGCGAACCACGCATGACCGCCGAGCTTGCCGACAAGGGCGGCGTGCATCGTGCCCATCGCCGACCCGGAGGATCCTGGTGAGCCGCCCATCGTCCTCGGCCACGAGCTGCACCAGCTGAACCCGGTGGAGGGCGTCCACGTCTGGGGGCTGGCCGTGTGGCTGTTCGAGCGCAACCCGGCCGGGATGTTCGCCGACTGGAACCCCCGTGTGAGCTGCCCGTCGTGACCTCGAACGGGGGAGGACTGCTTTCTCCCCGCCGGCAGCGGAGCGGCCACCGCTGCCACCCAGCGGTGGTGACCGTCGACGGTGCGCTCGCCACATCAGCCAGAGGGCGGGTCCCCGGGCTCGCCCTCCCCACCGCTGCAGGAACATCCCGGCCGTGCCTTTCATCCCTTCGCCGGGCCACCGGATCGGCCCGGCCCGCCATCAGCGGTCAACGCCCTACCACGAACCTCCACTCACCGGCGAACAGGTCGGAGACGCCAGGAACTTCGCCGTGCTGGCGACATCGAGGACTCGTCCGGAGCCGCAGGCCGCTGACCTGGTCGACCCTGCTCCCCGCGAGGGTGGGGCCAGACTCGAGATGACCGGTGTGCACCTCGAGCCTCCGCACAGCGAAGCCCGTGAACGCCGCTGCCGCCGCCTCCCCAGTCTCACGGTCGAGGATGCCGGTGGACGCAGCTGCGATCCGGCTACGTCATTGCGGTCCTTGCGGGCTGTGTTGCCCGGGGAGTGTGCTGACGCAGGGGCCGAGTGGTGACGATCGCTGTTGTGCCCGGCCGTTCGCGTTCACTCGGTCGGCGTCGAAGGTGGGGCGGCGACGGGCGAGAGCAGTTGAGGTACCGACGTCATGGAGGGACCGCATCGAGGCATCTCGACCGCCAGCGTAATGTCGTCGTGACCATGACGGGAGCCAGGAGCGAGCTCCACTGTCGGATCGACCCGGGCTGGGCGTGCCGGCGAACGGCCTTACCGGAGTGGGAAGCGCCGGTGATGGTGACGTTGGCCCTGATCGGTGGCGGCGTTGGTCCCTCGATGACGGGCATCCCGGCAGTGGCTCGACTGGCCCGGCCCGAGCATGCTCGTGAACAAGTTCACAACGGCGCGCAAGCGCAGAAGGAGAGCGTTTCATGAGCAAGCGACTTCGGGCCCTCGGCATGGTCCTGGCAGCCATCGGTGTGGTGTTCATCCTGGGTGGTGGCTTCGCCTTCTCGATGACCCAGGACGGCTACAACTCGTTGCAGAGCTTCAGCGAAGCTCAGAACGTCACGCTGGCCTACAACGAGGACGGCCAGCTGCTCGACCGCGGCGACCCGGAGGAGGCGCAGGCGATCCTCGCCCTGCTCACCGACGAGTGGGGCTACCCGGTGGTCGAGTCCGACCTCGACCCCGATGACCCGCTGGTCAACACCGCGACCGAGTACATGTACCAGATGGCCGTGGTCGGCTACCACGTCATGAACGACACCCAGACCGTCGTGCTCGACGAGACCGTGGAGTACGAGGGTGAGGTCTTCGAGGCCGGCACCTACGAGTTCGACATCGACGGGCGGTACTGGACCGACTTCGACCGTATGCACCCGATCGAGGGCCCGGCACGCGAGATGGCCTGGACCGGCACCGTCCACGGGCTGTTCGGTGAGCTGGGCGTTGGCACCGTGACCCACTCGATGCTGCAGATGGCACTCGGACTCGCGGCCCTGCTGGCCGGGCTGGGCCTGACCTTCATCCTCGCTGGCGGCGGGCTGATCTGGGTCGGTCGCGCCGCCCCGGAAGGAGCCGAAGCCTCGGGTGGGGTCGGCACCGAGGAGCGTGAGCTGACCAGGAGCTGACCCCCATAACGAGCTCGCGCACACCGCGAGGCTCGACATCCGCGAACGACCGTGAGGCCCTCCACCACGGAGGGCCTCACGGCATATCAGCACAACCACGGTGCACAAACAGCGTTGCTGCTCACCGAGACCCTCCGACATCTCGACGCCCCCAGCCGTCACGTGCGCCAGCTCGTGGCAACAATGACCGGAATATGGCTCGGCGAGCTCCGCGTCCTGGGCGGTCGCCGCCGGGACCGCCGAACTCTCCGACGTCGCGGCTCGGACCGGGGAGCTGCCCGCAGCCGTGCAGGCCACGCTCACGTCGCTGACGGCCGCCGGGCTCGTCACCCGTAGCCCGTCAGACGTCGGTCGCAGCAGCCTCGAGGTCACCGAAACGGGGCGTGTGCGGCTCGACCAGCTCGAAGCCGTCCACCTGCGTCTGCTCGCAGAGATGCCCGCCGGTGTCGCCGAGCCGCTTCTCACCTTCGCCCGACGGGCCCAGGCTGACTTCGGGGAAGGAGCTGGGTCGCGATGATCGAGGCGGTCGGACTCACCAAACGCTACGGCGACATCACCGCCGTGGACGATCTGACGTTCTCGGTGGAACCGGGGCAGGTCACCGGGTTCCTCGGCCCCAACGGGGCAGGCAAATCGACCACGATGCGCCTCGTCCTCGGGCTCGATCGGCCCACCTCGGGCACCGTCACCGTCGAGGGCAAGCCGTTCGTTGCGCACCACGACCCGCTGCGACGTGTCGGTGCGCTGCTCGAGGCCCGATCGGTCCACCCGGCCCGCACCGCACGAGACCACCTGCTCGCCGAGCGGCGAGGTCGGAGCCAAGGCGATGACGGGCCTCGCAGGGTTATACTCCGTCATACGGTTCGTTGGGCGGTTCGTTGGGAGGTCATGATGTCGAAGCGCACATCGAAGGTGCTAGCGGTCTCGGTGCCCCCGGAGCTGGCGCGGGACTTCGAAGCCATCGCGGATGCCGAGGGGCGCAACCGCAGCGAGCTCTTCCGTGAGATGCTCCGGGTCTACCGGGCGTACCGGGAGATCGGAGAGTTCGAGACCCTCCAGCGTTACGGGGCAGCGCAGGCACGCGCCGCGGGGGTCAGCAGTGAAGAGGATGTCGCTCGGCTTATCGCTGAGGTGCGCGGGGAGTGAAGGTCGTCGTCGACACCAACGTGCTGGTGTCGGCTCTGGTGTTCCCCGGTGGGGCCCCCGAGCAGGTGTACCGGCTGGCTATCGAGGGCCGCATCACGCTGGTCACCTCACCCCCGCTGCTGGCCGAGCCGGGTCGGGTGCTCACCCAGAAGTGCGGCTGGCGGGACGACTACCTGCGGGCCGCCCTCGCCCAGATCGTGCGCATCGGCGAGATCGTCGAACCGGTCGAGCGCCTCAACATCATCGTGGACGACCCCGACGATGACCGTGTGCTCGAGGCCGCCCAGGCTGCCGGCGCAGCCCTCATCGTCAGCGGGGATGGTCACCTGCTGAGCCTTGGTCACTGGAGCGAGGTCGCCATCGTCAGTCCGGCCGAGTTCCTGGCCGACCTCGGCTCGAACTAGAGAACGGTGGTAGGTCAGGCGGCGTCATACAGCACGCGAGCAGCCGCGACGACGTCATCGCGGAAGTAGGGGCTCAGATCACCGACGGTACGGAGGTCGACCTCAAGGCCGAGCAGCGCCTGCAGCTCGAGTTCGAGCTTGGCGATGCCGAGCAGACCGGGTGTGTGGTCCGGTTCGAACTCGACGAGCAGGTCGATGTCGCTGTCGTGGCGGAGTTCGTTTCGGGCCGCGGAGCCGAACAGCCGCAGGCTGCGGATCCCGTGCTCGCGGCAGAACGCGTCCAGCACGGTGTCGTCGATGGTCAAGTCAGTAGCGAGCTCCATGGCAACAGTGTCGCAGGCTGCACCCGCGGGTGCACGGCTCTTCCTACGCTCGCCCGATCGGCTGGCGAGTTCTGGTGGAGCTTCAAGTTCGGTCCTGACGATGGATCGGATCTTCGTAGCCCGCGATGAGCTGCTCGAGTGGTGAGGGAGGTGGCTGGCGACGGGAGGTCCATGGGCTCCGCGCTCGAGCTGGAGCATCGAGCTCTGACCGTGGAGCGTCATGGCAGATCGGGCAGGAGGTCGGCCACCTCGTCGATGTTGGTGACCGCGGTGTAGTAGGTCATCGTGGTCGTGGGGTGGGCGTGTCCGAGGAAGGCCTGGGTCTTGCTCGGGTGCAGGCCGGCTTCGGCGATCTGGGTGGCGACCGTGGAGCGGAAGGTCTTGAGGCTGCCGTGGTCCACGTTGGCGGTGGTGCGCGCTCGATGGAAGGCGCGGCTGAGGTTGCGTTGGTCGATCGGCCGTCCGGTGCGGGTGGTGAACACCAGCCCGTGGGCGTTGTCGAAGCCGTTGGTTGCCCGCTGCTGCTGGCGCTGGCGCCACGCTGCGAGCTCGTCGGCGACTTCGGGTCGCAGCGGGATGGTGCGTCGTGAGGTGGCGGTCTTGGGATGAACGAGGTTGCCCCACCGGTCGAGCTGCCACACGACCGTAAGCCGCGGCGGCGCCGAGGTCAGGTCCAGGTCGCGCCAGCGCAGCCCGCACGCCTCGCCCGGTCGGAGCCCGGTGCGGGCGAGCAGCAGGATGACGGGGAAGAAGTGTGCGTGGCGGGCGGCTTTGAGGATGAGCGCGAGCTCGTGATCGGTGAACCGGTCGACGGGCGGACGGCAGGTGGCGACTCCGCCGCCGTAGCGGGCGACGTTACGGATCAGCCGGTCCTGCCGAACGGCGGTCGATAGCGCCGAGCGCAGGGTCTCTCGCATCCGATTGACCGTGGCCGGGGCATATCCGGCGGCGAGCTTGCGGCTCGCGAACTCGTCGAGCTCGCGGACGGTGAGCGCTCCGACCTTGCGGTGGCCGAGTGCGGGGATGAGGTGGTTCTCGATGACCACCTGGTAGTTGGCCAGCGTGGTCCGTGCGAGCGGTCGGCGGCCGGGCTTGCCTTTAGGGGCTTCGGCGGCGAGCCACCAGCGCAGGTAGTCGCCGAGGCGGTCGTCGGTGACCGGGTTGGCTAGTTGTCGATGCTCGAGTTGCTGCGTGGCGAGCCAGGCCTCGGCTTGTGTCCGGCTGTCGAAGGTCTTGCCGCGTCGGATGCGTCGGCCGCTGCTGTCGTAGCCGAGGCTGACCTGCGCGAGCAGCCGGCCGTCGCGGACGCGGATGGTGCCGCTGCCGCGTCGGGCCCGGACGCGTACCGCTCCCGTCGGCATCACACTCCTCGCCGCCGCCTGGTACAGACGGTAGGGAGGGGCTGGGGTCGGTAGGCAACCTGTAGGCAACACCGGCAGCCGTAGCGGTCCAGGCCCGCACCCCGCCGGCCCCCTGAAACGCCGAGAACCGGCCCCGAAGGACCGGTTCTCGTGTGTGCGCCGCCTAGGACTTGAACCTAGAACCTGCCGGTTAAGAGCCGGATGCTCTGCCAATTGAGCTAGCGGCGCAGGAGCGAACATGTGAAGGTACCGGACATGCCACACGGTCGCACCGTGAGGGTGGGTGAGGGGACTTGAACCCCCGGCCTCCGCGACCACAACGCGGCGCTCTAACCAAACTGAGCTACACCCACCATGAACCGCGCCGACGAGCCGGCACGAGCGCGGAGGATACGGGCGCGGGCAGGGCCGGTCAAAGCGAGGTCGGTCGACGGGTCGGACTCGCCGCTGAACGGGCCCGGGTCGGGAGCCCGCCACCCGTCACGCTCCCGGCGCCGAACGTCGAGGCGGGCACCTACTCGACCGGCCCGCGACCGAGGTCCTTCGCGTGTCCGACGCCGCCCAGCACGCACCCCGTGACGCCGCTGCGCTTCGCGCTCACCACCCACGTGCGGAAGCCGCCGCGAAGCTTCACGGCCGCTACACCGTCCGGGTGCTGGAGCCCTCGCCTCCGGCCATCTCCTCACCGCCCTTCGCGGCCGACGATCCGACCGCTCGGGGTTCGGCCAACGAACGGGCCGTGGTCTCGCCCGTGGCCTCCGGGGACCTGAGCTGGTCCGAGGTCGTCGAGGCACGCGACGATCCAGAGCTGACCGCCTGGTGTCGTGACCGCTGGCTCGCCGACTGGCGACCGCTCACAGCGCCCTCCAGCGGCTGGGAACGGGCGGTTGCGGAGCACCGGGCGTTGGCACACGAGATCCTCGCGCCCTGGCGTGCGGCACGCTCGGGCGGAACGGGCCATCGCTCGCTCAGGGGCACCTTCGGTGGGTACGGCACCCCGTTCTGCTGGGACGACCAGCAGCTACGCATGGACGGAGCGCAGCTGATCCTCCAACACGGTGCCGAGGTGGCGGGCATCGTGCCCGTCGACCTCGAGGAAGCCGCGACGTTCGTGCGCATCGCCTTGGGGGACCCCGAGAACGAGCGGCGCCGGCGTGGCCCCGGGTACGACGACCTCCTCGAACTCGACCCACGCCTGGCCGCCGACATGGCTGATTGGATCGCGTTCGGCGTGCTGGTGTTCGAACGGTTCCGGGCGCGCGCCGGGGTCAGGAACCGCGTGACGATCGAGCCCGATCGGTTCGCGGTCGAGCTGGCGACGGCGGCGGGACGGCTGCGTCTGCCGCTCTACCGACCCGGGATCGAGCTGGACGGGGAGGTGATCGTGCCCGGTCCCATGCTGATCGAACGCGACGATCACGTGTCGCTCGTCGAACGGTTGCTGGTGACCCGGCTCGGCACGTCCCGAGCGTCAAGCGAGAGCTGAGCGCCACCCGGGGATCGAGCGCCTCGTAACCTCGCGGACGGGGTCCGCGGTCAGCGACACGCCGTCGAGCCGGCGAGGAGCGTTCGCGCCGAGTCGATCCGTTCGCGATTGACGCCCAGGTCGTTCGCGCCGATGCGGGAAGCGGAGCGCAGCTGCACGAGGTCGTCGTCGACCAGGAGTTCGAGGTCGTCGACGAACCCGAAGACCTGACTCCTGACCTCGAGGTGGGCATAGGTCCCGACCACCGCGGCGACCGTGGTCCGCGGCAAGTCGCGCTCCAGTACCTCGACCAGTTCGGTCACCTCGGCGTCGGGGCAGGGGACCGGGTCCGCGGCATGACGCGGGTCGGCGGCGGTCGTCGACACGCAGTTGTCGGTGTCCGGGCAGGGGGAGAGCTCACCGGCCGCGGTGCCGATCGCGGGCGGGTCGACGTTGGCCGCGAACAGGCGGACCACCAGCAGCGAGGCCAGCGCGACCATCACCAGCGCGCCGAGGGTGAACGTGAGGCGTCGCCGCCAGGAACGTGAACGTTGGCTCATGGCGTGAGCCTAACGCCGGGCACGATCGCCTCGGTCGCACGACCCGTCATTCCGCGTCCAGGACATCGAGCAGCGCCCGGACATCCGCGTCGGCGTCGTCCAAGGGCCGCAACGCCCCCACCCGGCCACCCTTGTCGCGCACCAAGGTCGCGCGACCCGCTTCGGCTGCTGCGACCAGGTCACCCTCGACCGGTCGATCGGCGCCCTCCGGCAATACGGCGTCCCGCGAGAGTTCGGCGAGCATCAGCACCGCCGGTCCGCCGATGTGGCCCGGCGCCACCACCGCCAGGTCGACGGTCATGATGGCGGGCGCGACCGCGAAGGTCTCTGCGGCCACGGCCAGCATCGCCGAGGTGACGGCGGCTTCGAACAGCTCGTGCCGTCGGGTCTTGGTGATGCGTGCCAGCGACAGGTTCCCGGCCTCGGTCAGGGTGGGTTCGCGTGGGCCGATCAGTTTCTCCACCGTCAACACCGGGACCACGAGGTGGGCGCGGTCGCCCTCGACGGCGGTGACGGTCGCGGGCATCGCGTGATCGGCGAGCGCGCGGTCGAGGTGCGCCGTGACCGTCGCAGGGTCGTTGGCCAGCAGTCGGGCCCACCACGCGTCGGCGTCCCTCTGCGCCGATGCTGCGTGCTCCTCCGCCGCGCTCCGGCGGTGTGCCACCTCGGCCTCCAGGCGTGCGTCGGCCGCCTTGCGGGCGGCATGTCGGTCACCGAGGCGCCACCAGGGGATCTCGGCCGTGGCTTCGCGTCGGAGTTCCCGGCGCACCGTCCGGCGCGAGACGGGTTCGGGCGGGGGCGCGATCGGGGGCGTGGCCCGCTCGACGGGGGCCATGTGGGCGGACAGCAGGCTGTCGAGATAATCGCGGACGCCGCCCCACTCCTCGGCCTTGCGCGAACCGGCATGGTCGACAGGAGGCGCGTGGCCGCCGCCCGACAGCGTGGACCACACGGTGAACGGCCCCTTGCCGGCAGAGACCGCCGGACGTCCGCCGCCGAGATGCACCCGGGACATGCGTGGTCCGACCGAGACGCGCGGCCCGCGGCCGGTCGCACGGAGACGAACGCCTGGCGCCACCCGGAAACCGACCCCGAACCCCATCTCAGCCCGCCCCGCAACCATGCACGGTCGGGCCGAGCTCGAAGGGCGTCCGGCGTCCCACGGTGTCTCCCGGTTCGGTAGGGGGCAGCCCCGAGTAGGACGGGTAGGGGGCCGGAAGGCCGCTGACCGTACTGGCCGGTCAGGCGCTGGGCGAGCAGCACCCCACCGGTGACACTTGGATCGAGCTGGATCTGACAGGCCGAAATCTGACAGGCCGAAACGAATGGGATCCGACGGGCTGAGCGAACGGGGCCCGACCCACTGGATCCTCGACCAGAAAGGGAACCATCGTGGGAATCATCGCGTTCCTCGTACTCGGACTCTTGGCGGGCGCCATCGCCAAGGCGATCCTGCCGGGTGACGATCCGGGCGGGATCCTCGTGACCATGCTCATCGGGGTCGTGGGTGCGTTCATCGGCGGGTTCCTCGGTGGCCTGCTGTTCGACGTCGATCCCGTCGATGAGTTCTTCAGTATCTCCACCTGGGTTGCGGCCATCGCGGGTTCCATCGTGCTGCTGGTGATCTACCGGCTCGTGACGGGCAACCAGAACCGGGCGAAGCGGTGACCGAGCGTGGCGGTGTCCTTCAGTTCGGCGGTGTCCTCACCTCGGCGGGGTTCCCGGTCGGGCGCACCCCTTGCGAGTGGGGTCGGACATAGCTTGACCAAGAGCCAACCTTGGAGGTCCCAATGCCGGCAGACTTGACGCCAGAGGCTGACGGGGTCGAATCCGACCTCGCGCCCGACAACGTGTTCTCCATGCTCGTTCATGTGGCCAACACCAGTGATGTGGAGATGGGCATGACCCTGCATGTCCATGGGCAGATGATCACCGGCCGGCTCATCAGCGGGGCCACCTACTGGTCCGAGAGTGCCGCGGAGCTGCGGGAGACCGGCAAGGGGCCGATGGAGCTCCTCGAAACCATGGCAGAGAGCATGGATCGGGTCGCCGAGGAATACCGCGAGACCTACACCGACAGCGAAGCGGTCGCCGAACGTCCGTCCATGACGGCGTTCCTCCATCTGCGGAACGCGCACACGCTCGGTCCCCAGGGCCCCACACCGACCGACGGGGCGCTCTGGCGGGGGCGCCTGTCCTCGGTCGACGGGTTCACCTTCGGGGAACTCCGCGGCATGTCCTGACGGCCGACGCGACCGCAGGGGCGCCAGGCGGGTACCGGTGGATCCTCCGCGCCCCCGGAGAGATTCGAACTCCCGACCGTCCGGGTAGAAACCGGATGCTCTGATCCGCTGAGCTACGGGGGCAGGCCCGCCAGCGTACTGCCGGGCGGCTTCGGCTCATCCTTCGGGCGTGTTCGGGACGCGTTCGGGACGCGTTCGGGAGTGGGCCCGGGTCGCGCCGGTCTGGCTCGGCAGGCCATGGAACCCGGCAGGGAAGCTCCGGGCTCCGAACGGGGTTGGTGCACGAGGTGTGTCGTCGACGCAACGAGTCGACGCAACGAGTCGACGCACCGACGACCGACCGACGACCGACCGACGCCGATGCCTCCGGGAGCAGCCCTCATGACCGCCACTGAACGGACCTCCGGGTCGAGTACGGCTCGTGCCGGTCGCGTGCCGGGCTGGCTGCGCTCGCCCTGGCTCCGTCTGGGGCTGCTGGGGGTGATGGTGGTCCTGGCGGCCGTGGTGGCCCTGTCGGCCGACGATCCGTCGCTCCACGCGGTCCGTGGGGCGGTCGGCGCGCTCGGGGCGTGGGGACCCCTCGTCTATGTGGGGCTCTACGCGTCGGTGACGGTGCTCCTGCTGCCCGGCACCCCCTTCACGATCCTCGCGGGCGTGCTGTTCGGTCCGGTGGTCGGCTCGATCGTCGCGCTCGGCGGGGCCACGCTCGGCGCGACGCTGTCGTTCTCGGTCGGTCGCGGCATCGGTCGGAGCGCCGTGGAACAGCTCTCGGGACGGCGGGCCCAGGCCATCGATGCGTTCCTGGCCGAACGCGGGTTCGTCTCCATGCTGATCGTTCGTCTGGTGCCCCTGTTCCCCTTCAACGTGCTCAACCTGGTGTCGGGCGTGACCGCCCTACGGTTCCGCGATTACGTCCTGGCGACCGCCATCGGCATCGTGCCCGGCACGGTGCTGTTGGCCGCCGCGGGTGGTTCGATCGACGACCCGACCTCACCGGTCTTCATCGGCGCCGTCGTAGGCTTCGTCCTACTGGCGCTGATCGGTGGGTTGGTCGCCCGCAGGATGCGGGCGCGGGACCGGATCGATGCCGGCCGACCGGTCGGTGGCGCGGGCTGACGCCCTGAGCCGGGCACCGGTCCACGCACCGACCCGAACACCGACCCGAACACCGACCCGAACGCCGAAGCCGAGACCGAACCCGAGACGGGGCCCCGATGCTGGACGCGACGCTGCGACCCTGGCTCCGGCCAGGCCTCGAGCGCGTCGCAGGCGTCGCCGTGCGACGTGGCACCCCACCGCTGGCGTTCACCCTCGCCGGCCTGGTGCTCGGACTGGCGGCGGCCGTGGCCGCCGGGTTCGCCCTGTGGTGGGCAGCCCTGGCGCTGTGGCTGGTCTCGCGGGTGTTCGACGGGTTGGACGGCCCGGTGGCGCGGCTCAGCGGCCGAGCGTCGGCGTTCGGCGGTTGGGCCGACTTCACCTCGGACATGGCCGTCTACGGCGCGTTCGTGGCCGGATGCGCCATCGGTCAGCCCGATGCCCGGATCGCCTGCCTGGTGCTGTTGGTCACCTACTACGTCAACGCGGGCACGTTGCTCGGCCTGTCGGCCGCGGCCGAGAAAGCGCGCATCGCCGCCCCCGACGATCGGACCTTCCACTTCACGCGCGGGCTGGCCGAGGGCACGGAGACCATCGTGGTCCATGCCCTGATGGTGCTGGTACCCGCGCTCATGGCCGCGATCGCCTGGGCCTTCGCCGGGGCCGTGGTGATCACGATCGCGCAGCGGGTGCGGCTCGCCCACCGCATGCTCGGGGGGACGCCGGCGAGCGCACCGGAGCACCTCGCGGACCTCCCGGCGCCGAACCCGCCTAGGCCGGATCCGCCGTCGCCAACCTCTGGATCGCGTCACCGTCGGCCGTGAGCACCACCAGCTCGTCGCCGGGTTCGATGACCGTGGTCCCGGTCGGCACGAGCACCTCGCCGCCCCGTCGGATGCTGGTCAACACGCTGCGTTCGGGCCATGAGATGTCGCGAACGGCCTGCTCGGCCATGGGCGAGCCGCCGTCGACCACGACCTCGACGAAACCGACCCCCGCGAGGTCGCGCAGACGCCCCGTGGAGGCCCGCTGCTGGACGCCGAGGCTGCGCGAGATCCCGCGCTGGTAGCCCCGGACGATGTCGGCACGACGCAGGATGCCGACGACCTCCCGGCTGACGGGGTCGAGCACCGGGATCCGGCCGACGTCCAGGCTCGCCATCCGGCGTACGGCACGGAACAGCGGATCGTCGGGCGTGACCGTGACCACCCGCTTCGTGCAGATGTCGCCCGCCGTGTCCCCGGGACGCTGCAGGTCGTTGACGGTGACCACGCCGACCAGACGGTTGCGCTCGTCCACCACGGCGAACCCATGGGTGCCGCTGGGGGTGAACTCGGTCATCAGGGTGCGCACGTCCATGTCCTGGGGGATCAACCTCGGCGAGGTCGTCATGACCTCGCCGACGGTGACCGTCTGCAGGACATCGAGGTCGTCGCGCTGCCCCCAGACGACACCGCGGCGGCGCAGCTGGCGGATGTAGACCGACTCCCAACCGAGGAGTTCCGTGCTGAACGTCGCGATCCCGACCGCGATCATCAGGGGCAGGACGAGGTCGTAGCTGCCGGTCAGTTCGAACACGATCAGGATCGCCGTCAACGGCGCCCGGGCGGTCGCGGTGAACACCGCCGCCATCCCGACCAGCGCGAAGGCCCCGGGGTCGGCGGCGCCCTCGCCGACCAGTTGGATCGCCACGATCCCGAACGCCCCGCCCAGCGCCGCGCCGGTGAACAGGTTCGGGGCGAAGGTGCCGACCGCGGAGCCGGAACCGACCGACAGCATGGTGGCGACCAACTTCGCGACCAGCAGGACGAGGAGCAGCCCCGCCGCACCCCACCCGTCCCCGAAGCCGCCGTCGAGCATCGCCTGGATCGGTTCCCGTTGGCCGGCGATGGCTGGGAGCTCCGAGCCCTCGCCCAGTACCTCGGGGACCACCAGCGCGATGAGCCCCACGCCCAGGCCCCCGATCGCGACCCGCAACGGGAACCCGACCGTGCGCCCGATGCGGTCGAACAGCGCCCTCGCGAGGTCCTCGCCGTGGCGGAACCCGAGCGCAACGGCGACGGCGGCGAGCCCGAGGCCGGCGTAGAGGACCAGCTCGATGGGGTCGCCGAGCGCGAGCCCGAACCTGGCCTGGAAGATGGGCAGGTCCTCGCCGACGAGCTGCCGGGCGGTCACCGCGCTGACCACCGAGGCGATCACCACGACCTGCAGGGAGCCGGTTCGGCGGATGCCACCGAGCAGCAGTTCGATCGCGAACAGCATGCCCCCGATCGGGGCGTTGAACGTCGCGCCGATGCCGGCGGCCGCTCCGGCGGCGACCAGCAGTCGGGTGCGTTCCTCGTCGAGCGGTATGGCCCGGGCGATGAGCGAACCGATGCTGCCACCGATCAGCACGATCGGCCCCTCACGACCGCCGGATGCACCGGTTCCCAGCGCGAGCCCCGTGGCGAGCGTGCCGGCGAACGGCACCCGCTTGGGCAGCCGGCCGCCGCGGATCGCCATCGACTCGAGGGTGGCCACGACCCCGCC
>Ga0207421_10005841_pt1 | contig 13613 bp, 11 predicted proteins | sample SodLakKL_010_SED_4_FD_187542 | JGI IMG/M metagenome (GOLD analysis project Ga0207421, IMG submission 187542) | Alkaline sediment microbial communities from Lake Tanatar, Kulunda Steppe, Russia - 8KL_010_SED (SPAdes) (version 2) | ecosystem: Environmental > Aquatic > Non-marine Saline and...
AACCCCTCTGCCCAAAAATATAGGAGCTTGGTTGCCTTTGCCAAACGGTGCCAACATTTGAAGTTCAGAAAAAAGATTTCTGTTCAAACTCTCAAGTGCAAGCTCCATATCAGGCTCATCCTGCCTGTCATATTCGATACCATCAGTAAGCATCCTCACCACCCTCTCAAAGGACTCATACCGCTCTTTATTGATAGTAAAACCTGCAGCCATGCCGTGGCCTCCAAAAGACTTTAAATCATCCTGTACAAGCAATAGCAGCTTATACATATCAAGAGGCGGCAGAGATCTGCAGCTGCCTCGCCCCCCTCTGCCAATTACAACTGATGGGAGGTTGAACTTATCCCTGAGCCTGCCAGCCAAAAGGCCAGTCAGTCCTGGTTCAAGGTCACCTCGATAAACAATCAGGTTTTCATCAGGGTTGATATGGTTCACAGCCTTTTTAACTGACACAGCAGTAATCTTTTTGCGTCTCTCATTGAGCCTGTGCAGTTCATGGGCCCTTTCCTGCAGCTTATCCTTTCTTTCAGCTGTCAAAAGTTCATATGCTGGCCGAGCTGAACCCAGCCTTCCTGCTGCATTCATCATAGGTGCAATTTGATAGCCTATTGTGTCAGCTGTAATAGAAGAGAGATTCTTCAATTTGATTAAACTGAAAAGGCCAGGATTGAGGCTCTCAGGATCACTATTGAAGATTTTCAACCCCTCTTTCACTAAGATTCTATTCTCACCCACAAGTGGTACCACATCAGCCACAGCAGCAGAAGCAGCCAGGTCTAAATATTCATACAGATCTTCACCAGTAAGCACCTGGGCTGCCTTCCATGCTGCACCGCATGCACACAGTTCACAGAAAGGGTAGTCACCCTGATCTACTTTGAGATCGACATACGGTACATCAGGCGGCTTTTCTGCCTCATGATGATCAATAACTAACACCTCCATTCCGCTGCTTTTCGCATATTCTATCTCTTCACGATCTGAAATCCCACAGTCAAGAGCAGCAATCACCTCCACCCCTTCATCTGCCATTTGGCCAATAGCTTTTTCAGACAGGCCGTATCCCTCCTTACGGTCCGCAGTGAATGTTTCCACCTGTCCTTCAGTGGAATATCTATTCAGCACACGGTAAAGCAGGGCAGCTGATGTAATGCCGTCTACATCATAATCACAATACAGGGCAATTTTCTTTCCGCTCTGCAGGGCAGCACTTATCACTTCCACCACCTCATCAATACCTGGAATGCCTTCTGGATTGTGGAGGTGAGATAAGTCAGCATACAGGAAGTGTTCAAGCACCTTCTTATTTTTAAAGCCCCGCTCAACAAGCAGTTTGGCTGTTAGTGCAGACAGATTGTACTTCTTTTTTATTTCTTCAGCAGATAACTTGACAGCAATCACTCCAATCAAAAAGCGGTACCCAGTTTGTGGGCACCGCCTTGTTTATGCCTATTTTGAATAGATCTATTTCATAAATCAGATATCACGTATTCCTCTATCCAGCTCATGTTCAGGAATACAGGGAAGAACCGCCTCACACACCTTCTTCAGCCGGACTACATCTCGTCTGCAGTGTTTTACTATCGTCTCCATTTCTCCCTTCTTATAAAGTTCAGGTACCTTACCACCATCGATATATTCTTCACTTCCTTCAGGGTCAAATAACATCTGGTATACATCCTGCAGGCTGTTTTTATCCTCAGCTTTTACTTTACTGTAATCAAGCCAGTCTGCTCTTCCCTCCTCGTGCAGTTTCTTAAGGTGTTTGAATGTATCACCTACAGTCGAGTATTCAATATCATTAGCAAAGGCCAGCTTCTTCAAATCATGCTTTCGAAGGCGTGAACGGGCGGGCAGTTTTTCTGTATATAGACATGTGTTTATATACTTAGTTATTAAAGGGTATAGATCCAGGTGCATATAACCTTTCAAAAACCACGGTATCCCATTACAAATAGAAACGGTCCGTAAGAAAGGAATATCAAAACCACTTTGCCAGTTCTCACCATTATAGGTGATGATAATCCCTGATACACCACCCTGTTTAAATGCTTCAGCTAACTCTGCTGTCTTTCTGTAAATGGAGAAGTGGTGACCCTGAAGAGCCACCACACATATCAACCTATCTTCAATTCCGCTGAAACCGGTCGTCTCAATATCAAAATATATGGGCCTGCTTCCGCGAAGGTCCAAAATCACCACCCCTTTCAGCTTGCTATTTGTTTTTTAAGACTTTCTGTGACTTCTTTCAGTATTTCTCTAAGGTCCTTTTCTTCCAGTTCAGTCAGAAGTGAGATATCCTCATCCATGTCATAATCTTTAAATTTCTTAAACGCTGCCTCTTGGACAATCTCTGGGCTGTGGCGGTACATTCTCCTTATAACTTCTAATGGGCTGCTGCTCGATTTAGAAGCCTGGCTCCGATCCCTCTCTTTTTTTTCACCCCTTTCTGGGCTGCTCTCTTCAGGATCATCACCGGTACCTATCAGGAAGTTTTTCAAAAGCATATACTTCACTGCCCCTGTATATGCCTTATAAAAAGCCTTGTCTCCGCTGTCTATACCCTCACCTATGTAACGCACAGTGATGGCTGCTCCTGTCTCGCCGTCAGCGAAAGTAAACAGAAGCTCAACCCGTGCCAGATGCTGGGTACCTGATTTGCTCTTAAACTCCTCTAATTCCCAGTCCTTAACTGTTGAGAAGAGGAAGACACATTCATCTGCGAGATGTCCACGCACCTCCTGCACAATATCAGATTCTGTGGCGTAGTCATACCCATGATATTTGTTGTGTCCTGATTTCTGCACACGGCCTACCCTGCCCATCACCCTGGCGAGTTTTGATATGAGAGAAGCAGCATCCTGCCTATCACCTTCAGTCTTAATTTCGCCAGCTCGTTCACCATTATTTCCTGGCTTCAATCCCACTGCAGTCCCGTTATCATTCACATAAACCACTCCCTCTGCTTACAGAATTCAATTCAGCCCAACAGCCTGTCCTCTCAATTCCTGCTTCACTTTAGATAGTGGCTTTGGCTCAAAGTGCAGGTCCCTCTCAAGCCCGATACCAAGTTTGTTTTCTGTACGTTTCAGCTCTTTAAGGCTGAAGTACCCAAGTTCACAATAGTGGCCATCCACAAGCCCGAAGAATGTGTCTTCTCCGTCAAATTCGATAATATACCAGGTCCAACTGCTGCAGGGATCGAATATCTTGACATGGACCACCGGATCATCCACATCTTCACAAGCACCAATCGGTGGGATATTCTCTTTTAACTCCTTAGTCAACAATTGCATATATATCAACTCCCAGTTAATTATTATTGACAACATTATAAATATTACTATATTCCAATATATGAATATAATGAGACATTCTGCCTTCACAATAGTAGGGATTCTCAGATAGTTTGCCAATTTCTGCCATAAATCAAGCATTCTGCTTTATATGATAAGATGTTTTATCTTTAATGCTGATTTCAGCATGATTACTATCTTTTCCCTCAGTATTCAGCCTAGAAGGCTTAAATTCTTCTATTTTGCCGCAGAATATACACTCAACAAGCATTTCGCCTTTGTCTAAAACCTTCATATCACCCCCGCAGTCCCAGCATTTTTCCATGTTAGTCCTCCTTCCTATCCTTAATTCCAACCTTTAACCCCTTCAAAAAACCTCCAAATACAGAACCTAAAGCCTTACCTAAAACAAAAGATTTCTTCAATATACTGTTATTTCCATCCGAATCATCATTTCCTTCAGTTTTCTGCATTAGGTTCAAGGTTTGAACAATTACATATACGGCACCAACAAAAAAGACAATCCTCATTAAATCACCTCCTACGTCCTGGTCGGCTTCACCAATATAGAGCCGACCAGGGCTCTCTCTTTATGCGAATGCTAACTTTTCTCTATCAAACCCGGGATTCAGTTTTTCTACAGCACGCAGAGCTGCCAGCTGCATTAATTTGCGGTATTTATTAAGCTTAAAATCATAGCTGAGTTCGATTCTTTCCTCATAGGCCTTGAAGCTTACCACCCTTTTCACCCCCTCATCTGACGTACCATAGAGAAAACCATAGTAAGGGTTGTCATACCCTTCTTCAGAACGGAGAACTTTAAGTTCTGTATAGACTGTATCGCCCACAGTCATAGTAAAATCACCAATATGTAAACCCTTAACTTCTCCTTGTTTTCTTATTGGATTTATTGAAACTGCTTTGCTGGATGCAGTATATTCTCGTTCAGGTACAGCTTCAGCCACACGATCATCTTTTTCTGTTTGTTCAAGCAGCCCAGAGGCCTTACCAAACAGATAATCACAAATCCTGTCATAAACCAGATCATCCACCCCTGCAGTCTTTATTTCTTCCAAATTGTCATTTCCAATACGATTAATTCCATTCTTTTTCAAGCTTTCAGCAGTCATTTCTGACAAAATCCCAGCCTGCACCAATTCATCAACTTCCGCTGTTATATTTTTAATCCGCACTTGTTTCGCCTCCATATTGAGTTTGCATTTCATGTTCTCTAGCCCATCACACCTTACATCCCTGTCAGGACAGTAAAAACAGGGGTCAACTTCACGATCTGCAATCTCCACCGCCCGTCCAGCACGCTCAAACAGCTCACAGTCCTTCTCACAGCATGCGGTATTGTTGGTATTTGCACATAATCTACACCTCTCCTTTATTTCTGATGGTACAAAATTCAGATGATACCGCTCCACACTTTCAGCTGCTTTTGGATCCAGCTCTTGGGTGTCAATATCATTTCCATACGTCTGTTCAAGCTCCTCATACGTTGCCAACTCCAAATTTGCTCCAAGATATCTCATTTATTTCACTCCTTTTTAAATTGGTGATAATTGTGGATGTGCTCATTCTCAAAAATTAAACATAAAAAAATCGAAAAGACCTTTCAAAAATAACAGGAAGGTCTTTTCGATGTGGGAACAGAAAGTCCAATTATTTAATTTTTATCGTTTGTCAGATTATTAATATCAGTTTTATTTCCTGTAGCACCTCCTTTCCTTCTATCCAGATACACAGAATAAATTAGCTCATATGTGTCGTCTTCATAATCAGCCGAAGGCTCATTTAAATAAGGGGTGGGGCTTCAAACGATCGATCAAAAAAGATATAAAAGGTATAGGTGCTGCTTCACAGAATTTAAATATCTCAAAATACAATGTCCGAATAACTAATACCAAGGCATTAGGCGGCTGTAAAAACTGAAATAAATAATTATATTTTTTATAAAATTTGCAAATAGTTTGAATTTAGTGTATACTAAAAAGCAGATAGAATAAAAATTTGATAAAAGAGGTATTTCTAATATGGTTTGACTAAAAGTAGGCAGCTATTTATTCAGGAAATTTCAATAGGATAGGAAAGGATCTTTTATTTGGTAGGCAAAAGTAAAAACATAAGTTATAGGCAGCATTTAAATAGAAAGGAGCAAGAACATGGTAAACAAAAATAAAAAAGATTATAGTGAAGTTGACTTATTATACAGTAATTTTATGGATAAATTATTAATAGAGCCAATTAATAGCGTTATAGATGGCTCTAGAAATATTTTTTTGAGAATGCAGGAGAAAAGAGCTTTGTTTAAAAAAATTCTTAAAGCTGAAAATTATGCGTTTTGTAAAAAAGATTTTCAACAAATTTACTGTGATATACAGGAAAATATCCTTAAAAATACAGCTGAAGTGGATGATAAATTTGGTTATGATGATTCTCTTGGTTGGTATATCAAAAAACCAGATGAAATTAAAAATATAATAAAAAGAACTATAAATAGTTATATGCCAAAATGAAGTAGAAACATCTGAAAAGAAATTTTTTAGCCCAAATTAACATGATATCAATACGTATTTATCTTTCTTTTTCTCAGATGTATGCAAAGGGAGGAGATTATTAGTGATGATTTTCCTCCCTGGGCTGCTTCTGGCAGGAAATATGTGCAGGGGGTAAACTAGTATATTGTGAGCAGAACCAAAAGAGAGGGGTTTCTGTGCCTTAAATATTCGAAATATTCAAAATATAATGCACAACAGCCCACGGCCAATAAAAAGGCAAAATTGCCCCCTTTATGTGCTTCTGAGAGGGGTTTGGCGGCCGTAAGAGGGTTTGTTTTTTACTGAGGCTTGAATGTCTGCGAGGAGGGTGAAAAAAACATTATATAAATTTAAAAAAAGGAGGCTGTAAATTATTATTCACTTTAGAAAAATGACTAAATGTAAAATATGCGGCAGGGAATTTAAACAGCTGACTGTAAGCCATGTTAAAACACATGGTGTGGAGTATGAGGAATACCTTAAAAAATATGAGTTTGATCGTTACTATAAAAAACGCTGTGCTGAGCTTATTAATGAGCTTTATATCTCTGTACGCTATAAATTCATCAAACAGAATAGTGACGGGAGTTTCAGCACATACACCAGGGGTAAAAATACAGATAAGTATCTTATAAATTATAATATAAAAAAACATCTAGAAGGCAGGGAAACATACGGCATATTCACCCCTAACAATAAGAGTAAATTTATAGGCTTTGATATTGATGCAGGCGGAATTAATTATGTTTCAGCAGAAAGCGAAATTGAAAACAGGCTTGTAAAAGAGGGCAGGGATCTGGAGATACAAAATGCAGCAGAAAAACTGGGGTTTTACAAAAAGGAAGATGCAGCTAAAGAGGCTGAAGAAATACTCTCAAACCTGCTGGAAGCTGAAAGAATATTATATAAGCTGTACAGTACACTGCGAAGTTATAATATTCCAAAAAATGCTGTATTAATTTCGTTTTCGGGCTGTAAGGGTTTTCATGTTGATTTGTTTTTGGATTCAATGCTGGAAGCTGATATTATCGAGAACTTTTATGAAATGGTGCTTTTTGAAGTTGGCTGCAGGAAAAATGAGGTAGAGCTCAGGGGCGGGAAAAGTAATTTAGGCTATAAGCTGCCTCTTGGAATTAATTTTAAGGCTGATCGTTATGGTTATGAAGGGTTCTGCTGCCCCTGCAGCAGCCATGGAGAGTTTATTAAAAGCAGAAAAGAAATTCTAAAAAAGATGGAAAGCATAACTCCTATAGATACAAAGCTCATTGAAGAGATAGTAGATATTAATTATTGTACACTGCAGAAAGCCAAGCAGAAGTCTGTTTTCCGCTCAGTTAAGCAGAAGCGTAATCAGGGTCAAAACAACAAGGGAACAATGTTATCAGAAAGGGAAAAGCTCGAAAAAGGGCTGATAGACAGGGGAACACGCCACAATAGTGCATTTAAGCTTGCTTTATTTTATAAAAAAGATGGACTGCCTCCTGAAGAGGTAGAAGAAAAATTGATTTTATGGCATAAACGCCTGGATAAAAGCACCTATAAAAGCAGTGAGTATGAAGCCGTGCGTGATTATAAAGAGATAGTTAAATATGTATTTGAGAAAGACTATAATCTACCGCATGAACAAAATAGCGTTGTATTAAACAGAAAAGAGCTCAAGCCACTTCTTAAGATTGCTAATAAAGCCTTGAGAAGATTATATTTTATTATGCTCTACCACAGCAGGAAGCATGCAGGTGATAATGTTTTTTATATGACCTATAAGCAGATGTCTTCTGCTGGTGCAATTAAGAATAATCGTTCAAAACTAAAAGAACAGATTGATAGGCTGGCTGAGATGAATTTGATAGAAGTAGTATCTCGAGATGAAAAAATAGAGGGAAGCAAAAAACATAAACCAAATAGATATAAGATAGTAGAGAATAAAAATATATCTGAAGAAAAAGGAACATGTGTGGTTTTATGTGAAAGTAAAAATAGATGTGCTGACTGTTTTGAGAAAGTATTGAATGAGCTTTATGAGCCAGAAGAAATAAAAGAATACTTCAGTTATAGGAGTGCTGTAAGCATAATTGATAATAAATGTGAAGTGCTTTTAAAACATAATGGTGATAGTGACAAACAAAAAGCAGCATAAATAAGTTGTTGAATTATCTTTATGGTGAAGCTTTTATAAAGTGATAACTATAATAAAAGATAAACATATAATAAAACCACCCTCATACCCCCACCCTCCTCCCTGGAGTTAAGCTGTGTTAGTACTTTCAGCTGAATCTAGTTGTGTGTACTTACTGCCAGCTGCCCCATTAACTATATAAATACCTATTGTGTAGCATTTTTGCAATAAGGGTTTTTTTCGGTTAAAAATATTCCCAATACACAGGTTGAAGTTTGTTTGATTTTCTGTTTTTGCAGAAGTAATTTACTGCATAAGTTTTTGGGTCCAGAATGAATCCATCTGCAGTTTGGATGATGTGGGCTCAAAACTTATGCACTCCTGCTGATTTACTGCACTAATAATCACACCAGGGTTTACATGCACTGGAAAATATGATCTGCATAAGCTGAGACAATTCTTATTGTATATGGATATGTTTAAGGTTTTAGCTCAAAGGGTTTTTGTTCAATAACAATTTTAAACAGAGGCTATATTTGCATTATTTTCGCAATATTCTGCATATATATAGTTTCTTATGTCTAAGCATTAAAAAGCTCAAAATACCCCATTTTTGTGCTTCTGACAGGAAATAGGTGCAGGGGAGCAGTATCTTTTTGTAATGGGATGATTCAGACTTTTTTTGAAGGGGTAGTATTAGGGCTCGCCTACTTACCATCTTAAAAGGCCATAACAAAAATCAATTATTTTCTCAAACCACGGATTTCCAGAACCAAATTTAGTATCCAGGACAACGCCAAAACTTATTACACAGAAGCTCAAAACTGCAATAGAACCCATTACCGGTATCTCAAGAACAATTCTCACAAATAATAGGATCAATAAAATAATTAGCAGCTGATTATATCCGCTCTTCATGTGTGAACTTACTTTTTTTTCTACCAGTAAAGATATACCTGCAAAACCAAAGACAATACTACCTATAATAAATATAGGGAGTATTATGACTGCGGGAAGCCCAACTGAATATATACGAGTTATATTTGAAGCAAAATAATATGTAAATAATAAAACAACCAAATGTCCTTTTAAACCAATTTTAATTATGCTTCTGAGATTTTTCTCTACAGCACTGGACATAAATTCAACTCTTTCTGGAAGATAAAAAGTAATTATCAGCACTAAAGCTGCTGCAGCAATTAATGCCGAGGTCAATAAACTGAATGGATAATACCTAAAGAATGAAGTAAGCGTTCTAGAAGCTATAAGGCCGTCGATATTAAGCATAGCTCCTTTATCCCATACCGCATATTCATGACTTTCAAAACTGATCCCTACCGAAACAACCTCTCCCCTGATTCTTGCTCTTCTATCCAGCTCTGTAGTGCTGAATATAGAAATCACATTTCCTGTAACTCTACTGTTCACTTTCTGTGTCCCCAAAATACTTACAACATCACCATCTACTGTTCCATCAATAAATGATGACCCTAAAATAATAACTGCATTACCCCATATCTCTTCCACCGAAGAGACCTCAAGAACTCCACAAATTCTGAACCTGTCACCATGAACTTTTCTACCTTCTGCAGGCTGTGTAAATATGATAAGAACAGATAAAAATAACAAAAAACAGACTGCTGCCTTTAAAATATTGGAGTTTCTCATTCTGTTCTTTCCTTTCTATGTTTCGATTACAGCCTGAGAATGCAGCGTCATCTTAATATACATTATCAAAATCTGTAGTAACAGGCTCAGAATTAATATATTCTATCTTTTAATATTCCAGCTCATCAACTAAATCCAGGGCTTCTTCTTCAAGTACTCCAGCAAGCATTTCGGGAATTATCTCTCCTTCAAAAAATTGCAGTAATATTTCCCCATCTACTCTTCCGAATAGATCAAAATTGAGAGGATCGAGGATTTCCCAGCTTCCTGTTAGCTCCAAAATGAGTTCCCGGCTGTATTCATCAACTTCAAGGTCTGAAACCCACTGATAGAACTCATCTTCCATCTCATCAGGTGGATAAAGGTAGTCGTATACCTTAAGCAGAGCCTCCGGGTTTTCTGCGGTTATGGGAACCATTGTTACATCTGTGAACTCGGTATACATAGCTGGACTCTGACCATCACCAGTAGGAATATAAGCCAGACCGATATCTAAATTCTCACTGGTTTGATTTAAAAAATTATGCTCATAATTATTCCATGAGGCGAGGGCCATTGCTGTTTTGCCATCAATAAACTTGCCCGCAAAACTTTCAGCAATCATACCTTCAGTATAAATTGATTGAACCTTCTCCAGAACCTTAATACTCTCTGAAGCCATGAAGTTATATTCATATTCCAAATTCGTCCTCTCTAAAAAAGGAATATCCTGAGCTGCATAATAAAAAAATAAGGATGGGTTATACATTCCCATACCAAGAGTATCCAGGCCCCACTTATCTATCTCTCCATCATCAGATGTATCCTGGGTTGCTGAACGGGCTATATCAATCATATTCTCAAGTGTCCATTCTCCTTCTTTCATCAGTTCGTGGGGAGTGGGAAGGTTATGCTCTGAAAAAAACTCTCTGTTCCATAAAATAACCTGACAATGACTAAAAGGCCTCCAGAGTCTATCAAGAAACTCGACATTCATGAAAGAAGGAAGAAAATAATACTGCCCTTCATAAGCTGTTCCTTCTATAATGGGACGAAAATAGTCCGGAAGTTCATCCACATAATCCCGGGGCAGATGATCATTCAGAGGATACAGCAGCAGCTCTTTCAATGAGGGATCCCTACTGAAAGGAGCACTTATAAAACGGATCAGTGAATGGGTCATATCACCATCTCTTATCATTTCAATGATATCATCTTTCTGCTGAATGTGTTCTGCTTTATACCTTACTTCGATACCGTAATCTTCTTTTAGCCTTTCTAAACGTTCTTCTACTGCTTTTCTTTCCATTTCAGAATGCTCAGGGTCTGGATAAGAGCTTATAATCGTAACGGTTTCTCCCTCCAGAGTTTCCAGTGCATGAACAGCACCTGATATTACAAACACCATAATCAAGCTGATAAATACAGAACATTTTAAAATAGACTTCATAATTAATTCACCTTCCTCTTAAATTGAATTAATCACTCATAAACCATCACCAAGGAGACAAGATCTTTACCTTCTTTACCTTTTGGAACTGCAAGCAATCCATATTCACACGCAAACATCATAGAATAAAAATTTGTTTTATAGATATCGATATAAATTAAACATTCAATATATTTCCGATCTTTGAGAAATACCGAAGAACTACGCAGAGCATAAAATTCATCGACCATTTTATTGATAACTGGATCCAGTTTAACAATAATCGGCTTAAAAATATTCTCTTTTAAAGTAAGTATTTGTTCATAAGAAAATATCAAAAACTGAGGCTCCAGCTTACCATTCACCTTTTTTACCAGGCCGTTTTTTATAGCTTCTGCAAGGAGCTCTTTTTCTTCTTTGTTATAGGAATCAGGATCACAGGGAGAAGTAACCAGACCTGTAAGCAGCTGATGCCAGGCTGTACCCACTTGTTTATTGGGACTTTTCACAAAAACAAACTCATTGGTTCCTATAATATTGTCAATACCGAGCCAGCAGATACAATTACTGTCACCTTTTATATGTTTCCTTACCATACCATTAGTACTGTGCCATCCTTCAAGATGCTGAAAACCATCAGGATTAAGTTTCTGACCATCTGAAAGATCTTCACCAAACGGATAATACCTCCCTCCATCGGGTCTTATAGGCCGCTCTTTATTAAAAATTTCTTTTGTTGCTGATGAATATTCGTGAAGAGCATCTGTAAAGAGCATAATTAGTGCCCAGAGCATACGAGAAAAAGGGAGATCTGATAAGTGAAAACCTATCCTTCTTATATCTCTTTCTTTTTCCTTAAGATAATCAAGGATAACATCTGTATACTCGTTCCGGTAATAATCATAGACTGCTCCTCTTTTTTGCATATATTTTTTGTCTTCTATAGAAAAGAGCGTGCTGTATCTATTACCTTCCTTTTTCAAAAAATCTCTTTTTATGAGCCAATCTATATCCGGCTCCAGATATGTCCTTGGTACACCCATATACTTTACAAGCTCATCTATCGTCCGGTCTGAATCATAACAAAGAAGGGCGATGTTCTGTTTGATCAGGCTCTCTTTAAACTTACTTGTATCAGGATTTGGACCGGCACTTCCTGATAAGGCCACCCTCAGACGTCCAGGACGGTAGGTATATGATGTTTTCTTTTTCACTCTAACCATCTCTTTCTTCATATTTTTTCGCCCAGAAAAGAGGTGCCACTTGACAGCACCTTTTGTTATACCGAGCCTTTGGGCTGTTTCTTTTACACTCAACCCATCAAAGTAATAACTGATGAGGATCTCACGCTGCCTTTTGCTCAAATCTGCAAGTTCTCTTCTCATTCTTCTCAGCTGATCATTAAAACAGACCTGTTCGGCAGGTCCGGGGGTATTTGAATGGCAAAAGAGTTGATCGTTGAAACGCATCTCACCATACTCATTTTTATTGCTCCTCAACCTGTTGCACCAGACATAATGGGCTGTTTTCCAGATATATGGCTCAAGTTTTTCAACTTCAGTTCCTTTAGATAATGAGCTAAAAAGCTGACAGATAACTTCCTGGGCCAAATCTTCACCTTCATGCCGTGAACTGGTCTTTCTAATTGCCCAGTTAAGTATGGATTCAGAATATTTTTCACCGATCTCATCCAATAATTCTTGTGTTTTTTTATTTACCATCCCCCACCTCCTTTTTGCCCCTTTACTAATAAAGTAACGTAAGGAAGCATTTGGTTAGTAAATTTTTTATATTTTTTTAAAAGTTTGTCTTTTAAGGATAGATTTAGTTAAAATCATGTTAATTTCCTCCATTAATTCCTATAAAAACAAAAACCCGCCACAAGGACGGGAAAAATGAAAAGATTTTTGACTAATATTCTTTATAAATAAAAATCTCAGTTATTAGGGTTATTTTTCTTCAACAACGGCCCACATGCCTTCGCCACAGTTTTCCTTATCAGGAACATGAAGCAAATCTCTATCAATTGATTCTTCAATTAAATAATGTCTCATTGCATATGAAGTAAACTGGACAAAATATTTTGCCTGATCTAAGATATTCCGAAAGTTCTGTAATATGATGAAAATTATCTGATAATAATTTAAATAATTGAGGCATTTCAGGATTAAATACTGATTTCAATATCAATTATTTGTTGTAATAAACCCTTTTTAAAGCTTTAGGATAACTGTTTTCCCCAGGAAAATCAATCATCTTATCTAAAGAAGGTGATATCAAACCACTTAATCCAACAATATCGGGTTTTTCATTTTCTATTGCACTTACAACATCTCTGTTTGGAACCATAACCCCCATATCTCTGACTTTAAAGCTATTTGATCCCAGCACCAGGGATACAATGTTTTTCCCAATATCATGAACATCTCCTTCTACAGTAGCTATCAAGATTTTCCTTTTATTATCATCAGAATCTTTATCATCCGTTTTAATATCTTTAGTCAACAAGCCCACTGCTTTATTCATAATACGGGCACTTTTAATTACCTGTGGCAAAAACAGTTTTCCTTTACCAAAAAGCT
>Ga0207421_10005842_pt1 | contig 13613 bp, 15 predicted proteins | sample SodLakKL_010_SED_4_FD_187542 | JGI IMG/M metagenome (GOLD analysis project Ga0207421, IMG submission 187542) | Alkaline sediment microbial communities from Lake Tanatar, Kulunda Steppe, Russia - 8KL_010_SED (SPAdes) (version 2) | ecosystem: Environmental > Aquatic > Non-marine Saline and...
CTCGAACGTGAGCGTGCCGCGGATCGAGCCCGCGAGGATGCCCGGTGACCGTCGCCCGCCGGAGCTGACGCCCGCCGTCGAGGGGCCCCGGCGCGCGACGCTCGCCGCCGCGGGGCGCCGCCGATAGGCTGCCTGCGATGCCCAGCCTCGTGACCTTCCTGTCCGACTACGGCCTCGGCGACGCGTTCGTCGGGCTGTGCCGCGCCGCGCTGCTCGCGGTCTGCCCGAGCGCGCAGATCATCGATCTCTCGCACGCCGTGGCGCCGCAGGACGTCGGTCACGGCGCGGCCCGCCTCGCCGACGCGGTGCGCTTCGTCGACCAGTCCTCGGTCCACCTCGCCGTCGTCGACCCCGGGGTGGGCACCGGCCGCCGCGCGGTCGTCGTGGCCGCGGGCGGGGACCTCTTCGTCGGCCCCGACAACGGGCTCCTGCTCGAGGCCGTCGACGTCGTCGGCGGCGCGAGCCAGGCCTGGGAGATCGCCGAGTCCGGCCTGCTGCGCGCCACCGTCTCGACGACCTTCCATGGCCGCGACCTCTTCGCCCCGGTCGCCGGCCACCTCGTCGGCGGGCTCGACCCTGCGGAGGTCGGCCCCGAGATCGACACCGACACGCTCGTGCGGCTGCGCCGCCCCGCGCCGTCGCAGAGCCTCGGCTACCTCGACGTGCCCATCCGCGACATCGACCGCTTCGGCAACTGCCAGCTCGCCTGCGGGCCCTCCGCCCTCGAGGCGGCCGCGATCACCCCCGGCACGCCGGTCGTGCTGCACGCCCGCGGGGTCGAGTGGGGCGCGCGCTGCGTCGCGACCTTCGCCGACCTCGCGCCCGGCGAGGTCGGGCTGCTCGAGGACGCCTTCGGCTGGATCGCCGTCGTCCTCGGCAACGCCGACGCGGCGCTGCGCCTCGGCGTCGGCCTGCACGAGCCGATCACCATCGAGGGCCACGTCGAGGTCGACCTCGACACCGGCGACTGACGCCGCGCGTCAATCGGCTATGAGGAGATGGTGATCTGGAGGTCCTTGGTTCGGGCAGCCAGAGCGGGGCGTGTTCTGGCTGTCTCCAGACGCACGAAGCCGAAGCGCTCGCAGAAGGCCGCGGCTGCCTCGTCGAGCGCGTCGACGGTCATCAGGACGATCCCAACGTGCTCGGCGGCGGCCAGCACGTCGTGTACGGCGGTGGCCAGCAGTCGTGTGCCCAGCCCGCGGCCCTGGTCGTCCTCGTGGATGGCCAGGCGGGCCAGGCGGACGGCGGGGACGGCGTCGTAGCGGGGGACGCCCTTGACGAGCTCGTGCGGTGCGGCGTCGTAGGCAACAGCGTGGGTCGCCAGCGAGTAGAAGCCGACAACGGTGTCTTCATCGACATCGACAAGCGCCGTCGTGCGCGCCGAGCGGTTGCGCCGCTGCGCTTGCATCGCGGCGGTGCGGAACCAGTCGTCGAGTTCGTCGCGGCCACAGCGAGACGTCGCTCGGTCGTGGGTCTTGGCGAGCTTCTCGACCCTCACGTGCGCTCGAAGGGCTCCGCATCGGCCAGTTGCCTCCCGGCGGGCAGCTCGGTCGCGGGCTCGTCGAGCCACGCCTCGAACTCCGCAGCAGCGTGGTCGGCAATGCGCAGCACCCGGGCGTCGGCCAGGACCTCGCGTGCTTGCTCGACGCCTGCCTCGATGACGAAACGGGAGACCGGCTTGCCGAGCTCTGCTGCGGCTTCACGCAGCAGCCGGTCCTCTTGTGCCGTCAGGCGCGCGTTCAGCCGCTGTCCTCGCTCGACCGTTGCCATGACGCACCCTCCTGTGTAAGTACGAGCGCACATACGCTGTGTGGGGTTGTCCACGGTTGGACGACTGCGGCAGAGACGGCCGCCGGTAAGGCCAGCCCCGCGATCGGGCGAACGCTCACAGCCCCCGGCTCACGGTGGCGCGGCCGCCGCCGGCGCTCAGGCGGCGACGTCGGCGACCCGGGCGCCGGTGAGCCGACGCAGCTCGGTCGAGTCGATCGGGAAGACCGCGTCGGGCAGGCCGGCGGCGGCCCACACCTCCTCGAAGGCGAGGAGGTCGCGGTCGAGGAGCATCCGCAGCGGCCGCGGGTGGCCGAACGGGGCGGTGCCGCCGATCGGGCTGCCGGTCGCCTCGCGGCACTCCGTCGCGCCGGCCATGCGCACCTCGTCCGCGCCGAGGACCTCGGCGACGGCGCCCCCGTCGACGCGGTTGGCCCCGGAGGTCAGCACGAGGATCGGCTCGCCGTCGGCGAGCATGACGATGGACTTGCAGATCGCCCCGAGCTCGCAGCCGATCGCGTCGGCGGCGTCGGCCGCGGTGCGGGTGCCGGCGGGGAAGCGGTGCACGTCGAGGTCGACGCCGAGCGCCGCGGCGGCCTCGCGCACCCGCGCGACGTGCGGGGACTCCTCGGGCATCACCGCTCCTCACCTCCGCGCCCGCCCCGCCGGCGGGCTCTGGCCTGTGCACCCTGCCACATCGGCCCGTCAGAGGTTGATCCCCCCGCGGGGGGAGGGCGTACCCTGAGGGTCCGCCGCCTGCCAGGGAGACGTCGTGGCCGACCGAGGACGCCGCGTCCTGATCACCGGGATCGCCAATCCCGTCTCCTGCGCGCTGGCTGCCCGCCTCGAGGCCGACGAGGGCGTGGAGTACGTCGCCGGCGTCGACCTCGTCGAGCCCGACGCGCCGCTCGAGCGCACGGAGTTCATCCGCGCGGACCTGCGCAGCCCGCTCGTGGCCAAGGTCATCGAGTCCACCCGCGTCGACACCCTCGTGCACCTCGGGATCACGACGACGCCGGGGCAGGTCGGCGGGCGCTCCCGCATGAAGGAGCTCAACGTCATCGGCTCGATGCAGCTGCTCGCCGCCGCGCAGAAGGCGCCGCGGCTGCGCAACGTCGTCGTGCGCTCCACCACCGCGGTCTACGGCAGCCACTACCGCAACCCCTCGCTCATCACCGAGGACGTCGCCACCGACGCCCCGCCGCGCTCGGGCTACGCCAAGGACGCCACCGAGGTCGAGACCTACGCCAGGGGCCTGAGCCGGCGCCGGCCCGACCTCACGATGACGATCCTGCGGCTGGCCAACACCGTCGGGCCGACCGTCGAGACGCCGCTGACGAAGTACTTCGCGCTGCCGGTCGTGCCGACGGTGCTCGGCTACGACCCGCGGCTGCAGCTGCTGCACGAGGACGACGCCGTCGGCGCGCTCGAGCGCGCGACCGTCGATCCCCACCCCGGGATCTACAACGTCGCCGGGCCCGGGGTGATCTACCTCTCCCAGGCGATCCGCATCGCCGGCAAGGTCGCCGTGCCGCTCGCGCGCCCGCTCATGCCGTGGCTCGCGGGGATGCTGCGCCAGTCCGGCCGCGTCGACTTCGCCGCCGATCAGCTGCAGTTCCTCCTCTACGGGCGCGTCGGCGACATCACCCGACTGCGGGAGCGCTTCGGCTACGAGCCGCGCTACTCCACCCGCGAGGCGCTCGAGGCCTTCATCGAGAGCCAAGGCATCGAGCGCGCGATCGACCCCGAGGCCGTCACCGCCGCCGAGCGCGAGCTGCTCGGCGTGCTGCGGCGGCTGCGGCCCACCGGTGACACCGCCGCGGCAGAGGGCACCGCTGGCGCCGAGGAGGTGCGCACATGAGCGAGCGCTCCGCCGCCGGCGGCGAGGTCATCCCCCTCGACCTCACCCGCCGCCGCCCCCGCAAGCCCGCGCCGGTCACCCCGTCGGCGAGCCCCGCAGCCGGCGAGCGGGCTCGCTGCCAGCAGGTGACCGCCTCGGGCCGGCCCTGCCGCAACTACGCCACGGCGAGCGGTCGCTGCATCGTCCACGCCGACGACCCGACCGAGACCGGCGACCAGGAGCGCCGCATCGAGGAGGCCGCCCGGCCCGAGCCGCTGGCTGCCGCTGAGTGGGAGGCGATCGCCGCCGAGGTCCTCGCCTTCGCGCGCCGGCGGCTGCTCGGCGACTACAAGGTCGACCCCTACGGCTTCGACCGCGAGCTCACCGAGCAGGTGCTCATGCCGCTGGCGCGGCCCCTCTACCAGCGCTACTGGCGGGTGCGGACCACCGGCATCGAGAGCGTGCCAAGCGGCGGCGCGCTGCTCGTGGCCAACCACTCCGGCACCCTGCCCTTCGACGCGATCATGACGAAGCTCGCGCTGCTCGACGAGCACCCCGAGCACCGCCACCTGCGCGAGCTCGCCGCCGACCTCGCGCTGCGCACGCCGATCATCGGGCCGCTGTCGCGCAAGAGCGGCGACGTCCTCGCCCACGACGACGACGCGCTGCGGCTGCTGGCCGACGGCGAGCTCGTCGGGGTCTGGCCGGAGGGTTTCAAGGGCGTCGGCAAGCACTACCGCGACCGCTACAAGCTCCAGCGCTTCGGGCGCGGCGGCTTCGTCGAGGTCGCCCTGCGCGCGCGTGTGCCGATCATCCCCGTCGGGATCGTCGGCGCCGAGGAGATCTACCCGCTCGTGGCCAACGTCCGCTGGCTCGCGCGCCTGCTCAACCTGCCGTACTTCCCCGTCACCTGGCAGTTCCCCTGGCTCGGGCCGCTCGGGCTCCTGCCGCTGCCGTCGAAGTGGATCATCGCCTTCGGCGAGCCCATTGCCACCGACGACTACCCCGCCGACGCCGCCGACGACCCGATGGCGGTCCTCGAGCTCGGCGACCGCGTGCGCGACACCATCCAGCAGATGCTCTACCGCACCCTCATGGGGCGCCGGTCGATCTTCTTCTGAGCCGCCGCGGCCGCCGGCGGGGGGCTGGCGGGGGCGGCCGCGCTGGCGCTGTGGGGGTCGCAGCGTCCGCTGGAGCGTTTGGCCGCTGGGGCGGGTGAAGGCTCCATCGAGCGGCGCGCGCGGCGCCAGCGTCACCGGCGAGGGACCGGCGGTGGTGCGCGCCTCGCCGGCGCGCAGGCGGGCGGCTCCTACGCTGGGCGACCGCAAGGGCGTCAGCGGCGCGCGAGACGGGCGACCGGGCGCGGAAGAGCGCCCCTTCGCGGGCGCCGGCGCGGCCGCGGCGTGCGGTGGACGGACCGGGGAGGTGGTGATGGACGCGAGCGACCGGGTGCTGCTCGTCATCCCCACCTACAACGAGCGGGCGACGATCGAACCGCTGCTGCGGGCGGTGCTCGCCGCGAGCGACCGCGTCGACGTGCTCGTCGTCGACGACGCCTCGCCGGACCGCACCGCGGTGCGCGTCGCCGAGCTCGCCGAGGGCGACCCGCGGCTCTCGCTCATCGTGCGCAGCGGCAAGCAGGGGCTCGGCTCGGCCTACCGGCTCGGCCTCGGCCGGGCGCTCGCCGCCGGTTACGGCGCGGCGGGGGAGATGGACGCCGACCTCTCCCACGATCCGGCGGACGTCCCGCGGCTGCTCATCGCGCTCGAGGAGGGTGCGGACCTCGCGATCGGCTCGCGCTACGTCGATGGCGGGCGCATCGTCGGGTGGCCGGCGCACCGCCTCGCCCTGTCGCGCGCCGGCAACGCCTACGTCCGCGCGGCCACGGGCTGCCCCGTCGCCGACGCCACCGCCGGCTTCCGCCTCTACCGCGCCCCGCTGCTCTCCCGGCTCGACCTCGCCAGCGTCGCCAGCGAGGGCTACAGCTTCCAGGTCGAGCTCGTCCTGCGCGCCTGGCAGGCCGGAGCGCGCATCGCCGAGGTCCCGGTGACCTTCACCGAGCGCCGCCACGGCGCGAGCAAGCTCGGCCGGGCGGTGATCGCCGAGGCCGTCGCCCGCGTCGCCGGCTGGGGGTGGCAGGTGCGCCGCGGCCGCCCCCTTGCCGGCTGAGGGCGGCTGGCTGGCGGGCGGGCCCGGGCCGCGTTGGTGCGTGGGCCGGCGGGCACCGCCGGGGACGGATCGAGGCCGAGTCAGACCGAGCGCGGTCCGCAGCGCCCGCCTCGGCGGCCTTTGTGCCTCATGGCGGCCGATCGCTGGTCGTGGAGGTCAGGATCGCCGAGGGCCAGGAGGGGCCATGGCCCCGACGAGGCCAATTGCGTGATGACAAGGCAACGGCGCCGTGCTTCAGTGGAGTTGTACGCTCCGTCGAACCAACGTCCATGAGGAGTCCGAATGTCAAGTGAACCCCAGCAGCCCGACCCGCCGCAGGAGCCGCCAGGTGGTCAGCCGCACGAGCAGGCTGAGTACCAGCCGCCGCCTGCTGCGCAGCCGCCGCCCGCCGGGCAGCAGCCGCCGCCGGCGGAGTCGAGCCAGGGTGGCATGGACCCGAAGGTCGCGGGTCTGCTCGCCTACCTGCTCGGCTGGATCGGTGGGCTCATCATCTTCCTGACCCAGAAGGACCCGGAGCTGCGCTTCCACGGCATGCAGTCGATCCTGCTCAACGTCGCGGTCATCGCGATCTTCGTCGTCTTCAGCATCCTCGGTGGGATCCTCGGGTCCATCCCCGGCCTCGGGCTCATCACCGGGATCATCGGCCTCTTCCTCACGCCGCTGCTCGGCCTCGCCGTGCTCGCCCTCGTGATCTTCATGGTCATCAAGGGCTACAACCAGGAGCACTACAAGCTCCCCTGGATCGGCGACATGGCGGAGAACATCGCCGCCGGCAACAACGCCACCGCGTAGCACGACCGCTGCGGCCCTCGGCCGACGAGCCACCGCATCCCCGGCGGCGGACCGTTCCGAGGGCCGGCAGGCACCATCCCCGAGCAGACCTGCCACGAGCCGAGCTGCGGGGACGGGGACCCCAGCGCTCGGCAACCGACACGCCGCCGCACCCCGCACGACGGCGCCGCCGACTCCCGCGACGGCCGGCCGCCGCAGGCGACGCCGAAGACGAGGCGTCGCGCAGGGTCGGCGGCGTTGTCGCGTCCCAGGGGCGGCGCGGGCAGGCGGGGGGCGCGGCCTCACGGCGGCGTGTCGGCGCCGCTCCCGGGTGGCTCGGCGCTGCAGCCGCCGGACGGCCTGCTGGGCCAGCCTCAGGACGACCCGGCGCTACACCCCCTGCGCGGCGAGGAGCTGGACGGTCATCGCCACGAGGATCGCGAGCAGCAGCACGACGATCGCGACTGCGGTGCCGCGGCGCATGGGCCACCTCCCGGACGGTCCTTGCCGTCGGGACGAGCCGGCGGCGCGCGCAACCGTACACTCCGCGCCGGCTGCGGCCAGGCCGCCGCGGCCGCAGCCGACCCCGACCCCAGCAGGTGAGGGACAGCGATGCGCTACAACGTCATGCTCGAGCCGCAGGAGGGCCTGACCTACGCCGAGATCCTCGCGGTGGCCCAGCGCGCCGAGGCGCTCGGCTTCGAGGGCTGCTACCGCTCCGATCACTACAAGAGCGTCGCCGGGCACGACGCCCGCGGCTCCACCGACGCCTGGGCGACGCTGGCGGGCCTGGCCCGCGAGACCGAGACGATCGTCCTCGGGACGATGGTCAGCCCCGCGACGTTCCGCCCTGCCGGCAACCTCGCGAAGGTCGTCGCCACGGTCTGCGAGATGGCCGGGTCGCTCGACGGCGCGCCGCGGGTCCACCTCGGCCTCGGCACCGGCTGGCTCGAGGAGGAGCACCGCCAGCACGGCTTCCCCTTCGAGAGCCTCGACGCGCGCTTCCGCCGCCTCGAGGAGCACCTCGCCGTCGTGCGCGGCCTCTTCGACCCCGCCGCCGCGCCCTTCGACTTCGACGGCGAGTTCGAGACGCTCGCGGGCGCGGCGATGCTGCCCCACCCCGACCCGCGACCGCGGATCATCGTCGGCGGGCGGGGGCTGCGGCGCACCCCGCGGCTCGCCGCGACCTACGCCGACGAGCTCAACGTCGTCTTCACGACCCCCGAGGAGACCGCCCAGCGCGCCCGCGCGCTCGCCACCGCCTGCGAGCGCGCCGGACGCGAGCCCGGGTCGGTGACCCTGTCGCTGATGACCGGCTGCCTCGTCGGCGCCGACGAGGACGACTTCCGCCGCCGCGCCGAGCGGCTCAAGGCCCAGAGCGGCGACGGCCGGCCCTTCGAGGAGTGGCTCGCCGACCTCGAGGGCGCCTGGGTGCTCGGCACGCCCGAGCGCGCCGCCGAGCGCCTCGGTGAGCTCGCCGAGGTCGGCGTCGAGCGGGTCATGCTCCAGCACCAGCTGCCCGACGAGCTCGACATGCTCGACGTCATCGCCGAGCGCATCGTCCCGCTGACCGGCTGAGCGCCGGTCGGGCTCAGGCCAGCGCGGCGATCAGCGCCTTCATCCACGGCCCGAGGTCGGCGGGCGTGCGCGCGGTGACGAGGTTGCCGTCGACGACGACGGGCTCGTCGACCCAGTCGACGCCGGCGTTCTCCATGTCGTCGCGGATCGCCCCGACGCTCGTTGCGCGGCGACCGGCGACGATCCTCGCCGAGATCGGCAGCCAGCCGGCGTGGCAGATGAACGCGATCGGCTTGGTCGAGGCGTCGAAGGCCTTCGTGAGCGCGAGCGCGTCGGCGTTGCGCCGCAGCGCGTCGGGGGCGAAGCCTCCGGGGATGACGAGCGCGTCGAAGTCGCCCTCGGCCATGTCGGCGAGGTCGGCGTCGACGCCCATCGGGCCGTAGCCGCGCTTGCCGCTGACGGCCTTCGCGCCGGCGCTCGCGACGGTGACCTCGACGCCCTCCTCGCGCAGGCGGTGCAGCGGGTAGAGCAACTCGGACTCCTCGAAGAGGTCCGCGGCCATGATGAGCACGCGCTTGTCGGCGAGGTCGGTCATCGGTGATCAGCCCTCCAGGTCGGCTCTCGCGCGCGCCCCGGTGGGCGGCGCGCCGCCGCGGTGTCGCTGCGGCGTGGGGGTGAGCTCGAGGCCGGCGAGCCCGCGCTCGGCGCGGCGACGCTGCTCGGCGAGGAAGCCGACGAGCGACTCACGCGTGTCGAGGTAGGGCCGGCAGTCGAGCTCGAGGGCAACCGTACCCGTGAAGCCCGAGCGGCCAACGTGGGCGAGGAAGCCGGCGAGGTCGAGCACGCCCTCGCCGAGCGGGGCGTGGCTGTCCTTGCCCTGGCCGAAGTTGTCGGAGACGTGGAGGTGCACGACCCGGCCCGCGAGGGCCTCCCACGCCTCGACGAGGTCGATGCCGGCCATGCCGAAGTGGCTCGTGTCGAACACGACGTGGTCGAAGGCGGTGAGCTCCTCGGTCGTCACCACCGAGGAGAGCTTGCGCCCGCCGACGGCATAGAGGTTCTCCATCGCGAAGCGCGTGCCGGCCTCGGCGGCCTCGGCGTCGGCCTCGGCGAGCCAGCCGCGCGCCCGGCGCTCCCAGCGGTAGGGGGCGTGGGCGACCATCGTCGCCGCGCCGAGCTCGGCGGCGAGCTCGAGCGAGCGCCGGCTCTTGTCGATGTAGGAGGACGCGAGCACGCGCCGCAGCAGGACCATGTAGGGGCCGTGGACGACGGGCACGTCGAGGCCGGCCTCGGCGGCGCGCCGGGCGACGCCGGCGGGGTCGCGGGTGTCGGCGTCGTGGCTGACGAGCAGCTCGGTGCCGGTGAAGCCCGCGTCGGCGATCGCGTCGAGCACCCAGTCGAGGGGGGAGAGCAGCAGCCCCGCCGTCGTGGCGATGACCCGCGGCCCATCCGGCGGGGTCGGGACGTCGCGCATGCCCCAACCGTACCCGCGCGCCGGCGGCTGACGCGGTGCCAGGTAGGCTGCGCCCGTCCGCGCCGCGGGCGGGCCGACGGGCCCACCGGCGGCGGCGCCCGCGACGAGCGAACGGGGCCGCGGTGGAGCAGCGCACCCTCGCCGAGGCGCTCGCCGAGCGCGCACGCGCCCACCCTGAGCGCCCCGCCCTGCTCGACGGCGACGACCGCTGGAGCTACGCCGAGCTCGACACCGCCGTCGACCGCGCCGCCGCCGGACTCGCCGCGGTCGGCGTGGGCCGCGGCGACCGCGTCGGGCTGCTCGCCGCCAACGGCGCGGGCTTCGTGCTCGCCCTCTACGGCGCCTGGCGCGCCGGGGCGGTGGCCGTGCCCCTCAACACCGCGACGACGGCCGAGGAGGCCCGCACGATCCTCGCCGACGCCGGGGTCGCGGCGATCGTCGCCGACCACGACCTGCGCGAGGCGCTGGTCGGCATCGACGACGCCCTCGACCAGCCCGCCGAGGTCCTCGACAGTCACCCGTCGGCCTGGCAGGCCCTCGCCGCCGACGCCGAGCTCGCCGCCGCCGACGGTGCGCTGCTCGAGCCCGACGCTGGCCCGGCCGAGCCGCCCGCGCCCGGCGCGCCGGCCGGGCTCGCCCTGCTCGCCTACACCGCCGGCACGACCGGCACGCCGCGCGGGGCGATGCTCACCCACGGCCACCTCGCGGCGAACCACCGCCAGCTCGACGCGACCCACCAGCGGCTCACCGTCGACGACGTCGTCCTCGGCGCCCTGCCGATGTTCCACATCTACGGGCTCAACGTCGGGCTCGCCTACCCGCTGGCCTGCGGCGCGGCGGTGCGCTGCCTCGCCCGCTTCGTCGCCGAGTCGAGCCTCGACGCCGTCGCCGCCGACCGGGTCACGGTGATGCTCGGCGTGCCGCCGATGCTCGCCGCCTGGGCGGGGCGCGGACCCGGTGAGCGCGACCTCTCCGCGCTGCGGCTGGCCGCCTGCGGCGCCGCGCCGCTCGACGCGGCGGTCGCCGAGCGCTTCGCCGCCGCCTTCGGCGTGCCGGTCTGGGAGGGCTACGGGCTCACCGAGACCGCCCCGGTGCTCACGACCACGGCGATGGGCGAGGCGCCGCGCTACGGCAGCGTCGGGCGGCCGGTGCCCGACGTCGAGCTGCGCCTCGTCGGCGAGCGCGACACGCCGGTGCGCCGCGGCGACCCCGGCGAGGTGCTCGCCCGCGGCCCGAACGTCTTCGCCGGCTACTGGCGCGACCCCGAGCGCACCCGCCTCGCCTTCACCCCCGAGGGCTTCTTCCGCACCCGCGACATCGGCTACGCCGACGACGAGGGCAACCTGCGCCTCGTCGACCGCAAGGGCGACCTCATCATCGTCAGCGGCTTCAACGTCTACCCCCGCGAGGTCGAGGACGTCCTCGTCCGCCATCCCGCGGTCGCCGCCGCCGCGGCCGTCGGCGTGCCCCACGAGCGCACCGGCGAGGCCGTCGTGGCCCACGTCGTCCTGCGGCCCGGCGCCGAGGCGACCCCCGAGGAGCTCATCGCCCACAGCCGCACGCTGCTCGCGCGCTTCAAGTGCCCGCGCGAGGTCGTGCTGCGTGAGGAGCTGCCGACCGCGCCGACCGGCAAGCTCATGCGCCGCCAGCTGCGCTGAGGCCCTGGTCGCCTGGGCTCGTCATCTCGTGCTGTCCGTGCCCTGGTGCTTGTTCCATACGTGGGGGTGTCAGTGGGGGTGTCAGCAGACCCGCTGGGGTCCTACAGGTCCGCCAGGTACTCGTTTCGTGCCGTGGATACCGCACCTCCGAAGTAGTTCGGGTGCGTCCGGCTGATGGTGTCGAGTGAGTCCGAGCCGATGAGGACGACCTCGACATGGTCTGTGGTGTCGTACTGCTGCTCCACCTCGCCGTAGCGCGTGACAGCTCGATTCAGCGAGTCGAACTCCTCGTGCCAGAGCATCGATCCTTCACGATGATCGAACACCAGGAGGAAGTGCCGCAGTCTGCTCAACGTCATCCCTCCTGCTGTCGCCGTCGGTGCTCGCGAGCTGCTGACGCAGCCGGTGCGCGCAGCTTCATCACGCGGAGTTCGAGGCTTGAAGGGTGGCGGCGACCGGCATCGACGTAGGCGAATACCTCCGCCACGGCGGCCAGCCACTCCAGGACCGGCTCCGGCCCAACTCCAGACTTGAGATCGCAGCCAATGCTAGCGCCGATCTGCTCGACTCCGACCGCCCATTTGTGCTGGGCGGCCGTCCGAATCTGCATCTCGACGAGGAGTCCGTCGTATTCGACCACCCAGTGCAAGGCTCGATACCCGGATGGCTGAGGTTGGCTCACGTAGTCATCGACCGAGACAAGACGTTCGCGAACACGCCATCCATCCATGAAGATGTGGACGGCTTCCGCCTCCTCCAGCACGATGCGGCAACCGGCGACGTCCTGCATCGTGGTGAGTTGCATGCGCGGATGGCGGACGAGCTTCCCGATGATCGTGCCGCGCCGCTTCAGGCGTTGGGCGGCGTCGCCCTCGAGGCTCTTGGTCTGCAGCCTCTTGCGCAGGGCCATCGTCGCCTTCGTGAGTGGGTAGCCATGTTGTTGGCGCCAGGCGTTGAGCACGCCCAAGGCCCATATGCGCTGGTCGTCGGGAACCTCGTCGTTGGCGAGTTCGTGGCGGCGCAGCAGCTTCCCTGCCTGTTTGGTCTGATTGCGCGAGTACGTCATCCCCTCCACCCACGTCACGACGCGTGGCCTCGCCGGTTGGTGACCTGAAGAGTTCGGAGGCGAGCCGTGCCGCCCACGTCCCGCTGGTGCGCATCGTCAGCCGCGCCGGCATGTGCCGCAACCTACCTGGCGGTGGGGCAAGGACCCGCGGACCATCCACAACCAGCAGATGCAGCCGCTACGGGGTGACCCTGGGTGTTCGAGCCTGCAGCAGAGACTCTGCGCACAGGGGTTGCCGGCCCTTCGGAGAGAGCAGGGCGCGGCCATGCGCGAATGGCCGCGATGGGCTCGCCTCTGCAGCCGGACGTTGGCTGCGCTGAGGCGCCCGGTGGGGTCAGCGGCGGGCGCGCTCGCGCGCGTGGGCGGCGATGGCCCTGGCGAAGCGCTCGACCGAGCCCTCGGCGTAGCGCAGGAAGAGCGACGGCTCGGTGAGCTCGACCTCGAGCACCTCCGGCGTCCCGTCGGCGGCGTCGACGAGGTCGACCCGGGCGTAGAGCAGCCCGTCGGCGTCGAGGACGTCGAGGGCGGCGTCGGCCACGGCGCGCTCGGCCTCGGTGGCCTCGCGCGCGGCGAGGTCCTCGGCAGCGTGCAGGCCGTCGATCACGTCGGCGCCCGGCGGCAGGATCGGCCCCTTGGCGACGGTGTGGCTGAAGGCCCCGTCGAGGTAGCACAGGGCGGACTCGCCGCGCTCGTCGACGCTGGCGACGTAGGGCTGGACCATGACCGTGCGTCCCTCGGCGTGCAGCCGCTCCGCCAGGGCCAGCGGGCGCTCGCGCTCGCCGGGCCAGGTCCGCAGGGTGTCGCGCGAGCCCGCCGAGACCGCCGGCTTGACGACCGCCTCGCCGTGCTCGGGCAGGACGACCTCCTCGCCGGGGGCGAAGAACGCGGTGTCGACGACGGGCACGCCCGCTGCCGCGAGGGTGGCGAGGTAGCGCTTGTCGGTGTTCGCGCGCACGACCTCGAGGGGGTTGGCGAGCGTCGTCGCGGCCTCGACGCGCTCGGCCCAGTCGAGGAAGGCCGCGCGCCGCTCGGCGTAGTCCCACGTCGAGCGCAGCACGACGAGGTCGAAGGCCGCCCAGTCGGCGTCGGGGTCGTCCCAGGCCTGCGGCGCGGCCTCGACGCCCGCCTCGGCGAGGGCGGCGAGCAGCGCCGGCTCGTCGGGGTCGAGGCCCCAGGCGGCGCGGGCGGTGGCCAGGGCCACGCGTGGCGGCATCGTGCGGTGCTCCTCTGCTCGGCAGGTCGGTCCTCGGGGTGCCCGGCGCCGGGGGGTGGCGTCGGCTGCGCGGTGGGCTCGCGTCGGCCGCGCCGGGGTGGCGCGAGCGCGTAGGCTACGGCCTCGGATCATGCTCG
>Ga0207421_10005843_pt1 | contig 13612 bp, 10 predicted proteins | sample SodLakKL_010_SED_4_FD_187542 | JGI IMG/M metagenome (GOLD analysis project Ga0207421, IMG submission 187542) | Alkaline sediment microbial communities from Lake Tanatar, Kulunda Steppe, Russia - 8KL_010_SED (SPAdes) (version 2) | ecosystem: Environmental > Aquatic > Non-marine Saline and...
GCGGTGGCAGCGGAACTGGCCGTTCACCAGAAGCCCGCCGGAGTAATCCTGGAGTCCACCTTCCTGAGTGTCCCGGAACTGGGCAGGGACCTCATGCCATTTCTTCCGGTAAAGCTTCTGGCCAGATACAGCTACGATACCCAGTCCAAACTGCTGGACTTTGCAGCCCCGGTACTGGTCATTCACAGCCCCCAGGACGAGATCGTGCCCTACAGACACGGCCGCACCCTTTACTCTAATGCCCTGGAACCCAGATACTTTCTGGAAATCCAGGGGGACCACAACTCCGGCTACAAACAGAGCCGGGAGATCTACCTGGACTCCCTGGAAAAATTTTTCCGCAAGTATGGTGCACCTTGAAAAATCGAAACAGGGACCGCAATATTTAATTTAAGATCATCCTGCGCCTGCAAAAAAGACTTTTTTGCAGGCGCATCAAGTATGCAGGCGGGCGATCCCTCTTTAAAATATCTGCGGCTAGACCTTGATGACCAGGGGAACCACTATGGGATCGCGTCCCAGGATCTTGCGGAAAAACTTTCGCAAAGTGGAGCGGATCTTTTCTTCCAGCTTTTTGCTTTCTCCAGGGGGAATATTTTCAAAAACATCCAGGAGCAGGCATTTGGCATCTTCCAGGATGTGGTCGTACTGCTGCTCAAAGATAAAGCCCCTGGACAGGACTCTAGGGCCCATGACCATCTCCCCGGTGCTTTCGCTTATGACCATGACCACGATTACCAGACCCTCCCCGCCCAGGATATGCCTTTCCTTGAGCACGGTGTGCCCCACGTCGCCCACTCCCTTGCCGTCCACCAGGATGGAATCCGAGGGGATTTTTTCTTCCAGGCGGATGCTGTCCTTTAAAAAAGTCACCGGCTGACCGTTTTCCACAATCAGGCTTCTTTCCGGGGCCACTCCACATTCCCTGCCCAGGGCGGCATGTTTGAACAAGTGCCGGTATTCGCCATGCACCGGGATCAAAAACCTGGGTTTGACTGTTTTAAGCATGGTCTTGAGCTCTTCCTTGTGGGCATGCCCAGAGGCGTGAATGGCCCTGACCTTTTCGTAGTAAACCTCCGCCCCCAGGCGGTAGAGGTTGTTGATAACCCTGGTGATGGCCTTGGTGTTGCCTGGAATTATCCTGGAGGACATGAGCACCGTGTCACCGGGCTTGACCTTGAGCTGCCGATGCTCCCCCAGCGCCAGGCGGGTCAGGGCGGACAGGGGCTCTCCCTGGGAGCCGGTAAGCAGCAGCACAGTGCGCGAATCATCCACTCCCGATATCTCATCCAGGCTGCAGTAGGTCCCGGAATTGACCCGCATAAAGCCCTCTTCCATGGCCATTTCAATATTGGAGGCAAGACTTTTCCCGCTGACAGCAACCTTGCGTCCATACTCCTGGGCCAGATCGAATATTTCCTGCATCCTCTGAATATGGCTGGAAAAAAGAGTAACCAGTATCCTGCCCTGGGCCTCGGCGAAAACTTTGCCCAGGGACTCCTTGATTTCCCTTTCAGTAAGAGCGTAACCTTCCCGTTCCACGTTGGTGGAATCGGAAAGCAGCAGGCGCACTCCCTCTCTGGAAAAACGGGCAAAGGCATCCAGGTCGGTAAAGTGTCCGTCCAGAGGGTCCGGGTCCAGCTTGAAATCCCCTGTATGCACCATTCTGCCCACAGGGGTCTCAATACCCATACCAAAACCCTCAATAATAGAGTGGCAAACCTGAAAAAAATTAAAAGTCAAATCATCCACATGCAGGGGGGTCTTGTCATCAACCACCTCCAGGCGGGTGTACTCCAGCAGATTGAACTCCCTGAGCTTGTTTTCCACCAGCTTCAGGGTAAAGCGTGAGCCGTATACAGGGGCGTCCACATAGGGCAGAAGCCAGGGCAGGGCCCCTATATGGTCCTCGTGTCCGTGGGTGAGGATGATGGCTTTCAGCTTGTCCCTGTTTTTAATTACATAGTCGAAACGGGGTATGACCACGTCCACACCCAGCAGAAAATCATCCGGGAACATGAGCCCGCAATCTATAAGGACCATGGTGCCGGAAGTCTCCAGGACCATGCAGTTTTGTCCAATCTCACCCAGACCTCCAAGGGGGGTCAGAGTAAAATAATCTTTATTATCAAGCATTTATACTCCAAACAAAACAGATTTCAACTTGACACGGCAGGCTTACCAAGCCTTGGAACAATTTCAAATTAACATGAAAAGATATCTTATTTATAAAAAAAACACAAGTTCGCGACAAAGCAAAAAAGCCCCTGGTCTGTCTTTGCAGGCTTAACTCCGGAGGCGGACCTCCTTGAAGCAAAGAAAAACCAGGGGCCTTTATGGATAAAAACTGGTTAAGCAGGGTAATTTTTCAGGTTCAGGCCATCATGCTTCCTGGGCTCTGTTTTCGGCAATAACCTTTTCCGCTATGGGACCGGGACATTCCTCGTAATGAGCAAATTCCATGGTGAATGTTCCCTGGCCGCCGGTCATGGAGCGCAGATCCTGGGCGTACTGCAGCATCTCGGCCATGGGCACATGGGCCCGCACCGAGGTGATGCCCTTGTCTGACTCCGAACCCAGCACCCGACCCCGTTTGCTGGACAGATCCCCGATGACGTCGCCCATATACTCGTCCGGCACAAACACTGTGGCCAGCATGATGGGCTCCAGCAGCACAGGGCTGCATTTTTCCACCGCCTTTTTAAAGGCCATGGACCCGGCGATTTTGAAAGCCATCTCCGATGAATCCACACTGTGATATGAACCGTCATACAGAGTTGCCTTGAAGTCCACCACCGGGTATCCGGCCAGCACCCCCTTGGCTGCGGCCTCCTGGATGCCCTTGTCCACAGCGGGTATATACGTTCTGGGTATAACACCTCCCACTATGGCGTCCACAAATTCGTAGCCCTGGCCTCTCTGCAGGGGTTCCAGTCTGACCCAGCAGTCTCCGAACTGTCCACGGCCGCCGGTCTGCTTCTTGTAACGTCCCTGGACCTCGGTCCTGCCTTTGATGGTCTCCCGGTAAGGAATTTTCGGGGTCTTAAGGACCACCGCCGCCTTGTAGCGCCTTCTGGCCTTTTCCACGGCCATCTCTATGTGCAGCTGCCCCATGCCGGACAGAAGCATGTCCTTGGTTTCCTCGTTGCGGGTGAGCTGCAGGTTTATATCCTCATCCAGGAGCTTGTGCACCGCGGCAAAAACCTTGTCCTCCTCCCCCTTTTCCTGGGCTGCCAGGGCGTATGACAGGATGCATGGGGAAAGCTGCGGCTTTCGAAGCACAAAGGGATCCCTTTCACTGCAAAGAGTATCCCCGGTAATCGTATTCTTGAGTTTGGCCGCAGCAACAATACATCCGGGTCCCGCAGGCTCCTTGAACTGCACCTGCTTCTTGCCTTCCAGCACCAGAAGCTGGCCAAGCTTCTCCTTCTCGTCCCTGACGGGATTGGCCAGGAGCATGTCCGAGGATAAGGTCCCGGAAAGTACCCGCATGACACTAAGCTGACCGGAAAAGGGATCAGTTATGGTCTTGAACACAAAAGCCGCAGGTTCTTCTTCCGGATGAGACTTTCTCTGCCTGTCCTCTTCTCCCTCCCAGTCCGGGTGCTCCAGGGGCGAGGGCAGCAGTCCCTGCACCGCCTGCAGAAGCTGGGCTCCACCCTTGTTTTCCAGGGCCGCCCCGGAACATACAGGAACCACCTCTCCGGAAAGCACTCCCTTGCGCAGGCCGCTGTAAAGCTCCTGCATCTCCAGGCTGCCCTCCTCCAGGTATTTTTCCATGAGCTCTTCATCGCTCTCGGCGATATTTTCCATGGCCAGCTCGCGCATCTCTGCCACGGATTCCTGCATGTCCTCAGGAATATCCCCTGGGGTGAGCTTGCCATCCGGGGCAAAATAGTAGGCCTTTTCCTCCAGCACGTCCACAAGACCCTTGAAATCCGCTTCTGCTCCTATGGGCATGTACAGAACCACCGGCTTGATCCCCAGAAGGTTCACCAGGCTGTCGTAAGCCATGCTGAAATCAGCCCTTTCCCGATCCATCTTGTTCACCATGACCAGGGCCGGCAGCCCTGCATCCCGGACTTCGGTCCACAGTTTTTTAGTCAGGGGCTTTGCCCCATCCACGGCATCCACCACAAAAACAGCCGCGTCCACTGCTTTGAGAAGATAGCCCATATCCCCGATGAAATTATTGTCCCCGGGGGTATCCACCAGGAAGTGCCTGTTCTTGTCCCAGGTATAAACGAAAAATCCGGGCTGGATGCTTCCGCGCCTCTTGATTTCCTCGGGCTCGTAATCCAGACTGGTGGTCCCGTCCTCTATACTGCCCAGCCTGCTTATGGCCTTGCTCTGATAGAGGATCATTTCTGCAATGGAGGTCTTGCCTGTACCCCCGTGACCCACCAGGGCATAGGTCCTTTGCTTTTCCAACTTGTCCAGCATGCGTTAGCCCCCTTTGTGTGCTGTTGTCCGCCCCTGGCATCAGGCAGCGGGCATGTTTGCTTGATTATCCGCAAGACTTGACCCCGCGTATCTGCGGGACCGATCTGCCGGGCTCAGGGTCCTTGCCTTCTGGACATCTGCCTGCCCGGGAGTTAGATTCCGGTTTTCCCTATGTTTATGGAAAATATCCTGTCCTATTGAAAGATGAATCAAAAGTTGTCAAGCTGCAAATTGCATGGCAGGTCAGGGCAGAAGGTCTGTGCAGCCTGCCTGAACATCATACAGGTAAACAAAACCATGCTCATCCATACCCCTCTGACTCTTAAGCCATCTCAGATCCTGGAGGTTGACCCATGCATCTTCTGGGCCGAAAAATGCCCACAGCCCTTCATTGATTCCCTGCAGGACCTGGGACAGCTCCAGCCGGTTCTGGTGCGGAAAATTAGCGCTGGATATAGTCTTGTGGCCGGGTATAAAAGGTTTCAAACCTTAAAAAGCCTGGGCCGGAAGATTTATGCCCTGCAGGTAAAAGACACCGGGCCTTGGGAAAAAGGGCTTATATATTTATCCTCCAACCTGACCCGAATGCCGGATACCCTGATGATGGTCAGGGCCCTGCGCTACTTTCAACCTCTGGGACAGGACTTGCAGCAAATCTGCCATCTTCTGGGAATATCCAGGGGATCAAGGCAGCAGAAGCAGCTTCAGGCCTGGATAACTCTTCCCTCAGCCTGGGACAGGACACTTGAGCACAATCCGCAGCTTTTGACCTGCGCCCCTGATCTGGCAGGATTAAACAGCGAGGAGCAAGACCTCCTGCTCCCTTTTTTCCTGGACCTTGGCTGGTCCCTGAACAATGCCCGCAATTTTCTGGACCTGGTAATAAGGGCTCAAAAATCCAGGCATACTGCCATCCGGGAAATGCTCTTGCAGCTGCAGCTGGACAGAATCCTGCCCGGGGATTTAAGCCCCAAGGACAAGATCCGGGCCATCCTGGACAACCTGGGCAGGGCTGCATATCCAAATTATTTCCGCCTCCGGGACCAGGCCCGGCAAAACATAAACAGCCTTGTTTCCGGTACACTCTGGAACTGCATCCATGCGGACAATTTTGAAAGCCCGGCACTGGAACTGCGGGTGCGGGTGCAAAACCGGGACGAACTGCACCAGGCTGCCAGGCAGTTAAGCAGCATTGTCGACTCAGAACACATGCACACCTGGCCGGTATATCCCCATGAATGATGCCCAAGCGCCCAGTCTGCCTGCGTACCTGGATCCACCCCGACATATCCTGGTGGACCCGGAAGTCATCCACTCCCAGGTAACAGCCCGGGTTCTCTCCCGCCTGCCCGGCACTCCATGGTCACTGTGCAGGGATTATCAGGAGCATCTGCAAGAGCATGGGCCTGGAGCACGCATACTTTACCTCAAAAACTACAAGGGCCGGTTCATGCGCTTTTGTCCCGGCACCAGCAGGTATCACTGCTGCGGCTACCGCATCATCCATATCGGGGAAAACTGTCCACTGCGCTGCAGCTACTGCATCCTGCAGGCCTATTTTCAGGACAGGGTGCTCAAGGTATGGGCCAACCAGCAGGACCTCTACAGGGAACTGAAGCAGCACCTTGCAGATGAAAAGAAACTTTTCCGGGCCGGCACCGGGGAATTCACCGACTCTCTGGCCCTGGAAGCCATAACCGGCTATACCGGGGACCTGGTGTCCTTTCTGGGGGACTACCCCAATGTCTGTCTGGAACTTAAGTCCAAGATAGCGGATCTGGGCTGGATGCAAATGGTGTCGGACCCGGCCCGGGTATTGCCGGCCTGGTCCGTTAATGCCCCGGAGATCATAGCCCAGCACGAAAAAGGATCAGCCGGCCTTCAGGAGCGCATGCAGGCCGCCAGGGAATGTGTCCGCCAGGGATTTCGCATCTGCCTGCATTTCGATCCGATAATATACTACCCGGGCTGGCAAAAGGGTTACGCCCGGGCCGTAGAGACAATCTTCGACCATGTAAGCGCCGGGGACATTGCCTACATGAGCCTTGGCTCCTTCAGGTTCATGCCTGAACTGGAAAAAATCCTCATGCGCAACCACCCCGGTGCTGACTACATCTACAACGAATTTATATACGGAATGGACGGAAAAAAAAGACTTCTTCTGCCCCTGAGACTTAAGCAGTTCAGGTTTCTGGTCCAAAAACTGAAAAAAGCGGGCATGAGCGAAAATATGTATTTCTGCATGGAGTCAGAACAAGTGTGGAAGGATGTCCTGGGCTATACCCCCGGGGACCTGGGAGGTCTGGACAACCATCTGTTGCGACTTAGCTTTCAAACCAGGTAGTCCAGCACTCCAGACACTTCATTGACTAACAGGTGGTATTAAGATATAATTTAATGTTTAACTTTACAAAATATTTTTCATGCGAGAGTGGCGGAACAGGCAGACGCACTGGATTTAGGATCCAGCGGTTTTACCGTGGGGGTTCGAATCCCCCCTCTCGCACCAGATAATAGTTTCCTTGATAAAAAACACCTGACCCAGGTTTTTCGCGCCCTGAAAACTAAAAAGAATCCCTAAAGGAGGTCCGTCAATTATGGAATACACCGTGGAAGATGTATCCCCTGTGAAAAAAAAGATCAACATCCAGGTCCCCACCGAGGAAGTGCATGCGGCGCTCTCCGCGGCGACCGCCATGTACAGTCGGGACGTGGAACTAAAAGGCTTTCGCAAGGGCAAGGTACCCGCCTCTGTTGTAGAGGGCAGGTTCAAGAAGCAGATATACAATGAAGCCACCACCGATCTGATAAACGTCCATATCAACCAGATCATGAGCGAAATGAAATTCAACCCCCTTTCGCGAATAGATGTGGACGCAGGGCTTCTGGAAAGGGAAAAGGAATTCAACTATTCCGTGAGCTTCGAGGTTGCGCCGGAGTTTGAGCTTCCTACTTACAAGGGGGTCACCATTGAAGAGGAAGAGGTCCGGGTCAATGCCGAGGAAGTGGATCAGGTCATCAACCGTATCCGGGATAATATGGCCGAAATGGTTGTAATAGATGAAGAACGTACTCCCAGGAACAACGAGGCAGTGGTTATAGACTTTGAGGCCTTTGACGACGGCAAACCCATCGAAGGGGTCAAGGCGGACAACTTTCAGATGACCCTGGGGGAAGGAGGAGCCCTTCCCGAGTTTGAAGAGCTGGTCAAGGACCTCAAGCCCGGAGAGACCAAAGGCCGCAACATCACTCTGCCCGAAGACTTCCTGAACAAGAACCTGGCCGGCAAGCCGGTACTTATGCAGGTCACTCTGCACAGCATCAAGGAGAAAAAACTGCCGGATGTAGACGACGAACTGGCTCAAAAGGCCGGGGGATTTGATTCCATGGAAAAACTAAGGGAAGTAATCGAGCAGTCCTACAAAAGTACCCGCAAGGAACTGCACAAGAGCTCGGCTCAAAAAAAGGCACTGGATGACCTCAAAGCCAGGGTGGAGTTTGAGCTCCCCGAGTCGCTGGTGCAGGGACGCATTCAGCAGAAGATATCCGACCTGCAGTCCCAGATGGAAAAAAAGGGCAAAAGCCTGGACTCACTGGGCAAAAGTCGGGAAGAACTGGAAGAGCAGTTCAGACCCGAGGCCGAGGATATGGCCAAGTCACAGCTCTTTTTGCTGGCCGTGGCCAGGACCGAAGGCCTTGACGTCAGCGAAGACGAAATGGATGCCTACATTCAGAAGCAGGCCCAATCCGGGGGCAAGGACCCTGCCCAGCTCAAGAAATTCTACCAGGAAAACAACCTCATGTTCGCTCTCAAGGACAGCCTTCTGGCGGACAAGGCCATGGACTTCATCTATGAACATGCCCAGGTAAAACTGGTCCCTCCCCGGGAAGGTGAAGAGGGCCAACAGCAAGCCGCTCCAGAGTAACCGGGATCTGCATCGGCAAAAACCGTTGAGGACAGGTTTCTAGTCTTTGGGGGACACACTTCAGAAGTTGCATTTATTACAGCAACCACAACTATACACAGCCGGCTTAATTTAACGGGCAGGCCGGTGAAAATTCGCCTCCAAAATGATTCAGGCTGACTCTGTGCAGGGAGTCAAGTTTTTTCTGCACGCCCGATATTTTACCTAAGGAGATTTACATGAGCTATAATATACCCATGGTCATAGAGAGTACCGGCAGAGGAGAGCGGGCGTACGACCTGTATTCCAGGTTATTGAAGGACCGCATTATCCTTCTGGGCACTCCCATTGACGACCACGTGGCCAACCTCATCTGCGCCCAGCTCCTTTTTCTGGAATCCGAGAGCCAGGAAAGGGAAATAAACTTCTACATCAACTCCCCGGGGGGATCGGTTACTGCAGGGCTGGCCATCTACGATACCATGCAGTACATTTCAGCCCCTGTGGCCACCTTATGCCTGGGACAGGCCGCAAGCATGGGGGCCCTGCTTCTGGCTGCTGGTCAGAGAGGGATGCGCTATGCCCTGCCCCACAGCCGGATACTTATCCACCAGCCCATGGGCGGGTTCAAGGGTCAGGCCACGGATATCGATATCCAGGCCAAGGAGATAATCCGCCTCAAAGCCAAGCTGAACAGCATCCTGGCCCACCACACCAAAGTGGATCTGGCCAAGATCGAACACGACACGGACCGGGACTATTTCCTTGAAGCACAACAGGCCAGGGATTACGGGCTGATAGACAGTGTGCTCACATCAAGATCCGAAATTGACAAAACAGGCAAATAAATTAAGATGACTCCAAATTAGTTTCCATCCGAAAATTATTTATTTCCGGATGCTGTAACTGAAGGTTTTCTTTCCGGAAACCAGGAGTTCTTCTTTTGGCAAGGAAATCAAGCAATTATGACGAGGCGTATCTTGCGGTTGACGAATAATTGTACAGATTGACCACGCTAGGCTCGTGGCAGGCTCAGCCAAAGGGAAAAAGAACAGTTTCCGGATGAAAACAAATCAGAAGAACCAGAGGTGACTCATGGCCAAAAAGAAAAACAAGCCTTACGTTTCTGACCTTGGCTGCTCGTTCTGCGGCAAGACCCAGGACGAGGTGGACAGGCTCATTGCCGGACCTGATGTATATATATGCAACGAATGCGTGTCCCTGTGCGATGAAATCATTGCTCAGGATCATGCCGAAGAGAAGGAAGCTGACGACACCCTGCTGCCTCCTTCAGAACTGAAAAAGGCCCTGGACGATTACGTGGTGGGCCAGGAAAAGACCAAGAAACTCCTGGCGGTGGCTGTTTACAACCACTACAAGCGTGTGCGCTACGTTAAGACTAAAAAAGATGACGTGGAACTGGACAAGAGCAATATCCTGCTCATCGGTCCCACCGGATCGGGCAAGACCCTGCTGGCCCAGACCCTGGCCCGGGTGCTCAAGGTGCCCTTTGCCATAGCCGACGCCACCACCCTCACCGAGGCCGGTTATGTGGGTGAAGACGTGGAAAACATCCTGGTTCAGCTCATGCAGAACGCCGATTATGACCTGGAATCCGCGTCCAAGGGCATTATCTACGTGGATGAAATTGACAAGATAGCCCGCAAATCAGACAGCCCCTCCATTACCAGGGATGTTTCCGGGGAAGGAGTCCAACAGGCCCTTTTAAAGATCATCGAGGGCACCGAGGCCAATATTCCCCCCAAGGGAGGACGCAAGCATCCCCAGCAGGAATTCATCCGCATGGATACTTCCAATATACTGTTCATTGCAGGGGGGGCTTTTATAGGTATGGACAGAATAGTCCGGGAAAGAGTCCAGAAAGGAAGCATGGGATTCGGGGCCGAACTGGGCAGCCAGTTGGGGACCACCCAAAATGAGCTCATCAGCATGGCCCATCCAGCTGACCTCATCAAATTCGGGCTTATACCCGAGTTTGTGGGCCGAATCCCTGTAGTGTCTTCCCTGGAAGAACTCACCGAAGACGACCTGGTGCGCATCCTGACCGAACCCAAAAACGCCCTGGTCAAGCAGTACCAAAAGATGTTCGAACTGGACAATATTAATCTCAAGTTTACTCAGAACGCCCTGCGGGCCATCGCTGTCAAGGCCATGGAAAGAAAGACCGGGGCAAGGGGGCTTCGAAACGTCATGGAATCCATAATGATGGATGTCATGTACAGCCTGCCGTCCCTGCAGGGGGTGCAGGAATGTCTCATCAACAAGGAAGTGGTGGAAAAAGGCATTGATCCCCTGCTCTTTTACCAGCAGGAGGCCAAAAGCGCTTAATCAGGGATTATGGTGAAATAAGGACAACTTTTCTCCATGACTATTCTTTTGTCGGCGACGATACCGGCATCGATAATCCCGAGCTAAGAGCCAGGGTTCGGAAATAGTCCCCCCTTATCCGCATTTTTCAATGGCCCTGTGCAGGGCCATGACTGCCAGGGATGCGTAATGCCTCTTGGACTCCGGCATCCCAGGCAGGGCCAGCATGACGTCTCCTGGCTCAAGATCAAGAGCCTGGTCCAGAGTCCTGGACATGGCCAGTTCGCAGGTCATGGAAGCGCAGACCACGCTCGCCCCGCACCCCTGGCTGAAAAATGACGTCCTGGAAATCACCCCTTGTTCCAGGCCCAGATATATTTCCACCCTGTTGCCGCATGAACCGGTCACAGCGGCCATGCAGTCATAGTTTTGCATCCTGCCCATGTAGTCCGGGTTCTTCCAGCGCCTGTATATCTCCGGGCCGAAGTCCTGCAGGACTTTGGAATCCACCCTGTGTTGCAGTTCGTCAAAGGCCCTGTGCATGCTTTCATCCATTTTAATGCTCCCAAAAATGCCTGGGTTTCACCGTCCTGTTCAGCCTTTTTGCACCTTGAGCCTGGACTCCAGATCCGGATCAGGCTCCACCACCAGGCTTTTATGCACCCTTTCCACTTTGACCCGGCCCGGACCGGCACCTTTTACCGGCTTTACATCTTTTACCAGGGCGCACATGATCCTGGCCCGGCTTTCATGTTTCTGAAAACTGGCCAGAGCAGCCAAACCAGCTGCTTCTTCCACGGTCTTTTCCGGGACGTCTTCGTCTTTGCCCCGGCGTTTCAATATGGTGTGCGCCCCGGGACCGTCCTGGGCATGCAGCCAGTAGTCGAACCTGGAGGCATACTCCCGCAGAAGGTCCCCGGCCACCCGGCTGTTTCTGGCCCTGAGTATGGTGTAACCGTCACTGGACCTGAACACATGCGCCTTTCTGGCCAGGTCGCTTCTGGCATCTGAGACCTGCGGATGTCTTTTTGCTGCACCTGATTCTGGTAAAAAAGCCTTGTCGCTATCCGGTTCCGGTTCAGCCAGCTCTTTTTTTCTCCTGGAGACCGCCTCCAAACCTCTCTTGCCCTTCCTGGCCCTTTTAAAAAACCACTGCATGTTTTCCCGGACGGTTCTGCCCGGGTCCAGTTCCAGTTCATGCTCCAGGCCATGGTGATCCATTAATCTCAGATTGGCGGTTTTTTTCTCCGGGTCCAGCCGGTAGAGATGGTTCTGGATCATTTTTCCTTTATCCTCAAGTTTTACCATCTCCAGAAGACGCTTGTGGTCTTCCTGGATCTGGTGCAGTTTTTTCTGCAGTTTTCTGCTCTTTTTTTTCTCCTCTTTTTCCCGGGCTTTGGCTTGTGGAGCATCAAGAAGCCTTTGCAGTTCAGGTTCTGCAAAAGCCGAACAAGCCTCCAAAGCAGAATCAAACTCCCGGCACGTGACGCTGTCCGTGATCCTGAAGCAGCTGAGGGCAAACCTGTTCCCGCCTTTTTCACAAATGAAAAATCCTTCTGGCCGGCCTGCGGCCAGGTCATGCAGAAGCCGCCCGGCCTCGTCAGTCCTGCGCCGGGCCAGTTCCTGTCGAAGAGGAGGAGTAAGCTGGGGGTGGATTTTCCAGATATCTTTTTCAACAGAAAAAGACTCCAGGTCAGGCCATGCAATGCTCTGTTCCGGATAAACCCCGGGATCTCCCACCACACTCAGGCCCTTGACCAGGTCCAGTTCGAGCCAAACAGGGTCAGCAGAAAAAAGGCGCAGGAAAATGCGCCTTTGGGGCCACATACTTATCATATCCAGTATGCGCCTGTTTTTTATGTGCTTGCGAAGCCGCATAGCATGCGCTGGCGGCTTTGAAGGATTGGGAGGTTTAGTGCCGGAGAGGCTGAAAAAGGCCTGTTTACGGGAACAGGCCAGGATCAGGCTGCCCCTTTTGCCCATGTCCAGGGTATAAAGATCCCTGCCCGGCATATAGACCTTTTCAATGCGAACGCCTTGAACTTTTTCAAAAAGCTCCTGGACGGCGAACCGGAAAAAATTGGCCTCCATAAAAGATCATCCGGGGCGGTTGCATTCCCCGGGTAGATGCTTGAACTACCCGGCAAAAACAAAACAGCGGGTTGCGTTTTCAGACAAACTAAACACTTCAGGGCCAGACAGCAGGCCATGAAAAAATACGGCTTGCGCGTTGGGACTGCTAGTCACCGTGCAGGGCTTCCTGCTGCTCCTGTCTGCTCTTGCATTTGATGCACAGGGTGGTTACCGGCCTGGCCTTGAGCCTGGGCTTGGAGATCTCTTCACCACAGTCTTCGCACTCGCCGTATGTACCGTCTTCGATGCGCTCCAGGGCCTCGTCGATCTTCTTGATGAGCTTGCGGTCCCTGTCCCTGAGTCTCAGGGTAAAGGCCCGGTCTGATTCGGCTGAAGCCCTGTCAGCAGGATCAGCGTAAATTTCCCTTTCTCCGGTCATGTCCTCCAGAGTATCTTCGCCTTGTTCCAGAATTTCCTGCCGCATTTTCCTGAGAATTTCCCTGAAAGAATCAATGTCAGCCTGGTTCATTACGTGGGTCTCCTGTTGGATGATTTAAAAAGGGCAACGCCCCTTTCCAGCATGGCAACCTTCACATTCTCCGGTCCCGGCCGGAGGTTCTGCAGTCTGCATGCAAAAAATGCGTTGCTGCTTTTTATTCAGAAACTGCTCCGCAATAAAAATTACCTTATAACTTATAATACCGGTGATGTAAAGATATGCCCCTTGTTTTTGTTGTCCTGAACCTGGAAATCGTTTATTCTGATGTAACTGTTCACCATAATGATATGACCTTCAGTGGTCCGGAAATTCGGCAAACAGGACGTAAAAACTCGCTCCAAGGAAGCGTAAATCAAAACCTCTT
>Ga0207421_10005844_pt1 | contig 13611 bp, 13 predicted proteins | sample SodLakKL_010_SED_4_FD_187542 | JGI IMG/M metagenome (GOLD analysis project Ga0207421, IMG submission 187542) | Alkaline sediment microbial communities from Lake Tanatar, Kulunda Steppe, Russia - 8KL_010_SED (SPAdes) (version 2) | ecosystem: Environmental > Aquatic > Non-marine Saline and...
AGTCCTAGCCATAGCGATCGTTCCTCTTTCATTTCTATGTCCGCTCTCTTCAGCCTCATTTTGGATAGGATCATAAGTGGGTTCTTTCTGCTCCATATCAGGATAAAAGCCTCCACCCTGGATCATAAAATCTTCGATAACTCTGTGAAATATCAGTCCTTCATAGAAGCCGTCTTCTGCATATCTTATAAAGTTCTCTACCGTTTCAGGAGCGTCGTTTTTATACAACTCTAACTCGATAGTACCTTCGCTGGTATCAATCGTAGCGATCGGATTATCATTGGAGGAAGCCCTAACCGGTGTCAAAGAGAAAATTAACATAACTAACATCATGAAACAAAGTCCATTTTTTATCGAATTCATGTTACTCTATCGATATTTTCCTTAAAAAACATTGTCCTATCAAGGCCTTAGAGTTATTGAAGACGATTTCAAAGTCCTTGAAAGAGAACTTTTTTCATCGCTTTCACCACCAAATCTATATCCCTGTTCTATACGTGTTGGTACAAGCTATAAAGGAATTGAAAAATGAGATACCATGAAAAATATTGAGAACGATATCATAGAAAAATACTCATTCGAGATAGGACCTATAAGACCTCCTAATGAAGGCGGGGAGCGTTCACTTCTGATCAGACCTACTAGGAACTGTTCCTGGAACAGGTGTGCTTTTTGTCCTTTTTACAACGGAAAAAAATTTCAAATCAGAGATGTAGGCGAAATGAAAAGAGAAATTGACACTATAAAAAGGATCAGAAATATTTTGGTCGAAAATTCCGTTGAAATCAATAAAGTACCTGTTCATTGTCGATCAGTTGTCTCTAGATGGATACAAAGCGGTGAAAGAACCGCGTTTCTACAAGATTCTAACTCTCTGATAATGCCCACGAATCAATTGGTGGAAGTCCTTGACTATCTTTTGAAAACATTTTCTTCTCTAGAAAGAATCACTTCTTATGCAAGATCAGATACTATCGCTAAAAAAGATTTGAGTGAGTTAAAAAAGATTAGGGATGCTGGATTGAATAGGCTGCACGTAGGTCTAGAGAGCGGAGACGATAAGGTCTTGAATTTAGTGAACAAAGGAGTAACCCTAGAAGAACATATAGAAGGGGGAAAGAAAGCAAAGGAAGCAGGGTTTGAACTTTCAGAATACGTGATGCCCGGTTTAGGAGGAAAGAGACTGTCAGAAGAACATGCTCTGCGCACAGCAAAAGCTTTGAACCAGATCGATCCAGATTACATCAGGATGCGACCTCTCTCTGTGTATCCCGAAACCGGACTGCATCAAAAGATAGGGAGAGGTGAATTCAAGTTGAATCCTCCTAATGAAAGATTGGAGGAAATCAAAATCATGGTGGAAAATCTTGAAGTTTCTTCAAAAATCTGCTTCGATCACAGTTGGAACAGTTGGAGGGACAAAGACGGGAATTTACTGTTCGATATGGATTACGAAGGATACAAACTACCTGAAGAAAGAGATCGTATACTACAACTTGTGAAAGAAGGGCTAAAGGTCGATGAATCTCGACATTCAGGTCCTCAGATAAGGAGTTCTAATCTTTGAAGTATGTATTATGATGCCAGCATAAGATTGATTAGTGATACAGCCCTCTATATCCACCATGGAGAAAAGCATGGATACCTCGGAAGAATATGCCCTGAAGTTGGATGACGAAGACTCCTTATCAAATTATAGAGATGATTTTTACGTCCCTGAAGATACCGTTTATTTGAATGGGAATTCCCTAGGTTTGTTGTCTGAAAAAGCTGAGGATTCTTTGGAAAAAGTGAAAGAGGAATGGAAGAATTTGGCTATACAAGGTTGGATGGATGGGGAACCTCCCTGGTTCTTCATGGCTGAAACGCTCGGTGAGATGATATCAGAGATGGTGGGAGCGAAACCTGAAGAAGTCGTCGGGACTGGAACAACTACCGTTAATATCCACGCACTGGTCTCTACTCTCTTCAAGCCGAAGAAAGGTAAAGATAAGATACTTGCGGATGAACTGAATTTTCCTACAGATATTTACGCTCTTGAAGGACTTCTTGAATTGAAAGGTCTTGACCCGGAAAAGAAACTAAAATTGGTCCCTAGCTCTGATGGACATCTACTTAGCGAAGATAAAATCGTGGAGATGATGACGGACGATGTATCCCTTGTCCATCTACCATCAGTTCTATACAGGAGCGGCCAATTACTGGATATGGAGTATCTTACTGAAAAAGCTCATGAGAGAGATATCATCATCGGTTTCGATTGCAGCCACTCAGTTGGTGTAATACCTCATGAACTTCATAAATGGGATGTAGATTATGCAATGTGGTGCGGTTACAAATATCTGAACGGAGGACCAGGAAGCACCGCTTTTTTATATCTCAATGAAAAGCACTTTGAAAAAGAGCCGAAATTGAAAGGATGGTTTGGCTATGAAAAGGATAAACAGTTCGATCTCGTCTTAGATTTTATACACGAAAAAAGTGCTGGTGGCTGGCAGATCTCTTCGCCCACTATATTGGGCAGTGCACCTCTACTCGGTTCTTTAGAAGTAATAAAAGAAGCTGGATTGAAGAATATCCGTAGCAAATCTAAAGATATCACTGACTATTTTATTCAGCTCATTGAAGAAGATTTGAAAAAAGAATACGGACTGGAAGTACTCTCTCCCGAAGAAGCAGATGATAGGAGCAGTCATGTTGCTATCCAACACGAAAATGCAGACGCTATCAGCAGTTTATTGAGAGAAAAAGGATTTATCACCGATTTCAGACCGCCGAATGTAATCCGTTTGGCTTTCTCTCCTCTTTATAACAGTTACCACGATGCGTGGTCGACTGTTACTACTATCAAAGAGATAATAGATGAAGGTGAACATCTGAGCTATCAAAAGCAGGAAGAAGATCTCGTTACCTAGTACTATTTCGATAACTTAAATATAAGAGATGTTCATTATTTATTTAAGATGAAAAAGGAGTCGGTGGAGAGGACCGTACTTTATTTCACAGGGGAACGAGATGTATCTCTTAGAAACGAAACTGTCCCTGGACCAAAAGGAAGAGAGGTCTTGGTCGAAACTCTCTACTCTGGTGTAAGCAGAGGTACTGAACTTTTATTATATAGAAATGAAGTAGAAAACGATATATCTCTCGACAGAAACTGGGATTATGGAGAAAATCCACTCGAGGGCTCATTTAAATACGGATATTCTTGCGTTGGAGAGATCGTATCTACAGGTGAAAAAGTTTCAGATGACAGAGAAGGAGAAAAGGTTTTTTGTTTCCATCCCCACGAAAGCCATTTCGTATCTGATATGAAAGATTTGGTGTTTTTGGGCGAAGATATTGATGTGAGAAACTTCATCTTCATACCTACTCTCGAAACCGCTGTGAACTTTGCTCTAGACTCCACTCCAGTGATCGGAGAAAGATGCGTCATTTTCGGTCAGGGTCAAGTGGGACTTTTGACCACTTACGTTCTAAACCATTTTCCACTTGAAAAGATTGTGACCTCTGAAAGATACGAAAAAAAGAGAGATCTTTCTAAAAAGATGGGAGCGGATACAGTCTTCGACTCAAAAACCACTGCGGAAGACATGTTAGATCAGTGCGGTCTGAACGAGGATGGGTTCGATCTTTCTTTTGAATTGAGCGGAAATTTAGATGTACTGCAAAAAGCAGTAGATGTCCTAGGCTTCGGAGGGAGAGTCATAATCGGTTCGTGGTACGGCAACAAAAGTAGAGAGTTGAAATTGGGAACCGATTTTCATAGGGATCAGATACAGATAAAGAGTTCTCAGGTGAGTTCGATACCGAAAGAAAGGCGTGAAAGATGGGATAAAGAGAGAAGGATCAAAACGACACTAGACTTTCTCAATAAGAAGGATTTTACCGATCTTATCACTCATGAGTACGACATCGGTCAAGCTTCGGAAGCGTATGAGAAACTGGACAAGGAACCCGAAGAGGTCGTTCAACTCATTTTCAAATATTGAAAAAGGTGTATATAATGTACGGTATAGGTCTTAAAAAAGATTTCAAAGCTAAACACAGTCTAGATTTTGCCGGTGAAGAAGAAGCTAGTCCTCATTTCCACTCTTATACTCTAGAGATAGAGATCTGCGGCGAAGAACTTAATGAGAACAGTTGCATTATCGATCTAGTCGAATTCGAAAACATCATAGAAAAGATACTGAAAAAGTACGAAAGAACATTATTGAACGAACATCCAGAGTTCGATGAAAACCCAACGATAGAAAGATTTGCAGAGGTACTGTGCGATCACTTTGAAGAAGAAGTGAAGGAAGTAGATATAGATCATTTAAAGTTGAAACTTTGGGAAGGTGAGGAAGCCTTCGCTTCCTATCGCCGCGAGGTGAAGGGATGAAGATTGGTCTAACGGTTTATGATGATCTAGAAAAAAGCTCTGGCGGTTATCTCTACGACAGAAAATTGGTAGACCATCTCAGAAATTCGGGCGACAGAGTAGAGATCATCGAGATCTCGCAAAAAGATCCGCGTCTACAAAATATCGAACACAATTTTTCTGAGGAACTTAAGAAAAGTATAGAAGATAAGGAACTTGATATTTTGATCGAGGACGAACTCTGCTTTTTATCTCTATTCCGGTTGAACAAAAAGCTAAACCCTAATATTGAAATAATTTCTGTGATACATCACCTAAGTCACCTCGCTGAAAGGGAAAGTCAGAAGGAAGAGATGTACAAATACTTTGAGCAGAAATATCTAGAAACAGTAGATGGATTCATCTTCAACAGTGAAGCTTCACGAAAAGCGATTAAAAACTTGGTAGGTGACGGTTCTGGGGTCGTAGCTAATCCGGGAAAAGATCATTTCAAGCAACCAGAGAGTATCAAGAAGGATTTCTCATCTAATGAACTTAACGCAGTTTTCATAGGGAATTTCTGTCCCCATAAGTGTGTAGATGTTATTATTCGAGCTATAGACGGAATCGAAGACGTCCAGTTAACCCTTATCGGAGACCGTTACTGGAACCAGAGATACGGAAAAAAGATCGATGAAATGGTCTCCTCTTTGAAGATAGAAGACAAAGTCGATATAATGGGTAGGATAAAAAGAGAAAAACTTCTAGAAGAACTTCGAAAAGCGGATGTTTTGCTTCTACCTTCGCTCTATGAGGGTTTCGGCATCAGCATAATCGAAGCTTTAGGATATGGTACTCCGGTAATCGCTACCAATAGAGGAGGACCTCCAGAGATTATAGATGATGGAGTACAGGGTTTTCTCGTAACTCCTTGTGATGAAGAAGCCCTCAAGAACCAGTTGAAGAAACTGAGAGATCAACCCTCTACATTGCAGGAGATGAGCGATAGGGCTATCGAAAGATTTCGAAAATTACCAACATGGGACAAGAGCATGGAGGAGGCTAGAAAATTTCTGTGCTCTATAAGTGGGTAAGTAGAGCAAATATCTTGATCTTTTAGTATTTCAAAACACTATTTTAACTTTCAATAAATTATATTATAGATAATTGTAATAGCAATACCAAGGGTCTCTTAAGTTTTGAAGATAGGAGGTCAGGAACATCTTAAACAGTAGGAGTCATGAGGGATCTGATGAATCTCCCAGTTTGAAAAGTGGACATTTAGATGAAAGAGATTCGGACAACGAAGATTGCAACAATCAACTACATTACTTGGATAAAATGTATCTAAAGTTCAAGCACTTATTTTACAACTCATATTACATAGGTAGGCAATTCAACTACTCTTATAGGCTCTATCCGATCAAGAAAAAGATCGAGAGCATATCCTTTAGAAGTTACGAACTCTACAATTTACACGGAAGAGATGAACTTCTCTCGATGATGCTCGACGAATGTGAAAGCGAGGAAATTATCTTTGACATCGGAGCTTCCATAGGCACCTACAGTCTAGCACTAGCTTCAAAATATCCTGGATCAGATATATTAGCTTTTGAACCTAACTTAGAAACGTTCAAAAAACTAGAGAAAAATATAGAATGTAATGGGTTCAATAATATTACTATCCATAATATAGGGATATCAGATCTAAACGGCGAGAAGTCGTTTTATATATCTACGTATCCAGAGACTTCCTCGTTTAACAGAAAAAGTTCAGAAAGATGGGGTGGAAGAGTGAAATCAGTCAAAAGAGTAGATGTAAGAAGATTGGACACGGTTGTAGAAGAAACTAAAAAGTGTCCAGATCGAATAAAATTTGATGTCGAAGGACACGGTTTAAAGGTCTTAAAAGGTGGAAAGAAGACCCTTGAAGGATGTAGACCAGTAATATACATGGAAAGACACAAAGTCGGAACCGAAAAAAATGAAAATGAGCTCGAAGAGTTCCTGGGAATATTTAACTATTCGATAGATAAACGAGATAATAAGATCTGGATCTGTCATCCTGAAAACTCGAAGGAGTAAAATGTCTCTTAAAAATCGAATTAACCGGAAAGGATTATTCCGATCATGGATAGGCATGGTGGTTGTGTACTCCTTGACCATTTCAGCAGGACATATAATCATACGCGAAGTTTGGATTCCGATCTATTCCAAGCAGTGGCTAATAGGTTCCTTAGCCGTTTCTTTTTACATAATAGGCTTCGTTTGGTATAATCTTGAAAAATACCAGACTTTAATTCAAATCAGACTAATGTTGGGACTAGGTCTAGCCAACCTGATCTCCTTGACACGTGGCTTGTTTTTGTTTTCTCTTGCTGGATTCATGTTCTTACCGCGACCAGAAAACCTGGTCGGCTGGATCCCGGGACTTTTGTACGGATGTTCATTGGTTGGTGATTACTTCGACGGTTATGCAGCTAGAAGGTTTGACAGCGAAACTGTTCTCGGCGCCAAGCTTGACGAGGAATTAGATTCTCTAGGAGTTCTCATAGCTTCGCTAGTCGCCTATAGCTATGGGATGATTCCGATCTTGGTACTTATCACAGTAGGTTCCGCCCGCTACGTATTTGTTTTGGGTAAATGGATCAGAAAAAAAATAGATAAGCCCGTATTTGAACTAACTGATAAATCTAGTCGTTTGATTATAGCTGACGCTCAGAGATTTTTCCTTTTCATAGCAATATTACCATTATTTGGAAGCTCGTTAACTCGCATCATTGCTTCTCTTCTGATGATTCCTTTTCTTGGAGGGTTTGTCCGAGATTGGTTGATAGTAATAGGTGCTATTGAAAGGGATAACTGAAGATCTTTTTTTTCAATCTAGACCTTTCCTAGAATATCTAATTGATGGGCGATATAAATTAGCTCTTCGTTCTCTATCTGCCTATGCCGTATCTCAGACCATCTTTTGACCTTTTCAGATGATATCTGTTCAGATCCTTCGACGGAATTTTTAACCAGATGTATGATATGATGCAGGAAGTAAGGAACATCTTCGCTGTAACCATTTTCTCCTGGACATATCACCCAATCGGAGCTTCCTACACTTATGATATCGGCGTTCATTGAAGCGAGTTGATCCAATAGGAGCCTACCGGTCCTGCTGTTACCACCCATTATATCACCCTCGTCTCTCCGGTCCATATTGTCATGATAAACGCCTTCTATTTTTGCTTCTAGAGAAGGATCGATCTCAGGTCTAAATGTGGTAACACTGTCGAAAGTAATCGGAAAGTAAAACAGTCCATTAGGTCTAAGTGTTGTAAGCAGTCGGGGTAAAGCTTTCTCCAGGTCGACGAGGTCGAGAAAGGCATGAGCTATAAGGAGATCATATTTCTTCGACTTATCCTTGATGAACTCAAAAGCATCCGCATTAATAAACTGGATGTTGAAGGTTTTTGCTGATTTATCGATGATAATCTTATCTTCATTCCGACTTATTCTGTATCCGTGATCCTCGGAAAGTTGCTTCAACCTCATTTCTCCAGTTGCGACATTATTCTCCTCTATCTCCACGGCTGTGTACGCAGACTTAGAAGGTAAGAGATCCCACTGGATAAGACGTTCCAACATGGATCCGATCCCTGCACCGACCTCTAAGATCTGTACATCTTTATCGGAACCTATCATCTTCAATCTTTCATCTAAGGCATCTATAACTTTCCGATTCAAAGATTCGTCGTCAACTGCTTTTTTGGATGCTAAGTATCTTTCTTGGGAATAATCTATTTCTTTCATAACCCCTTTCCTCAGATCATCCTTTAACTAAAAAGCTAAATCTTGAAAACATAGGTGCCATCGTCAAAATGAACTTCGATCTCATCATCCCTTATCTCCAGTTCTTCGACCTTCAGAGATTCAAAAGAGTGTAGCGGCATAGAACCTTTCACCCTACCATCTCCATAGATTTCGAACAGCTTAGAGCCACTTTTCAACTTGATGGAATCTTTCTCTTCTTTGATCTCGACTCCGGTCCTTTTTTCTTTGATCTCCTTCCTGATCATATCTATTTCTGATACAGGTATTTTCTTCTCTTCTTGGGCATCTAAATTTTTCTTCATAACGAACACTTATCAATTTATATCTGCTAGAAAGTAATAGTGTTTTCGAACCAAAAAACATATTGAAAATTTAAACCGGAGTAACTCGATTTTTGAACGAAGTTACTTTTTAAAAGTTCTTTGGATTAACAATTCACTGAGCCCAAACTATATTAAGGAAAATAAATCATCATCTGGCTAATGTATAGGAACATAATTGAAGTAAACAATCTTACCAAAAAATATGATGGCTTAGTCGCTGTAGATTCGATTTCGTTCAAAGTAAAAGAAGGTGAGATTTTTTCCTTAGTGGGTCCGAATGGAGCTGGAAAGACCACTACAGTGGAAATTCTAGAATGCTTAAGGAAACCTACTTCGGGAAATGCAAAAGTTCTAGGACATGACGTAAAAAAAGAAGACGACAAGATAAAGAAAAAGATAGGTGTCATGCCTCAAGATTTTAGCACGTTTGAAAGATTGACCGCCGAAGAGAACATCAAATTGATGGGAGACCTGTATGGATCTGACAATGTAAAAGAGATAATGAAGAAAGTCGGCGTCGATGAATTCAAAAATAAAAAATTTGACGAACTTTCTGGAGGTATGAAAACTAAGGTCGGCATAGGTATGACCTTGATATCTAACGCAGATCTTCTATTCTTAGATGAACCTACTACAGGTCTAGATCCCCACGCTCGTAGGGAAACCTGGAACCTGATCAAAGATCTGAAAAAGATGGGTAAAACCGTCTTCTTGACTACGCACTACATGGAAGAGGTGGAATATCTCAGTGATAGAGCTGGCATATTGATCGACGGTAATATTGAAGTCATCGATTCTATAGAAAATTTGATAGAAGAGCACGGCGGAGGGATAAAGGTAAGAGTACTTGAAGACGGAGAAGCTGTAAATATCATCAATGACAGGGCCGATGAAGTTCTAAAAGGGGAAGAAGGTATTTGGACAGGCATCTTCGACAGTAAAAAAGAAGCAAGGCAAGCTTTGATAAAACTGTTCCAGCTCGACTCTAAGGTAGAAGTTGAAGAGGCGGGTATGGACGAAGTATTCATCAGATTGACTGGAGGTAAGATAGATGAAGGAGGTGAACTGGTATGAAACGAAGCTTTTCTCTGTTCACAGCTTTGACAAAGAATTGGTTGAGGAGTAAGTCGGGAGTCTTCTTCTCCATCTTGTTCCCGATAATGCTACTTCTGATTTTCAGCACCATTTTTGGCGGACCTGCCGCTGCAGAGTACACCTTGCACGTAGAGGATGAAGATGTGTTATTCGAGATGGAACTTTCAGATTATGAAACGAGCCTTACCGATGGAGAAGAGGTAGATGAACGATTGAGAGAAAGATTTCTAGATGAAGATCATGATATCAGTGAAAACGCGAAGATAGAGAGGGATGATGAAGATTGGTACATATCCGATGGAGAAGAAAGATTGTATCACCTTAAAGTGATCGAAGGAGAAGATCTGATCGAGGTTTATGGACTATCTAGAGTCTTCATGGAGGCGCTAGATGCGACTGAAAATTTGAATATAGAGGAGGTAACGAATCTCACCGAATATCGAGAAGAAAATGGGGAATTCGAGGAGCATAGAGGATTGAGGATTGGAGAAGGTTTTCACGAGAACGCCCTCAATAAAAGTATGGAACTTAGGATGGCGGTCATGCAGGATACGATGGTCAGGATATACGGGAGGTTCGATATGGATGACGATGACATGGCAAACTTTACTGAAGGATGGGAGACTCTGAATAGAACCTCGGAAAATATTTCCGCGCAATATGCAAACATAACACTTTACACCAGCCCGGGAGATCAAGCCGCTCCTATCGTCCGAGGCACGGTATTAGGAGTGATGGATACCTTCAACTCCCAGATGGTGGGTATAGAGGATTCTACCGTCCAGTTATCTGAGGAAGAGGTCGGGGAAGACAGAGGGCTAGAGGCGGTCGATTATTATCTACCCGGATTCATAGCCGCCTTCATAATGAGCAACGGTATCATCGGAGTCACTTCTAATATTTCTGAGTTCAAGAGGAACGGAACTTTGAAAAGACTTACCGCAACTCCTCTCAAGAAGAAGGACTGGATACTGGCAAATGTCGCTCAGCAGACCGTTTTAGCATTTTTACTGACAGGTGTGATGATACTCTTAGCTGTGCTCGTTTTTGGTGCACAGGCTTATCTAGGGCCGTACAGTTTAGCTCTCATATTTTTAGGTTCAGTGGCTTTTTGTTCCGTGGGAATAGTCATGGGTGGATTGATAAAAGACGTTGAGGCAGCTAGCGGGGCGGGAAACGCCGTGGCTTTCCCTATGATGTTCTTATCTGGAGCTTTCATACAGATAGAAACGTTCCCCAGTTATCTTCAAACAGTGGCGAGATTACTACCGTTGTATTACTTTCATCAGGGTTTGCGAGAGGTAATGATATTAGATAATCCTTCGGAGGCGGTTATCGCGTTCCTCGTCATAGGTGCGTTCGCAGCGCTCTTCATCGTCCTAGCGATCAAAACCACAAGATGGAAAGACATATAGGTGTTGAAGCAGATGCAGAGTAGGATAAAATGGTCAAATTGAGACCTGACAAGATGAATCTTGTAGAAGGTTACACCGCTCCCCCTACGATATTCAAGAATATGGGACTATATCTGAATGATCGTTTTGAAAATAGAGATGGTATGAAATTAAAAGTTGAAGAAAAAGATAGTGATATATGGCAAGTTAAAGCTATCAATGATTGATATCAACATTAGTTTTCACTCGTTTTCTTTAATCGGCTCTCCACAGAAGAATTCCTCACTTTCCGGGCAGGGTCCTCTTACGCAGGGCGCTCCAGCTTCCTCAAATATTATCGGTGCCTTCTCCTTGACCAGTTCTAACATCCTGTTCGCCATATCTCTGATCTCCCACTGCGCTCTTTTACAGCATCTTAATGAAAAAAAATGCCACAGCTCTCTAGCGTTCATAGTGACTATTATGTTGCTCCTTGTAGCGTTAGGTAGAACGAACCTTGCATCTTCTAAAGGAACTTCATCCATTCCTTTCAGTTCTGTATAAGTCTCTTTTACTTCATCCATAAGTTCATCGAATTTCTTTTTAGCGCTTTCGTTTTCCTTTACAGAATCAGGCACAACAGGGTCGAAATCATCTATATTTACATACCTTTGGCTCTGTTGACTGTAAGATGCTAAACGATGCCTTACTAGCTGATGAGTAAGAGTGCGAGAAACGTCCTTGATCGCGAAAGTGAAAGATGCGTGTTCTATCACACTGTGGTGTCCGCTTTCCTTTATCTTTCCTAGAATCTCTTCTATCTTTTCGTCCGTCATGTCCTCTTTTTCAGGTATCTTCTCACTGTAACAGGTCAACGCGGCGTGTGCCGCACTTCGATCCGGTTCCGGTGTATGATTTATCAATTCTACTTTCATTTTATACCTCAGAACAATCCTGATATCTTGCCATCTTCCTCTATATCGATGTCCTTAGCTGCTGGGTGTGAAGGAAGTCCAGGCATAGTCGTTATATCGCCCGCCATGGGTATCAGAAATCCTGCACCGGCGTTAACTCTCACCTTCCTGACTTTCACTTTGAAATCTTTCGGTCTACCTCTCAACTTCCTGTCGTCTGATAAAGAATAATGGGTCTTCGACATACAGATAGGTAGATCCGCTAGATCATGCTTTTTTATCCGTCTAAGGTCCTTCTTCGCCTGTGGAGTGAATACAACATCGTCCGCTCCGTATATCTTTGTCGCGATATCTCTGATCTTTTCCTCGGGCTTTTCTTTGAGTGAATAAAGAGGTCTGAAATTACTCTGCTCCTTATCGCAGATCTTCTTAACCTCTTCCGCTAATTCAATCCCACCATCTCCACCTTTCTGATAAACCTCTGTTACAGCGTAAGGTACTTCTATATTTTCACATAATTCTTTGAGATAATCTATTTCTTTCTGAGTGTCTGAAGGGAATCTGTTTATTGCAACAACTACGGGAACGCCGAACATCTGTATGTTCTGAAGATGTTTATCAAGATTCGGCAGGCCTTTCTTCATAGCTTCTAGATTTTCCTCATCCATATTTTTCCTAGAAACCCCGCCTTGTCGTTTTAATGCTCTGACCGTAGCTACCATAACCGCAACGTCAGGTTTGAGATCTCCTTCACGACAAACGATATTGAAGAATTTTTCAGCACCTAGATCAGAACCGAATCCGGCCTCAGTCACAAAATAATCGGAAAGGCTCATTCCTAGCTTAGTAGAAAGCAAACTGCTGGTACCGTGTGCTATGTTAGCGAACGGACCGCCGTGGATGAAGGCCGGGACGCCTTCTATGGTCTGAACCAAATTTGGTTTGATCGCGTGTTTCAATAGAGCAGCCATAGCACCCACTCCACCGAATTCTCCCGCAGTTACTGGATCCCTGTCGTGAGTGTATCCGATGATGATGTCGGAAAATCTATCCTTAAGATCTTCGATACCATCGGCAAGGCACAAAATAGCCATGACCTCAGAACTGGCGGTGATCCCAAAAGAACTCTCGTTAGGCATACCGTCAGATGTTCCTCCTAAACCCACAACGATATTTCTGAGAGCTCGGTCGTTCATGTCTACGACTCTAGGCCAGACTATCTTTCTAGTGTCTAGGTTCATTTCATTCCCGCGATGCATATGATTGTTGATCATCGCTGAAAGCAAGTTGTGAGCGATACCTATAGCATGTAGATCACCAGTAAAGTGAAGGTTGATATCTTCCATAGGGAGCACTTGCGAATAACCTCCTCCCGCTGCACCACCTTTGATACCCATAGTGGGACCTATCGAGGGTTCTCTTATACCTAATGTCGCTTTTTCACCCATCTTCCAGAATGCCTGAGTTAGACCGATGCTAGTGGTTGTTTTACCCTCACCACCTCGAGTCGGGGTCATTGTAGTAACGAGGATCAGATTTCCATCGTCTTTATCTTTATACTCTTTGACAGTATCTAAAGACAATTTGGCTTCATAATTACCTCTAGGTTCGATGTCATCCTCACTCAACCCTATCTTTTCCGCGATATCAGCTATCGGTTCTAAATCAGCTTCTTGTGCAATCTCGACATCGGACTTCATGGTGAAGGGGTATAAGAGTCTATATTTAAAATGATTGTCATT
>Ga0207421_10005845_pt1 | contig 13610 bp, 9 predicted proteins | sample SodLakKL_010_SED_4_FD_187542 | JGI IMG/M metagenome (GOLD analysis project Ga0207421, IMG submission 187542) | Alkaline sediment microbial communities from Lake Tanatar, Kulunda Steppe, Russia - 8KL_010_SED (SPAdes) (version 2) | ecosystem: Environmental > Aquatic > Non-marine Saline and...
CGGGTAATGGATATATGGGTCGGTCAGACTAAACTGTTTCCCTGCCGGGTTGCTTTTATACATTGCGGACAGCCCTCCGTATTCTGGTATAAATGATAATTTTTAGTATACTGCAATTATACCAGAAATATGGCGATTTTGGAAGCATTTTTACAAAATATCAAGCATTTTCGTTGATTTTAGTCATTTGCTTTTGCTAGTTTAACTATAGTTTTTTCGTTACCGTAGTGTTACGATTACAGCAAGACCACCCTTTTTGGGTGCGAATCATGAATAAGTTTGTTTAGAAAAGAGAAATGGCAGGAGCAGCCGCGGTAAGGAGAATCCTGGCTAACTACTCTGTGCTAAGGGCTTTTAGCCTGAACTCACGTCGTGAGACCGAGGCAGCTCCCGACGGATCCAGGTCCTGCGGTAACCAACCCGCGTATATCAGTCTGATCAATCGTCGTCTAGCTGTCCCTGCCTTCTCATAATATTTGCTTGATGCCTGAAAGAAAATATTTAGGGCAGAAACCTTATCCGTCGCGCCTTTTAAGGGGCGCGCCGGGGCTTCTGCTGGCCATAGTTTTAGTTTTCTAAAGGCAACATGGTGGAAAAACGGTAGCTGTTGATCTGAAAAAGCTTAAAAACCACCGTTGCAAAATGGGGGTTGACATGCACTTCCATATCAGTAGTTACAAGAAAATTTGATAATACCTGCCCTGTGCAGCCTTGCAAGATTACCTGGAGTAATAAAGTCAACCAGTTCCTGCTTTTGGCGTAAGTAACGATCACAAATATAGCCAAAGGTCCTCCGTCCATTAACATAAGGAAAAATATAAAGAAAGCTTGCCGGAATATACTGAATAGTATGCCCCCATGGAGTGAAAACATTATAAACCGCTTTTAGTTCTTTATCCCCGGTATGATGTGCGAGACAATCATCGGCATACTTTACTCCTGTGAAAAAAGCTTTTTCACTCAACCTGGGATAAAGATGATAAACCGTAGAAAAACCATCGTCCTTCCCCAGCAGATAATCCCCTATAACGCAATAATCTAAACCAGTAAATAAAAAACAACTAATCGCATCAAAGGGGGTTTCGACGATTGGTTCTCCCCTTGCGTTAAACGAAGTATTCAACAGTAGAGGCACGCCAGTACGTTGCTCGAATGCTTTAACCAGTTCATACAGCAGGGGAGTAGCCTCGGAGGTAAGCGTCTGTAACCTTCCGCTACCGTCAACATGGACAACCGCAGGCACTTCGGCGCGTTTTTCCCGCTTAAATGAGCAAATGCGAAGCATAAATGGGCTATCTATTCCAGAATGGTTTGTTTCAGTAGCATTAAACCATTCACCGGACTTTTCCTCCAAAATAGCCGGAGCAAAAGGGCGAAAGGATTCTCGAAACTTTATGGAATGATTTAATCTTTCTTTTGCATCAGCCATGCGAGGATCGCAAATAATACTTCTCTGACCCAGAGCTCTTGGCCCCAGCTCGGAACAGCCCTGGAAAAAACCGATAATCTTGTTTTGCGCCAGTAATTCGGCAGCCTTTTCTACAATATTTCCCTTATGTAGAATTTTAACGGCACCGCTTGCTTCAACTGCTTCTTTGATTTCTGAAGACGAATAAGCCTTCCCATGGGCATCATTAAGCAATCTTCGGGAAGTTAACTTACCTGTCATCTTCCAGTGAGCGAGATAAGCGGCGCCAACCGACAGGCCGCTATCGTCGGCAGCAGGAGGAATAAATACACCTTTATAACCAGATTTCATGATGACGTGTTCATTAGCTATACTGTTCAGGGCCACTCCTCCACTGTAGCACAGGTTGTTTTTACTGGATAGTTTGCGCACTCGCTGTACCAAAATTGATAAGGCATTTTCCAGAGCAGCCTGGGTGGAGGCAGCAAAATTCTGGAATTCCTCCTGATTAGACGGCCATTTATGCCAACGGTAATACTTATTAGTTAGTATATCATTAAAAATAAAACCCTTTGCTTCATCAAATGAAAAAAAATCGGTATAGGGAAGTGTAATTTTACCGTAGGGAGCTAACCCCATAACTTTTCCAGCATCAAAAAAAGAACCGAATATCAAGTAGGCCGCCGAGGAATACATTCCTCCCAAACTGCGAAACGACGGCAACCCTTTTTCTGGAAACAATTCTCCAAAACTGCTGCCCAGATGTTTTTCAACAGGAAAAATCCCTTCTGAGCTCAAGCAATACACGGATATAGTCTCCAGGTGCTTTCCTTGCCAATATTTTACTGCTGATTGTTCTTTTGTGGATAAAGTACTTACATGGTCACCTGCTCCGTCAATAACCAAGGCGGTTGCTTCAGAAAAACCGGACCAGCAAAAAGCAGAGGCAGCATGAGCCTCATGATGCCCGACTCGAAAAATAGGCACCTTCTCAAGGCCGTACAATGCGGGGTTTATGGAAAAAGCACCAAAATTCTTCTCGTCATCTGATACTACGGCAACGGCATCAAGCTTCCCTATGGAAATACCCGCATGGTTTAAGCAATAGTTTATGCTCAGTATTGGATAGGTAGCAGAAACCGGCTCTCGCTTCCTGCCGGTAAGCCTTTCCTCCTGGATGGCAGAAACTATTTTATCGCCGCGTAGCAGGCATGCTCCACCATTATGGCCACATCCCACACCCAGTATGTTTAGTTTAGATGCTTTCATGTCATCTCCCCCGGAAATATAAGAAAATCCCACACTTTTATAACTTTAATGCCGCACGCATCTGGCCGCATGCAATTTGTTTTTCACTGCCTACAGGTATAAACAGCGCCACCTTAACTTCCCTGGGTACTAGTTCCTGTAATTTTTTTTGAAAACCTTCCAGGTCAGTTGCTCCGTTGACCGGTATGTCTGGGACCGGATTTAATGGTGAAATTCGAATCGCATCAATCCAGGATTTATTGGTGTTAACGTATTTTGCTAATGCCATTAAGTGATGGAAAGTTGCATTATCTTCATGAAGTATATAATTAAGTACGACTCTGCAACCATCGGTTTTCAGCAATTTCCACCACCTGGCTGCCTCTTGCGGGTCTTCTGCCTCGGGAATTAACAGCCGCCTGGTGTATTTATCCGACCCATGCATAGAAATAAGAATTTTTTCCGGTAAAACTCTTTTTTCTTGCATTTCTTTATTAACTATCTCACACCATTTACGGGGGGCTATAGAAGTAAAGGTATATCTTTTGATTAACCCTTCACGGTAAAGTTTAACACATGCAGCCCGTACCGTATCCCAGTTTGCAGAACAATCACCTACCCCAGAAAAGTCCAGAATATCCACTGGTCTTCCGTAGTTTGCATCCTCAACGATCAAGTTTACTATATCCACAAGCTCCCGGAGAGATAAATTTCTTGAAAAAGGCCTATCGGCATAAGTCGTCGCACAATGCGTGCACCCAATAAAGCATCCAATTTGGGCGCTGGCACATATCCCTTTATCTTCTCCGAAATTAATAAATGCAAATTCAATGTTATCATGGCGAAAATCATTCACCGAGATCAAATATTTCCAGGCGTATTTTTTTCCCTCTGTCCTTTCGATTTTAAGAATACGCATCTTCAATACTCCCTGTATGACTCTGAGCTCCAGTTTCGCCACCGAAAATAATGATATTGCCGGGATCTATCTTTTTAACCAGCTCACTTATTATGTAACTGTTATCATGCTTCCTGGGAGTGGATATTTTCTCTAGGGAGGCGTTTAACGATTTTATGTTAAACAAACCCAACACTTCTTCCTTTACCTGCATGTTTCCCCACTGGCACGCTAATTCCTTTAATTTACTTCCCGGCGATTCCCCGTGCAAGTCTTCCGTTAAAATCACGGCAGCATCATCCCGGGGTAGCAATTCCTGCGCGATAAAATATGACGGGGTGAATGGCCATAAACTTGCAGTGCCACATAATAAAAGGCGGTTTTTCCCGTTCCGACTACCAGAGTTAAATAAAGGCCGATCCTGCTTGTTCCACACCTTGATGTTATCAAGAATGCCATCTTGCAAACATGCCGGGCAGGACGCCTGAGTAACCATAAAGGAAAATTCATCCAAATAAATCTCCCAATCTTGCAGCAGTAGTGGTGATAGTATAGTTTTGATTAGAAAATCTTGCAGCGCACCCAACGGCTGACATGCCAGCAAAACATTCCGGTATTTACTTTCAGTCAATATACTTTCCAGGTCATCCCTGGCAAGGCAACTACTATCTTGCTGGTAATCGGAAAGCTGGGCAATTACCAGGCTACAATCAGATAATAGCGAAGTATCTAACCCCGGATTACCGCCATAGCTGTGGGAAGTCCAATCCGACAGGTAGGCGATGCTTTCTTTTTTCCATTGTATTACCGGGACAGAAGCTCCGCACATATGCCCGCCAGGCAGAAAAGTAAGCGATAAATCCGGTATGCTGCTTATGGGAGATACTTTATGGAAATAATTAACTTCACAAAATTGATGCTCATGCAAATTAACTCTATTGCCGTAATTGCCTAAATGCTCACGCCTTACTGCTATCTGTGTATTTAAAATTTGAAATGTGGGACGGGCCGCCCAAAATTTGAATGACGATAACAGCTCTTCAGGCAGCGCCACTATACCCCCTCCATGCCCTAAATGACCGTGAGTGATAATTGCCAGATCAATTCTTTCCGGAAGTGAAAGTTCCACACGGGGTATTTTAAAAAAGGTATTCAAACCCATGTCCAGGCATATCTTTAACCCTTCCAGGTGTAATATGACACTGGTGGCCTTACCTCCAAAGCCATCATGGAGCACCTCTAGCTTAGCGGAATCTTGCATACATCCACTAGCCCCTTAATCTCATCTTTCAAGCGAGGATTGTCTTCCCCATACAGGGTTTGTACAAAATCCTCCACTAGATAGTATGTAGTTTGCCCCAAAAAACAAGAGAACTTTTCCATGTGGTAAGGGTCTTTTTTAAACAGATAATTGCTCCTGGGGCATTTCCGACAGAATTTCTTCAGTTCACAATTTTGGCAAGGAATCATTGCATCATTCTTAATTGAACTTATGAGCATAACCGCTTTTTGGTCAAAACCTTCCCACACATTTCCAATACTCCATTCCTGGTAGTTCACCAGCGCCTGGCACGGATAAATATACCCGTCTACATCCACGGCAAATATCTCTTTTCCCATAGGGCATGCCTGTGTAACCCTGGGCATATCAGATTGAGTTAGTAAATAAGAAAGAATCTCATCATCTATATATTTAATTTTAATATCATAGTTTTCGCGGTATATTGTTCGGTAAAGTAAAAAAATGTTTGTTAAGTTTTCTTTCAGGGTAAGCAAATCTTTTCTGCTCCAGTTTAGATCCAGGCCAAACCCAAAGATAATTTTCTTTACTCCCAATTCAATCAGGTAAACCACGTTTTGATAATAATTTTTCACGTTGGTCGGTGTGACCGTCATCTGCACATTGAAACTTACCCCATTGGACACTAATGTCTCTATACCTTTTCTAACCTGGTAGAATGAGGATTTTCCGCCCTTTATCGGCCTGTCGTGCATGGCGTTAATGTCTCCGTCAAAACTGGTAACAATACGCAGGTTATTTTCCGCAATATATCGTAGCTTCTCATCTGTCAACAGGGTTCCATTGGTGGTAAAGCCCAGGTTTAAAGACGGTAATAATCTTTTAAAACGACCGGTGACAGATTTAAACAAATCCCAATTAAGCAAGGGTTCTCCTCCAATATAACTTACATGCATGGGTTTACTGGAGGCCCGGGCACAAGCCACGATAAATTCTACAGCTTTATCCAAAGTTTCATCGGCAAGGTCTCGGGCATTGCTCTTATCAACAAAACAGTACCAGCAATTTAAGTTGCATTTTCTGGTTAGAAACAGATTAGCACCTGCAAAATCCTGAGGCATATGGCAATTCTTGGTTAAGCTCATTTCAACTCCTCCCGACCCTCCCAAATAAAATTCGGAAAGAGACTCCTGCTCTCTTTCTTAAGGTCTCAGCTTCCCAAGCTCCTCTTTTAATAATTGGGCATATTTAATACCAACAGTATACTCCCTTTGTTTATGCCCCACGGGAAACAGCACCACTCTTTCTTTCAATGCACTGGCAGCCTCCCAGCAATCCGGTGTCGTTTTCATACCGGGATGATCTGGGTGAAGTACTTGAGGTTGCTGCATAATGGACATCCAGGGGATAACACCGACGGATATATCAAAATGTATGTCTGTAACGCCTCTCTTCTTAAGATTTTCCCGCAGCTCATCACGCCTCTGAGCTGCAGCAGAAGATAATAGAAGTGGTAGTATGTAATAGGATGGCTCTGCTTCTCCCTGATTTTCCATCACGCTTACTTCCGAACATCCGTCCAATATCTGCTTTATTTCCCGAACGAACTCTCTTCTAAACCCTCGAATCTCTTCTGCTCTCTTCAGGGATACCAGTCCTGCCGCTGCGGCCAAAGGATGTAACCGCAGCTTTAAACCTGCTCCCGTTTCATAAAAAAGAAACAGTTCGTGACCTTTACCGAAGAGGTTCAAGTTCCTCTTTTTAAGGTGTCCTTGCATGGTTGCTCGAATAAATAATTCTTCATCATCGGTAACCATGATACCCCCTTCGCCAGCAGGACACAGCTTGTTGCTTTGAAGGCTGAATACGGCTGCTTTACCGCCCTTTCCTGCGGTAAAATTGTCTCTTCTGGCTAGGAATGCATGTGAAGCATCCTCTATTACAGGAAGGTTATGGCTATGGGAAAATCTTTTAATTTCTTTAAGGTCCGCCATGTTACCGAAGATATGAGAAACCACAATCGCCTTAGTCTTATTAGTCAGCTTCTTCTCAAGGTAAGCGGGATGTAGATTTCCGGTTTCATCAACATCAACAAAAACCGGTGCTGCATTCAAAGAAAGTAACGGCGTGGCTGTAGAAAAAAAACCGTAAGCAGGTACAATTACCTCGTCGCCGCTTTTTATCCCCAGCGCCTTGTAAGTTGAATAAAGCGCCATTGTTCCTGAATTAAAACTCACTGCATAATGGCGCTTTGTCTGAGCCGCCCATTCTCGTTCCAGATCTCCGATAACCCCACTGTCATCTCCTATAGACATACTTCTGTGCAATTGATGCAAAACGGCTGTTGACATTTCCTCTGTTATATCGGGCCACCGAAAATGAGGCGTTGCCGGCAGTTTATCATTGCTTTCACGGGCGGCAATCCAGGAAACTGCATCATAAAGATCTTCTGCTACATGTTCGTGCTTATCTTTTATTTTCGATTTATGGTAATGCCATTCTCCCAGTCCGTACCCCGTCTTCACCAAAATTCCGGTTCCATCCAGGTTCTCTGCCAGCTCCATGTCGCTGCTTCTATCTCCTACCACATATATCCTTTGAGGAGAAATATTTAAATCCTGCAATGCCTGTTTAACAAGGCCGGTAGCGGGTTTCCGACAGTTGCAAGGGAAATCTCCATTAACAGATGGAAAGTGAGGGCAGTAATAGAGGGCATCAACGTATGCCTCCTGCAAACCGAGTAGACGATACAACCTCTCATGGGTTTGTCGGAGTATCTCTTCAGAGATAATTTCCCTGCCCAAAGCCGGTTGATTAGTGATAACCACCACTGGTATTTGCATTTTGTTAAGGTTTAGTACAGCTTCTGCTGCACCATATTCCAACTCCAGTAATTGCGGGTGATTGATCACCCCTTTTTCTTTATTAATGGTCCCGTCACGATCTAAAATTACCATACATTCTACTTGTTTCTTGATTCGCTTCATGGTTTCTCCCTTACGGTAAAAGTTCTATAAGAGCCGTAATCTACAATATCTCCGCAATTATAGCGACGTACTTCCCGGGCTCTTTTTTCGTGCCTGGAGAAATCAACCATCCTCTCCTCCAGTGGCTTTTCTATCTCCTCGGCTATTCCTTCCGTTTTGGCTATCCCTTCCGTATCGCCTGCTTCTTCCTGAAAAAGGTCGGATGATTCTTCATGTTGATTAATGGTTATACGTTCCAGAACAAGATCTCCCATTAACAAGGAAGGGCAACTGTTGCACATTTTATCCCTTTCCTTCTTCGAAAGAATGCTGCTACGAATCCGGGCCATAGAGAAGCTGTTCCAAAACTCCCAAATTGACATATCACGGATATTGCCCAGCTCAAATTTTCCGTCAAAATCCTGGCAACATAGAATAAAGCTTCCGTCCCACGCAATCACGGCCGGCCCAAGGTATAGCTCGTGGCATGCTAAATCATCTTTGATGTCAGGCAACCATCCGTTGCTATTGTAGTAACGCAAATGGGAATTATCCGGCAAGTAAGTCTCGGCAACCTTAGCTACATCAGCATGGCCCAGGTGCAAATATTTAAGCTTAACCAGGTCAACCCCCATTCGCCTACACCATTCTACATATTCAGGCCATTCACCTTCGTTTTGTTTCATGGCCAGCATCTGCATCTCTATCATGGTTTTATTTTTATCGCGAAAAGCTAATAGATCCGCTAAATTATTTTTAACCTCAGCCAGGTTTCCGTTTTTTCGATACTCAGCATAGTTCTGTTGCCTTAAAGAATCCGCGGATACAATAATATGATCCGGCCCCGCCGTTAATAGCTGTTTCCAACCTCCAGGGGGCTGCATAGATAGATTGGTAAAAAGTTTGACTCTCATATCTTTATCTTTTGCCGCTTTTATGATATTGATCAGTTCCGGGTGGAGCAGCGGCTCACCAAAGAATCCCAGCGACACTTCCTCAACGAATCTGGCTGTTTCATCAAAGGCTTTTTGAGCTAGCTCAAGAGGCAGAAATCCTTTCGGCCTGGTTAAGAGGTTACTTCCAGTAGGACAGAGCGGACATTGAAAATTACACCTGTTGGTGGTTTCCAGTAATATACTCGCTGGAAAACAGTTGGGGTAATCCAGTTTTCGCCCATAAGCTTCCTTAGCCTGATAACTGTTAAGCAACCTAAATACATGACTCATCTCTATTCTCCTTACTGTTCTCCTACAGAAAGCATTTTTTTATCTATTGCATTACGCATTTTCGCCTGAGGAAATTCTTCCAGAGCATGGGCCCAGTATGCTTTTGCTCTCTCCAGTTCGTGGCCTTCAACAGCTGTTACCATATCCGGCCTTTCTTCATCGAACCAAATATCCCGGGATAATTTATTCTCTGCAAGCAGTTTTCGGTATAGAGGAGTCCCGGGGAATACCTTCATTAATAAAAAACATAACTCTATATTGCCCAGCCTTTTCAAAAAATCTATGGTCATCTTGCTATCCTCAGGCTTTTCCCCTGGTATCCCGAACATTACGTATAATCCAATTTCTATATTGGATTTTCGGGACCATTCCACCAGCTCCGTGAATTTAGCCAGATCGTGATTGTTCAAGGGTTTTTTACCTAACTGCCTCCTTAATCTGGATGAAATCGTTTCCAGGCCGATAAAAATCTTCCACGTGGACGATAACTCCCTGATCAAAGCTAATTTTTCTATACTGATACTTTCCATACTGGCATGACAATAAAATTCCTCAATACGGTGGGACGATTTCTCAGATATCATAGATATAATGCGCTTAAAGTGGCGGTCATCCCACAGCAAATCTTGATCATGAAACTCTATACGCCCGGGGTTATAAGAAATAGCCCTGTCCAGTTCCCTGGTAATTTTTTCGTGATCACACAATACATACTCCCCTTCCAGCAACCTGGCGCTGCAAAACTTACACTTACCCCAGGGGCACCCTTGTGTGGTACGTAAAATCAACCTGGGAAATACTCCTTCACAAAAATCTAAATACTGGTCATAAGAAGGAGCCAGCTCCCATCCTATATTTTGTGATAGACTGCCTTCCAAAAATTTCAGTTGTGGCTTGCCACCACCTGCATCTAACCAAGAACCAAGGTACTTTACAATGGACTTGTCGAGAGCTCCGGATACTGCAGCATCAAAGCAGCCGGCATCCCCGAAAAAAATTTCTTTATGCAAGCCGGTAACATGAGGTCCGCCCCACACAATATATAGATCGGGTCTTTGCATACGCAACAGTCTGGAAATATTTAATACGGTTTTTCTGAAGTTGGTTAGTACCGAGAACCCCACCATTTTAATGCCCGGGTAATATTGCAAGACTTTAAAGATCGCACCGACCCAACTTTTGCAATCCTGCAGTTCTCGACAATGCTTAAGCATAAATTCATCTAAAACCATAGTCTCGTACCCCGCCTGCCTGAACGATTCGGCAACAATATTGAGCCCATACGCAGGGGCTAAGGCACTGCGCTGCTTTAACTTAACAAGTTCATCTGTAGTCGGCAAGACTAACAAAACCTGGATGTTGCCAGTGCCGAGCATAGTATCAACCTCCTACATGACATATCTATTTTAAACTTTGTATTTCACCAAGTTTGCTGGAAATGGCTTCACTTAACTCTGGCAACTTTTCTCGATATCTTGTTTCCAATTCTTGGGCCCAGGTCAACGCCTCTCCTAATTCGCCCGCCCTAAAATGCCAGGATAGATCAATTTCATGTGCACTTTGGGTAAGGCTGGCCAACAGCTTAAACATGATTACCTTTATTCGATTTAAATCCCGACTAAGCATTGCCTTAAGCGTTTCATCTTGACCGGAGGGCAAGGAGGCGCGTGTGAGCAAACGATATTCTTTTTTTAACCTGGAAATAATATCTGTGAAATATTGGTCAAATAATGTAGTAGTTTCCATTATCATTCTAACCCCATTGTCTTTAAACCGGCATTTCCAGGTAATAGTGTTCAGATCAAAGGACGTTTGGAGATTATTTTTTTTAACCAGTTTTTCGAAAACGCTTCCTTTATGTACTTCCAGAACTGAAAACGGATGATTAATGTGTTTTTCCAGCCGGTACTCTTGGACAAAAGCTACACTTTCTATTAATTCCTCCAGGCTCATAAGAGGATCCAGCACAAAACCTGCGGTGAAATCCAATTCGGGTACCGCTCGCAGATTCTTTATGGCCAGGGAGTTGATCTTCAGATCCGCCATTTTCCCTAGCCTTCTTAACTGGCGGGGGCTTCCTGATTCTATACCTACCAGAACAGAACTCAACCCGTTTTCCCACATCTTCTTTAGATTGTCCGCACTCTGCTCCTGGGCCAATGAATCTGCTCTGAAACTGGAACCGTATTTTAATTCGGGAAAATATCTCGCCATCTTCCTGCTTAAATCCAGGGCACGTTCCCATGAGTGTCCTACAAAATCATCATCAACAAAGAATAACCAGCGCACACCTCTTCTGTATAGTGCATCTATTTCCACCAGAAGGTCGTCAATCTCCCGGGGGGTCCATCCGTAAGGATGAAGGTTGCACGAACTGCAAAAAGTGCATTTCCCGGCACAACCGCGGCTTCCTTCAATGAGGGCTTGTCCCCCCGGATTTTCCGCAATAAGTTCATCCCACAGGTCATCTACTAAACCTCCAAAAACACCATTTTTTGTAGCTTTATTGGTATGAAAATGACCGTTACCGTTAAAACCGGCAATGCCGGGAATCTCTCCAGGAAAACTATAATTTGCTTTAAGCCATCTGCGAACAATAGCTTCCAGGGTTTTTTCACCTTCACCTTGCACCAGCCACACCCCGGAAAATTTTTCACTTAATTCTCTGGGGGCATTAGTGGCAACCAGGTTACCGATTATAATTTGGGCATTGTTATCGTGTTGCTGGATCCCGGTTAGAAATTTCTCTCCCAAATGCACTGTACCTAATGGCATGGATATACCTAAAAGCTCGGGGTTAAAATGAGATATCTCATTTATGACTGCTTCCAGGTTGCCGGGTCCCAACACCCACAAGCTAACCCTGACCCGGTGATTAAACATATGCCTGAGGTGTGAAGCCAGGGCTTCAATGGCCAGGTAACGGAATGATGATATTTCTTCGCAGGAATCTAAACCTACCAGGGCTATCTTCACGGGAATATTATTATTCATGAGTTCTGCAGCATCTGCTGGTTATTTTTCGCCCAAACGGCTTTCCATGAGCTGCATATTTTTTCACCTTTTTCGATATATTCAACAGGGCAAATGTGGCAGGTCATGCTATAGCGGCATCTCACACATTCGCCTAAATCTTTAAACTTTAACGTGCGCCAAGCCCCCCATCTACTGTCATCCTTCCAGACATCTGAAAATTTTTCGTGCTTCAGGTCCGCCACGCAGTTGGCCGAAGTATGACAAGGGCGCAAAGTCAAATCTTTAGCTATAAAAGCACGCTTCCATCCGGCTTTACAGGGTGGGTTATTCTCAATATAACTCCGTTGATATTTCATTTCCTCTTTTCGGGCAATACTTAAAGCATTTTCCGGGGAGAGCAAACCGTCTTGTTCCTCTCGCTCTGTCCGGTAAAAAGGCGCCCACCATAAGGATATTATTAAAGGCAGATCCAGTTGACGAAAAATATTCCGCATAGTGGCGGTGTCGTGGTAGCTATCTCGAGGGAAAAATTTAACGGCAGTATTCGCCCCTGCTTCTTTCCACTCTTGCAATCTACGGTAAGCTCTCCAAAAAGCACCGGGAACACCACTAATCTGATCATGGACCTGGGGAGGACCCCAGACGATCAGCGTGATATCCACCCTGGAAAAATTAACCTTGCAACGGTGAACTTCAGTATCATTGCTCAATAAAGCAGTATATACCCGCACCCTTACCGGATTTGAAGACAACCATTCCAACAAGCCTGGAGGAAGGTTGTTTTGTAAGGGATCTGTTCCACAAAATCCAAACCAGTTAAACCCAACCTTCATGCTGTCCTCCAAGATACCCTCCAGTGGCGTTAGGTCAACCGATGCGCCGGAGCTGGAGAAACAAGAACCGCATCTGCCTTCACAATCACCGGGAACTTCAATAAAAAGACGCTTGATGGACATACTACAGCTATACTCCCTCCACCAGAGTTGTTAACCAAAAGTATTCTATAAAGACACAAAAATCTCCTTCATCGGTGAGTAGCCCGGGGGAATCTCACCCCCAGGCCCTCTCAGAACTAAGCGTGAACCTCTCAGCTCACTTAGCTCCCATTATCCAGCCGCAGATTTCATCCCCATTTGCCAATGCGCAAAGAGCTTTGGCTCTTTATTAGCTATTCCGTCTACCCATTGTATAGCACGCCTACGACGTCGCTTCAACTTTTTGTATTTCATTCTTGCCCATTTGGCTAATGCCATGTCCATGTGCCTCAGCACCGGATACAATTCCGACTTGTAAAAGCGCCCGTAATAGTTTATCCATCCTCTGATAACAGGGTTGAACATCCGAGAAAGGTCTTCTATCTCCTTGTCTGGTTTTAGATGCATCCGCCAGTCCCGGATTGTCTGTCGTATATCCTTTTTGGCCTTGTTGCTGACCGCCGGGGTAAAGTTGACAAAGCATTGTCCCTTCCAGTTCTTAGATTTCCTTGGCCGAAACGTATAGCCGAGAAAATCAAAGCTGATTTTTGGATAGTCCTCTCTCCTGTTATCATCTTTACAGTAAATAATACAGGTCTTTTCAGGATGCAGTTCCAGTCCGCATTCCGCAAACCTCTTCTTTAAGGTTTCTTGCAGTGCCTGGGCATCTTCTA
>Ga0207421_10005846_pt1 | contig 13610 bp, 13 predicted proteins | sample SodLakKL_010_SED_4_FD_187542 | JGI IMG/M metagenome (GOLD analysis project Ga0207421, IMG submission 187542) | Alkaline sediment microbial communities from Lake Tanatar, Kulunda Steppe, Russia - 8KL_010_SED (SPAdes) (version 2) | ecosystem: Environmental > Aquatic > Non-marine Saline and...
ACAGAGGAAGAGCCTAGTTCAAAAAGAAAAAGTTCTGAAGATGAAATATCTTCTTCAGAGTTATCTCCAGACGTGGCTAGTCAGGATGAGATACTGATACATATAACTGAAGATGTTCCTTCCTTTGTGGATATAGATGCAACTTATGATCTAAAAAAGGAGGATGTTTTAACCCTTAGAGAGGACCTTGCGAAGGTACTCATAGAAAGGGGAAAAGCGAGGAAGATAAAGCTCTGAGTTTTTTCACTCTAATATCGAGTCGTATTCTCCTTCGTCGATCAAATTTTGAACCACGGATGGATCCTTACCATCTACGGTGATACCCATCGAAACACATGTTCCAACGATCTCTTTGGTCTTCTCTTTGATATTTTTACCTAATAGATCATCATCCTTCATTTCGGCTATCTCTTTAGCTTCGCGGATCTTAAGATCTCCTACTTTATTCGAGTTTGGTTCTCCACTACCTTTTTCTATACCTACTTTTTCTAGGATCAGTCCAGATGTTGGTGGAGTCCCTACTTCGATATCATATTCACCACTCTCGGTGTCGACGGTAAGTTTTATCGGGACTTGCATCCCTTTGAACTTTTCCGTTTCTTCATTTATCGCGTTCACTATCTCCATTATATCGACACCTAACGGTCCTAACTTTGGACCTAGTGGTGGACCTGCACTAGCTTCGCCAGCGTCTACAAGGGCTTCTATAGTTTCTGTTGCCATGTTAACACCTACAATAATTCATCTTATTTTTCTTTTTCCAATACTCTAACGTGATCTCCTCTAACAGTAACAGGGATGGGTACAGTTGCTTCGAAAAGCTCGACTGTGATCTCATCGTTATCTTCGTCTATCTGCGTAACTCGAGCTTTCTCACCTTTGAACGGTCCGGCAGATAGTTCTACAATATCTCCTTCAGTTATACCTTCAACTGCAAGTTTAGGAGCTAGAAAATGCTCGATCTCTTCTATGCTAGTGTCTCCTTCAATAACTCCTTTAGCTTTCCTTGTTCCGTCGGTGATCTCATCTATTAACGAAGGGTTCATCCCTTCGATGAATATGTATCCTCTTACAGGTTTAGGAACAAGGATAGCGAAAACACCCATTTCTTTGTCCTTTGCCCATGATGCGATGTAATCAGCGACGTTCCTTTCTTGATTTATCTGTGTTTTCATCGCAACCACCGTAGGACGGGCTCTTGTTATGAGCGTTATCGAATCGGAGAGTAAGATGTCCTGAATCGAAGATGCGTCGATAATAACTTCTGCTTTGTCCCCATAGCGTGCTCCTTCAGGGGCATCTACTTTCACAGAAATTATTATTTCATCATTTGCCTCAACTTCAACTTCTTCTTTCTTCGTCTCGGAAGGCTCAGAAAGCCTATATTTGTCCAAAATCGTAATAGACCAAGGTATTATTTCTTCTTCATCATTGCTGTATATAAGATGAGTTTCGATATCTATTTTTTGTTTTGAGTTCGTAGTGTTGATAAGTTTTACATTGTATTTTGCACTTTCACGGGTAGGAATAGATTTTTTGTTTTCTTCGCAGACAAGCGAGATACCTTTCTCTTCTTTTTCTTCTTCTTCAGGTGCTTTTTCTTCGACCTTTTCTTCCGCTATCTCTTCCTCTGTAAAGTCATCAAGTAATCCCATAGTTTATACCTCATATCACTGAAAAGTAGGCGGGTACATTATCCCAAAGCCACATTATGAGAAATCCGAGTCCACCTATCAAGAGAATTCCGGCTATAACGATAAGCAGTGTTTTTCTGAATTCCTCCTTATCTGGCTTTCTAGCCATCTTCAAAATACGGCCAAATTTACCCTTACCTATTTTGCCTGCTTTTTCCTCGATTTTATCCTGGACATTCCATGATCCTTCAACAATATCCATGTTTTTCCCTCATGCTACTGATTCGATATCTTCTTCAGTTGCGACTTCTCCTCCAAATATCTGTTTGGATTCGACGCCTGTAATGACTACCATGACCTTCAAGGTCTTTTCCTGGTTTGGTTCGACAGATGCGCCCCAAATAATCCTTGCGTTTTGTCCGATCTTTCTCTCAACGGTCTTAGCTGCTTTTTCAGCTTCAGATACCGTCATGTCGCTGCCGCCAACGACATTGATGAGTGCGGCATTAGCATTACTAATATCGACTTCAAGGAGAGGCGAATCGATTGCTTCTTCTATCGCCTTTTCTGCTCTGTTCTCAGAGTCGTCTTCCCCCATCCCTATCATAGCTACGCCAGCTCCTTCCATCACGGTTTTCAAATCGTTGAAATCCAGATTTACTAGTCCCGGTTTGGTTACTAGTTCAGTTATACCTCTGATTGATCGAGAGAGCACTTCATCAGCAACCTTAAAAGCTCGGTTTAGAGAAAGACGGGGGCATAAGTCTAAAAGTTTATCATTAGGGATGGTTATCACGGTATCTGCTACTTTTTTGAGTCGTTTGAGCCCCCATTCAGCGTTTTCCATTCGGGATTGCCCTTCTGCTTCGAATGGCGTAGTACAAATAGCAACTGTTAGAGCACCTTTATTTTTTGCGATTTCAGCCACAACAGGAGCACCGCCAGTTCCGGTTCCTCCTCCAAGACCACAGGTCACAAAAACCATATCGCTGCCTTCGAGTATATTTTCGATTTTTTCTCTAGCCTCTTCTGTAGCTTCTTGGCCAACTTGAGGTAGAGCTCCGGCACCTAGTCCTCGGGTTTTACGCTTACCCAATAGAACCTTTCTCTGAGAATGGACTGTTAACAGGTGCTGAGCATCTGTATTTGCGGCTACCAATTTCGCCCCTTTGATCCCTTCCTCAGATATTCTTTCAACTGTGTTACAACCTGCTCCGCCGACCCCTACGATCTTTATGTCGGTTTTTAGGTCTGCTAGAACCTCTCTAAGGTCCTCGTCTTCTGTAGATAGATCTTGAGCTCCTTCTTCCTTGCCTGATCCTTCTGATGCTTTATTTTTGGTTTTAGATAAGGCCTCATCAACAATTGAATCCATAAATGCACACTCCATTTGGGATATAAATTACGCTATCACAACCATATCAATGACCCCTTATATAAAATGTTTTGCCATGTTAGGGGAGATAACCCCCTCCCATGAAAGGAGAAAAATTCAAACGTCTAAAGCAAATATTGTAAAACTTACTTAGATGTTAGACGCTTTTTGGAAAAATCTTCTAATGCGGATTATTTCAAAATTCATTTTTCCCCTTCACGGTCTTCTGTGAATGTATAATATTTAGGCAGAATTATCAAGACGATATAGATGCTACCTAGTACAGCAAGGCTGAAGATGATATTGATAATGATAGATAATATGTCAGGGAAAGGACCAACAAAACTGTTAAAAGCTATAATGCCTCCTAATACGGCAACACATAGACATGTAAACACACTCTTAGCATAGTAAATTACAGAATGTTTTTTATATTCATCTAGATGTCTTAATCCCTCGTTCCCTATTAGCTCTCTTTCGATCTGCTTTAAAATCATCTCTCTTCTCATGAACGCCCAAAGACCAAAAAAGAAAAAGAAGCATAAAATGACGATTAGGAAATTCAAGTAATTTATATCGAGGTCTAGTATCGTAAAAAAGAATGATCCTGTCAATAGGAAAGTACCGAAATCAAGTAAAGCCCCCTCCTCGATATGTAATCCCAGTATTAGGACTGATCCTCCTATTATGGGGAACAAGATGATCGGCCATGTTGTTTGGAAGATATAAGTCAGATAAGTTGTTAAACCAGTAGTTATCAGGACTAAAGCTCCGAAAAGGATCATTTTATGACCGCTTTTTATTTTCTTCCCCAGTATCTTATCACCTCTTTCAAAGACGCCTCCAGCGGTTCATTCGGGTTCCAATCAACGACGATACTGTAATTCCATAATTTGTCCAGTATGACTTCTCTATCTAGTTGAGTTAACTTTTCTGCTAAAATGCTTGGGTCTTTGATCATCTCTTTTTCAATAACTAATGGATCAGGTGAAATGACCATGACATTGTGTTCTTCAATACATATCTCTAGAAGTGTATTGCTCACTTCTTTAGAAAGTAAAGGTGAGATAAAAATGATCATGCTTCTTTTAGGGAAGAAACCTCTCAATATCCATTTTGTATCCTGAAGTTCCCACTGTCCTCCTTTTTTTACACCGCTCAATTCTTCCATTATCCTGTAAAAATGTTCACGTCCTGAACTAGGATAAACCCATTTTAAATAATCTCCTAAAACAATCAAACCAACTCGATTTCTATCTTGGAGTAATGAAGCAGCCAATGTTCCAGCTGCTTGTATCGTAAAATCTAATGTGTTCCTTTCGGAATCTCCAATGATGTTCTTTCTATGTCCGTCCACGATCAAGATAACATCACCTGATCTTTCACCCATGTATTCATTTGACATAGGCTTAAGAAGTCTAGCCGTAGCTTTCCAATTTATGTTTTTCATAGCGTCATCTGGCATATATTCTCTCAAAGAGAAAAACTCGCTTCCGAGTCCTAGTCTTTGAGATTTGATATTTCCGACCCATCTTTTCGTATATAGAGGCCTTACATTTGCACCTTTCATCTCTTGTATCTCAGGTAGAACGAAAACATCCATAAGCTCGTAGCTTGTCCATTCCTGGACATGAAGATCGAAAGGATCTCGATATCTCAACTTCACTGGACCTATCCTCATCTCTCCTCTTCGGGAACATTGAATTCTGTACCTGATGATTTTTTCTTCCCCCTCCTCAAATTTCAAAATCTGGTGATTTGATCCTTCAACCACCTCTATCTCATCTGGTAGAGAATCCATTATCTCTAGATAATGTAGAGGCCCACCCTCGTTCTTTATAGAAAGCTCTATCCATACATCATCATCTTCATACAAACTCATCTTTTCAGATTTTCTTTCAACTTTTAATCTAACTTTTTCCTGTAGAGCACCTCTGATCTCTACAGCGATTATCGAAAAAAGGCTGATAGTCAAGATAAGAAAAACCCAACTGCCTATAACGATACCGATGATAAAGGAAATTATAGTTATGGCGAACACCGAAAAACTGGTCATGGACTTCATATATTTACCCCTTTTCCCATCTTGATATCTTTTCGATTATGACTTCCATCTTCTTTTCAAAATTTACTTTTTCCTTTTTTTCTTTACTGTTCTCTTTAGAACGAATCGATTCGACGAGATTAGAAAAAATTGATTTAGTATCCTTCTGAAATAAATCATCGACCCTTTTGCTGTTGATCATGAAATCAAATAAAACCTTATCGTCTATCACATCTTCCAATTCAGAAGGATTATCCATCAGCTCCTTCATCTCTTCTTCGGATAAGCTCTTTTCATCTTTCATTTTTTCCTTGAAGTTTTCCCTTAACCGTTTCTCTATCAGCATCTGACTCAGTTGAAATCCTTTGATGGCTCTTTTAGTTGTGTCCGATGTTTTTTTCAAAGGCAGATTTTGTAATCTTCCCTTGTTCTTTATCCTACTCCATGACTGTATCGAGTTAGTCTTTTTAGCCGCACTGAATATCACAAATAAACTTATCCAAATAACCAAAGCAGTGAGGAGTAATTCTCCTAGACCCTCTCCCAGAAAGATCAGGATTATAAAACCACCTAAAAAAAACAGAATCAAAGTTCTAAGATAGTCTCTGCTATCCTCTCCTGGATGTTCGACCCATTCTGGTTTCAAGTCCAATCTTTCCACTGTGATATTTTCATCGGTACTCGTCATTGAGCTCGTCCTCCAAAGCTTTGAGTTGATTCAGGACTTCTTCCCTATCTTTTTCTTTCAACTCGTGCGGACTATATCGTGCCTCTTCGAAAAGAAATGTGATACTCGAGATAAAATCTTTAGCACTAGGGATCTCTTTGATTATTTCTTCTTTAAATTCCCTTGGCGTCATAGAATCTTCGATTTTTGCACCTCTTTCTTCTAGAAGTCTAGTCATCTCATTGTAATACTCAATAATAGCTTCCCTCACATCTTTTCCTTTGCCGATATCACTTATAGCTCTGCTCAAGGTTGAACTTAAAGAATCTTCTATGCTCTTATCTTTTACTTTCTTATTCAGATAAACCTCTTTCCTTCCTTCGGGAGGTTTCGGGTCTTTTTTTATCGCTTTTCTTTTCTCTTGGACCTTCACAAATAAAAATATCGAAAAGAACAGTCCAGATAAGATGAGCAATAAGATGAACCCCATATCAAGAAACAAATGATGTGTAAAGAACTCAATATCGAATGGCAGGGCAACATTTGGAAAAACCTCGAATAAAAGTGCAAAAGGCCAAAAACCTAATATTGCCAATATCAACCCTCCAAAGAAAGCAAACATCCAGAAACCTAATATCAACAGTTTGCTGAATCTGAAGTCACTTTCTTTTTTAGCTCGGTACGAAACATAAGATAAATATGAAAACGGGATCAGGATCATCACCAATGTACTTATAAGAGCGATATCACCTCCTCTTTGTAAATCGATAATACCACCTGTAGTTTCTGCCATCCCAAAATCGATCAAATTTCCGATGAACCAAGATGATAATAGAACTAAAAATATAGACGCTATCAATAGCTTTTTTTCTTTTAAGTTCATCGATGTTATTTATCCCTTCGGCTGGTATTTTACCTTTCCCCCCGGTTCTTCCCAGTAAATAAGGCTTCCTTCTTCCGAATATTTTATTTATCTCGAGCAGAATCGATTAGATATCATGTTTGAAGAAGAGTACAGGCTTGATTATTTCAAGGACAACGGATTCGTTAGGAAAGAGTGTATGGAGTGCGGCTCCTATTTTTGGACTCTAGATGAGGAAATGAAGACTTGCCAAGACGCTCCTTGTACAGAATTTGACTTCATAGGTGATCCTCCTGCAGATAGATCTTTAGATGTAGATGAGATGAGGGAATTTTTCATCGATTTTTTTGCAGATAGAGGTCATACCCCTCTAGATAGATATCCTGTAGTGGCAAGATGGAGAGACGATGTTTTACTAGTTCATGCCAGCATCTATGATTTTCAGCCTCATGTTACTTCTGGTCAGGTCCCCCCTCCCGCTAATCCTCTGGTAGTCTCACAGCCCTGCATACGACTTCCTGATGTCGACGAGGTCGGCAGGACAGGAAAACATCAGACGGCCTTTGAGATGTTGGGTCATCATTCTTTTAATAGGGAAGATGATCTCGTTTACTGGAAGGAAGAGACCGTTGAGTACTGTCACGAATTTCTCAAGGATCTTGGTATAGATGAAGAGTTGATAGCTTACAAGGAACATCCGTGGATAGGAGGAGGTAATGCAGGCCCTTCTTTAGAGGTCAACGTTCAGGGTTTGGAAGTTTCAACTTTGGTTTTCATGAATCTAGAGAAAGATATAGGAGGCGAAATAGATCTCGATGGTGAACGATACATTCCTCTTGATCTGAATGTTGTCGATACTGGATATGGTTTGGAGAGATTGACATGGGTAACTGAGGGATCGCCGACTATCTACGATTCTGTTTATCCTGATATGATCGGTTACATAATAGAAATGTTGGGTTTTGATCATCCTCTTGATGATGAGGATTATTTTACAATGCTGCGTGAATATACCAATCTCGCCGGAACTTCAGATAAAGATTACAGAGACGAAAAACTGTTAGATGATCTGATGGATAAATTATCGGATCAAAATGTTGATATGGAGAGACAATGGGTCACCGAAAAATTATCGACTCTTAGATCGATATACACTTTGGCTGACCACAGTTACACGATAGCTTTGATGCTATCCGATGGGATAGTTCCTTCTAATGTAGAAGAGGGCTATCTGGTAAGAATGATGATAAGGCGTGCATTGAGACAGGTCGAAAGATTGGAAAAAGATCTTTCTCTTAAGTGCCTAGTCGAAAAGCAGATGGACATCCATTCATCTATAATCGAGAAAGGCAAGAAGAGCTTAGTGTTTGAAATACTAGATGAGGAGGTTGAAAAGTATTACAAGACCGTTGAAAAGGGAAAAAGGATGGTAAAAAGAGAACTTCAGGATATGGGTTCTGGAGAATCCCTGTCTACAGATAAATTGATAGATTTTTACGATACACATGGGATACATCCGACCATTGTTAAGGAACTTTCTGAAGAATTCGATATCAAGGTGAATATTCCTGCCGATTTCAATGCGATGCTCGCTGAGATGCATGAAAAATCTTCAGAAGATACTGTAGTAGAATCGGATAAAGTTATTTCAGAATGGGAAGGTCTTCCTGAGACCGATCCCTTATATTATCACAATCCGAACGCTCGAACTTTTGATTCGGTAGTTATCGGTTCCAAAGAAGGTGAAGTGATATTGGATCGAACGCTTTTCTATCCGGAGGGAGGAGGTCAGCCCGCAGACCATGGTGTGTTGATCACTGAGGACTCTAGCTATCCTGTTAATCATGTTAGGAAAGAGGACGGTATCATAATCCATGAGATCGAAGGTGAGATCGAAGAGGGTGAACCGGTCAAAGGAAAGGTAGACTGGGATAGGCGGATAGCCCTTACGAGACATCATTCTGCCACCCACATAATCATGAGTGCCGCTAGAGAAGTTTTAGGCGATCATGTCTGGCAGAAAGGTGCAAAAAAAGATGTAGACAGCGCTAGGTTAGATCTTTCACACTTCAGAAGGATAAGTCGAAAGGAGATAAAGGATATAGAACGCATAGCTAACCAAAGAGTACTTGAAGATATACCAGTCAAAAAAGAAGAATTGACTAGAGATGAGGCTGAGAAGCGTTTTGGTTTCAAACTTTATCAGGGCGGAGTACCGGAAAGCGATATTATAAGGGTGGTCCATATATCAGATGTTGAAGATTACGACGCTCAAGCTTGTGGAGGCACTCACGTGAACAGTACTTCAGAAGTAGGTCCGATAAAAGTATTGAGTACACAGAGGATACAAGATGGTGTGGAACGTCTTACCTACTCCGCTGGAATGGCTACAGTTGAACACGTGCAGCACCAGGAAGACTTGTTGAAAGAAACGGCTTCAAAATTCAATGTTGATCTAGAAGATCTACCGGATACCGCGGAGCGATTTTTTACCGAGTGGAAACAGAGGGGTAAGGAGATAGAAAAGCTGAAAAAATACAGATCTATCGCGATGGCTGAGGAACTTCTACCCGGTGAAGAATCAAACGGATTAGAGATCGTTATGGATGTAGTCGATATGGGTTCAAAGGAGATGTTGGCTACAGCAGAAAGGATCTCTTCTGAGGAAGGCAGAGTTGTCCTCCTAGCCTCTGAAGGCGACAATGTTGATCTGGTATTTTCCCGAAGTGATGAACTCGATTTGAATATGGTGGAGATATTGAACGAGTCAGCCAAAGAAGTTCACGGCGGAGGCGGAGGATCTCCGAAGACCGCTCAGGGAGGAGGTAGTAATCCAGAAGGTAGAAAAAAAGCGTTAGAAAAGGCTAAAGAACTCGTCTTGAAAAGGATATGATGAGTTAATGAGCTGAAAAAAAGAAAAATGTGATTAAAAAAGGAATTCGATGAGGTCATGCGAAAGGGTAAATACGGGTTTTATATATAGTGGCTATTGCATTGAGGCACAAAACAAATTGGAAATCAACAGTGTAGACTGAGACTTTGAAGATAAAATGACATCAGCTAAAGAGGAAATGTATCGGTTGGGAAAAGACGTCCTTATATCTATTGTGATATTGGTTGTCATACTCGGTTCACTGTATGCTTTCAGTGGAAGATGGCCTCCGATGGTGGTCGTCGAATCAGGCAGTATGATGCACAGTGGAAATAGCCAAGTCGGAGTCATTGATCCGGGAGATATAGTCGTTGTACAGGAAGTTGAAAAGGACGACATAATAACCTACGCTGAAGGCAGAAACACCGGTCATAGAAAATACGGTCAATATGGTGATGTGATAATTTTCGAACCTGATGGAGACCATCGAGCTACTCCGGTTATACACCGTCCGGTTCTTTATTTGGAATATGATAGAGAGCAGGATTCCTTCGATGTTCCTTCACTAGGGGATCTGGAGTATGGTGAGGACTGGGTGATCGAAAATGCTGATCTAGAGGATGTAGCGGATGGAGAAAATCTTAGTGGAACTATAATATTATATGATTATGGTCATGAGGACAAAACGATAAGTATAGAACTCGATGAGATCGACTCTTCTGGATTCATAACTAAAGGCGATAATAATCCTAATGTAGATCAAAATCCTCGCCATAGAGGTATCCAAGAACCCGTTAAGGAGGAATGGGTATTGGGAAAAGCGAGAGGCGAACTACCATGGTTCGGGATAATAAAATTGGTTACCATCGGTAGAACGGCTGATATACCTAGGAACAGTTGGATCAATTTTGGGGCCTCTATCGCTGTGATAATGCTTCTTCCATTTATCGTGGAGATATCTTCAAAGATTTACGGTAATTTATCAGATAAGTCTAAGGATAAAGATATCGGCGATCGAGAAAAGGATGAGTTATCAAATAGGTCTGATCTAAAAGAAAGAGATCAGTATGATGAGGAAATAAAGGATGAGATCGACGATGACAAATCTGAAAAATCTCCTTTGAAGATAGAAAAAGATGAAGACGTGGATATATCTCTTGATGTTGAAGACCAATCTGATAGTGAAGATGAGGAACCATCTAAAAATTCAGACATTTGATAGAATATAAATCAAAAATAAAAAGATCGGGGAGAGGGAATTGTTTTTTTAGCTTTTTTTCAATCTTCTACAGGTCCGATCGGGAAAATAGTCTTTTCGTAGTACTCGTTGGTGACTTCAGCTAACGCAGTGTAAACTGCACTGAATCCGCAGATTATTCCTTCGATCCCTGCGATAGTGTATATCAATTGGCCTAGGTCAGTGTTCGGACCTACGGCGTATGCAAGTGCCAGCAGGAAGAACAAGATCGTCAATGTAGAGAATACAACCTGTAAAGCTCTGTTCAATTTGAGGGTTGAGAGGAACATCCAACCGGTGAAGAGACCCCACATGGCAAGATAAGCCGCCTGAGCAGCGGGATCGGGTCCACTTATGCCTTCCACGATTTGAGGGATCATCAGTAAGCCCACAAAAGTCAACCAGAACAGACCGTAGGAACTGAAGGCTACACCTGCAAAGGTGTTCTTCTGTTTTATTTCCCACCAGCCTGCGATCAACTGAGCGAAACCACCGTAGAATATTCCCATAGCGAGTATCATGCTGCTAGGACTCCAGTTCAACGCGTTGTATATGTTCAATAGCACAGTGGTCATTCCAAAACCCATCAGACCAAGAGGGGCGGGATTTGCTAGCTTATTTTCTTCAGACATCGTATTCACTTGTTGGAGGTATTGTCAGAGACTATATATATTTTTTGAAAATGTTAATAAATAAATCTGAAGAGCTGATCAAAGCTATATATAGAACGATGGAAAATAGAAAAAACAGATGTTTTGATAATAACTCGTGTCTCTTACTTTTCTTTAGCTTTCTTTTTCGCTCTCTCTCTTCTCTTCTTTGCGGTAAATCCAGTCGCTTCTTCAAGAAATTCATTCCATAGAGATATGGTTTTAGATGCGACTTCGTTCTCTACGTCATCATTCATCTTCAGATCCACCCACAATCCTGTTCTGCCCTCCGTCCAAACTTCAAGATGGCTAATCGCTCCCTCGTCATCGACTATCAACTTATCTCCGTCCTCTTCTATCTCACCGAATTTCTCTTCCATCAACTCTTTCAACTTGTCTCCTTCGATATTTTTGAAGTGACCTCTTTTGACGTCGTATTTGTTTTTACCCATTTTATCGCTAAAAGAATAGCTCTTTGCATTATTTGATTTTTGGGTTTTTATGTTTGGATGATTTTCAGTAGAGAAACGGTTGGAGGACTGGATCGAGGTGGGAGGAGGATTGAGAGTGTACGATATTTAGAAAAAATAGGAGATTGATTCCCCTAGATACATTCTTCCATCCTGAACTCTTTTATATCCCTCACCTATTCAACTAAAGCATGAAAAGGATTCACGCTGAAGATGCAGTTGAGTTGGAAGAAGGTTCTAAGTGTAAATTAGGTGGATGGCTCCAGGAGACGAAAAAGCTCGGTGGCATCGCCTTTCTCAAGATAAGAGACCGAACAGGAGTCTTTCAAGTGGTTCTCTCAGAGGATGAGATGGGTGAGGAAAGCTTTGAAGAAGCGATAGAGATACCCAGAGAAAGTGTAGTAGTTGTCGAAGGTGAAAAGAAGGACATAGATCAAACTGAACTCGGTTTCGAGATCATCCCTATAACGATAAAAGTAGAATCTGAGGCGGAAAAACCACTACCGCTTGGAGTAGTAGATAAAGTAGACTCCGAGATGGGCACCCGTTTCGACAATCGTTTCCTAGACCTTAGAAAAGATGAAAAAAGATTGATATTCGAGATCAGAGATCTTCTTTTGGACGGTCTCAGAGATTTTTTCCATCAAGAAGGTTTCATCGAAATCAACACGCCTAAGATAGTTGCCGCCGGTGCCGAAGGAGGCGCTACACTTTTCGAACTCGATTATTATGATGAAAAGGCTTACCTCGCACAGAGCCCTCAGCTTTACAAACAGATGTTGATGTCGGCCGGCTTCGAAAGAGTCTACGAAATAGCACCTGCTTATAGAGCTGAGGACTTTGCCACTATAAGACACACCTCAGAGTTCTTATCACTCGATTTTGAGATGTCTTTCATCGAGAGTTCGTCGGATATAATGGATATGACCAGTTATCTGATAAGGCACGCTTTCTCCTACGTCAAGGAGAACGGTTCTGAAGAATTAGAACGATTAGGTGTCGAACTCGAGGTTCCTGAGCATCCTTTCAAAAAGGTTCCCTACAGAGAGTGTATCAATATCTTGAAGGAACTGGGCAGAGAATGGGAAGATAAGCCAGAGATAGGTACCGAAGAAGAAAAGATGTTAGGAGATCACATGAAAGAGGAATATGGGAAAGATTTCTTCTTCATCACAGAATTCCCAACAGAAGTAAAAGAAAGTACGTTTTACGCCATGAGAAAGGAATATGATCCTTCGCTCACAACTTATTTTGATCTCGAATATAAAGGTCAAGAACTCGTTTCAGGAGGCCAGAGAGAACACAGATATGATGTACTGGTAAAACAGATGCAGGAGATAGGGGTCGATCTTGAAAGTTTCGAATCATATCTAGAGACGTTCAAATACGGTATGCCCAGTCATGGTGGCATAGGTTTAGGAGTCGACAGATTACTGCAAAAATTGCTGGACCTAGACAACGTCCGTGAGGCTATACTGTTCCCGAGAGATCCTAAAAGATTGGAGCCTTAGATTCAAACACCCCGGATAGATTTAAATATAAAATTCAGGTTCTAAGAATATGGCCCAGGGAAAATACGAACGAGAACTGAAAAGCATACTTACAGGTGATGAAGAGACTATAGAAAATTTGACCAAGACATGTTCAGAGGAAGAGACAGATGATTATCTAAAAGTAACAGATATACCTTTTTTGGTGGTCAGAGGTGCAGGAAGTTTAGGTGTGGATCTCGTTGCCGTTCGTGGAGATGTCTCTTTTCTCATAGAAGTAAAATCATCTAAAAAGGAAGTTCTATATCT
>Ga0207421_10005847_pt1 | contig 13608 bp, 9 predicted proteins | sample SodLakKL_010_SED_4_FD_187542 | JGI IMG/M metagenome (GOLD analysis project Ga0207421, IMG submission 187542) | Alkaline sediment microbial communities from Lake Tanatar, Kulunda Steppe, Russia - 8KL_010_SED (SPAdes) (version 2) | ecosystem: Environmental > Aquatic > Non-marine Saline and...
TGGTCCGCGGGAATATGCAGGTAGCGGAACGGCTCCTCGGCACCCGTGCGCATGCCATGCAGGAAATACCACCGGTCCTCGATCTCCACCGGGGCCATGTAGTTGCGGTATTCGCGCGCCTGTCCGGCCTCGTCACGCAGGGTAAAGGTGTAGGACGGGCCGGAGTTGATGAACTCACTGCTGCCCCCGGTGCGCTCAACCGAGCGGGTGTCCCGGTTGATGTTCAGCAACTCGAAGCCGTCGATCCGCAGCTCCCGCTCGAGACCGCCCAGCTGGAGATCGTAGGTTTCGAACACCCGGGCATCGAGCTCCATCACCTGACCCGATCCATCCAGAAGATGCCCGGTCAGGTAGAGGCTGGAACCGCCATCCGTAAAGCTCGCCTGGTAAATGGTATGACCGCGGTGGGTGAGCGGGTAGTTCACGCCGATGGTCTCGCGGATGGGCTCATCCAGGGTCGGGTCGTGGATGACCAGATCGCTTTCGTAGGACCGGGGCGCGCCGTTGGGAAAATAATCGATCCGGAACTGCTCGACTTCGATGGTGAAAGGCAGCTCCTGGACCAGGTAGCCATCGCGCATCTGCAGGAAGGACACCTCGGAGCTGGCGCCCTCGGGGATGGTGACATTGCCGCGAAATGCCCCGCTTTCGGCGGCCACCCAGCTTTCGGCAGGCACTTGGGACACCCGCAGATCGCGGGTCTCGATCTGGAGGTTGCCGGTGAACTCCTGGAATTTGAGGTAGAGGTTGCCGTCAACCAGGGCGCCGATGGCGATCACCACCACGGCCACGTGGGTGAGCACGTAGCCAATGCGGGTGGCTGCACCTTTCATGCCGGCCACCACCACGATGTCGCCGCGGGCCTCGGTGCGGGTGCGGTAACCGTGAGCCTGGAAGGCGGCTTCGGCCACATCCTGCAGTTCACCGGTGCTGTGGGCGCTGTCCCAGTGGCGGTGCTGACGCAGGGCAAGGAGCGACTGTTCCCGAACCCGGGTGCGGTAGCGGGTGATTTCTCGCCAGACGCTGGGGATGTGCCGGCTGACGCAAATCCCGGTGGAGAGGATCAGGAACCCGAGAATGAACAGAAACCAGCTGGCGGAATAGACGTCGTAGAGGTTGAGGACGCGAAACACCTCGAACCAGAACGGACCGAACTGAATCAGGTAGGTGTTGAAGGTCTCGTTCTGTGGGAGCACCGTGCCGATGACCGAGGCGATGCTCACCACCACCAGCAGGGTGATGGCCAAGTTCATCGAGCCCAGGAATTCGAGCCAAATGCCGCCCAGGCTCTTGCGCGGTTGTCCGCGAGAGTCGGGGCGGCTGGCGCTCATGCTGGCGGCGGTCTCGGCCATGGCTCGCGTTCTATTGCTCGGTCAGTGGGTCATCAAGGGTGTTGGGGGGAAGTTGATCACACTCTTCTCGCGCCTTCCTTGCCCGGGGTCAAGGGGTCGTTCGCGCCCCCGCTTTCATGGCGAGGGTTGGCACTGGAGCAAGGCCGCATCGCTGCGGCCTTCTCTGCCCGGATCACACCGACTTTCGCTAGCCGGTTGGATAATGACCCGTCAGCGACTCGTTAGTCGGCTGCCACTTCCCGCGGGTAGAGGCCGCGCACGTAGTGGGCCAGCGCCTGAATCTCGTCATCGGTCAGTTCGGCGGCGATTTCGTTCATCATGCCCGCCAAGCCATAACCCGCGCGGTCACCGGAGCGATAGGCCATCAGGGTATCGGTGGTGTACTCGACTTTCTGCCCACTCAGCATGGGGTAACCACTGCTGGGGACGCCCAAGCCCGCCGGGCCATGGCAGCTTATACAGGCCGGAACGCCACGCTCGGCAATGCCACCCATGTAGATGCTGCGACCGGTGGCGAGGAGTTCTTCGGGGGTTTCGCCCACTTCCGGCTCGAGCCCTTCGAAGTAGACCGCCAGATCCGCCATGGTCTGCTCGTCAAGGTTAGCGGCCTGACCCAGCATGATGGCATTTTCCCGCTCGCCGGACTTGTAGAACTGCAACTGCGCGAAGGTGTAATCGGCGTGCTGTCCGGCCAGATTGGGCCATTCACCCATGTTGCTGACGCCCTTGGCACCATGACAGGCGATGCAGGTCTGGGCGGCTTCCTCGCCGCGCACGGGGTCGGCGTCTTCCAGCTGCGCGTGGGCCGTGGGAGCCGCGAGCAACAGCGCGGCAAGAGCGATGGGCTTCTTGGGGATCATGGTTGGCGGTAACCTCCGGTACAATCGCTGACTTTATACCAACGGCCCCTTTGGCGGTCAATTTCCATCAGGGTCAAAACCCGCATGCCACTTGACTATCGTCGGACCCAGTTTCTGCTTTCCGCCCCGGAACCCGAGCAGCTCCCCGCCGACCTGGGCGCGGAGGTGGCCTTCGCCGGCCGCTCCAACGCCGGCAAATCCAGCGCCCTCAACGCCATCACCGATCAACGGTCGCTGGCCCGCGTCAGCAAAACCCCCGGCCGCACCCAGGCCATCAATGTTTTCCCGGTAGGGGACAGACACTCTGCTTCGGTAGAGGACAGACACTTTCCCGCGGCGGAATACCGGCTTATTGATCTACCCGGCTATGGGTATGCCAAGGCGCCGGAGGCATTGCGACGTCACTGGCAACGGGCCCTGCCGGCTTACCTTGAAGGCCGCCAGAGCCTGCGAGGGCTGGTGGTGATCATGGACATCCGCCATCCGCTGGGACCGCTGGACGAGCAGATGCTGGCCTGGGCCAACGCGGCAGAGCTGCCGGTGCACGTCCTGCTGAGCAAAGCGGACAAGCTTCGGCGGGGCCCGGCGGGCAACACTTTGCAGCGCGTACTGCCCGCCATGCGTGCCATCTGCCCGGCCAGTACGGCTCAGCTGTTCTCGGCGACCAACCGCCAGGGGGTGGACGCGGCGAGGCGGAAGCTGGATGAGTGGCTGCTGGGGTAATGGTGGCGACGCCGCTGAGCCGGGGGCGGAGCAACCCTGCCCGACACCCGGCCATGCGGCGCCATCGGACATAAAAAAACCCCGAAGGCCATGGGGGGTAGCCTTCGGGGACGTCGGACTCGGCCTTGGGGGCACAACCGAGCCCGAAGACCCGCTAGAAAGGGAGGGAGTAGCGGGTCGCGCCGGGCACTGGCGCATCTGGTATGACCAAACCCGACGAATGGAAGTTCACCACCAATGAATAATCAATGGGCCGCTTCCCAGTTCTCGCCGATTCCCACTTCCACTTCCAGGGGCACTTCCAGCCGGGCCGCGTCGGCCATGAAGCCGCGCACGCGCTCGCTGACCTCGTCAATGTGTCTGTCCTCTACCTCAAGGACGAGTTCGTCATGGACCTGCATGACCAGTGTGGCGCCGGGGGATTCGCGCCGGATCCAGTCGTCGACGGCGATCATGGCGCGTTTGATGATGTCCGCTGCCGTGCCTTGCATGGGGGCATTGATGGCGGTGCGCTCGGCGTACTGGCGGCGCTGGTTGTTGCGGCTGTTGATTTCCGGCAGGTAGAGCCGGCGGCCAAAGACGGTTTCGACATAGCCCCGCTCGTGCGCCATGTCGCGGGTCTGGTCCATAAAAGCACGGACGCCGGGATAGCGTTCGAAATACCGGTCGACGTAGGTCTGCGCCTCACCCCGCTCAATGCCGAGCTGGCGGGCGAGCCCCCAGGCGGACATCCCGTAAATCAGACCGAAATTGATGGCCTTGGCCGCGCGGCGCTGATCGCGGCTGACCTGATCGGGCTCGCCGCCGAATACTTCGGCGGCGGTGGCGGCGTGAATGTCCTGACCCTCGGCGAAAGCCCGCAGCAGGCTCTCGTCTCCGGAGAGATGGGCCATGATTCTCAGCTCCACCTGGGAGTAGTCCGCCGCCAGCAGGCGATGTCCGTCGGTGGGAACAAAAGCGCGCCGAATCCGCCGGCCCTCGGCGCTGCGCACCGGGATGTTCTGCAGATTGGGGTCGGAAGAGGACAGACGCCCGGTGGCGGCCACCGCCTGGTGGTAGGACGTGTGGACGCGCCCGGTTTCCGGGTTGATCAGCGTCGGGAGCTTCTCGGTATAGGTCGACCGCAGCTTGGAGACGCCACGATAGTCGAGGATCAGGCGGGGCAGCTCATGACCCTGTGCCGCCAGCTCCTCGAGCACCGACTCGGCGGTGGACGGCGCTCCCTTGGGGGTCTTTGAGAGGACAGGCAAACCCTGCCGTTCGTAGAGAATTTCCTGGATTTGTTTGGGGGAGCCGAGATTGAAGGGCCCGCCGGCGGATTCGTGCGCCTTTGCCTCGAGGGCCTGCATGGTCTCGGCGAGCTCACCGCTCTGCTCCGCCAGCAGTCGGGCATCCACCCGCACGCCGGTCTGCTCCATGCGGGAGAGGACAGGCAAAAGCGGGATCTCGATTTCCTCATACACGGCCTTCGGGCCTTCGCGTTTGCCAAGGCGCGGCCAGAGGTGTTCGTGGAGCCGCAGCGCAATGTCGGCGTCCTCCGCGGCGTAGGGCGCCGCGTCCGCCAGCGCCACCTGATCGAAACTCAGCTGCTTGGCGCCTTTGCCGGCGACCTGCTCGTAGGTAATGGTCTGGTGATCCAGGTACTTGAGCGCCAGCGAGTTCATGTCGTGGCGGCTGGCCGTGGCATCCAGGCAGTAGGACTCGAGCATGGTGTCGTGCACCACGCCTCGCAGCGTAATGCCGTGATTGGCCAGAACGCTCATGTCGAACTTGAGATTCTGGCCGAGTTTGTGTCTGTCCTCTTTCTCGAGCAGCGGCCTTAGCCGCTCCAGCGTCTTGTCTCGATCCAGTTGCTCCGGCTGGTCGGGGCCGATGTGTGCCAGTGGCAAGTAGGCCGCGGTGCCGGCTTCTACACAGAAGGACACCCCCACGACACGAGCGCGCCGGTACTCCAGGCTGTCGGTTTCCAGATCCAGAGAGAACACCGGCGCCTTTTCCAGCCGATCGATCCATTCTTCCAGGGTGTCTTCGTCCTGGATGCAGGTGTAGTCAGTTGGGGGACAGTCGAATTGGGAAGCTGATGTTTGACTGTCCTCTACCTCGGCATTGTGTCTGTCCTCTACCCGCAGTTCGCGCAGCCAGCTGTTAAAGCCGAGGCGGCGGTAGAGGACAGACAAAGCGTCGCGGTCGGGATCGTTGCGGCGCAGGTCGGTGGGCTCGACGGGGAGGTCGACGTTGCAACGGATGGTGGCGAGTTCGCGGGAGAGGTCGAGGGCGTCCAGGTGTTCGCGCAGGCTCTCGCCGACCTTGCCGCCGATCTGGTCGGCGTTGTTCCGGATGTCGTCCAGGGAGCCGAACTGGTTCAGCCACTTGGCGGCGGTCTTGGGGCCGACCTTGGGGACGCCGGGGATGTTGTCGGAGCTGTCCCCCACCAACGCCAGATAGTCGATGATGCGCTCCGGCGGGACGCCGAACTTGTCCACCACGCCATCGTGGTCCAGTACGGTATTGGACATGGTGTTGAGGAGGGTGACATCACCATTGACCAGCTGGGCCATGTCCTTGTCGCCGGTGGAAATCACCAGCTCCAGGCCGGCGGCCCGCCCCTCAACCGCCAGTGTGCCGATAACATCGTCGGCCTCGACGCCGGTCACTTCGACCAGCGGCAGACCCATGGACTCGACCACCTCTTTGAGGGGGGCGATCTGCGCCGCCAGGTCCTCCGGCATGCTGGGCCGATTGGCCTTGTACTCGGCAAAGAGGTCGTCCCGGAATGTCCGCCCCGGCGCGTCAAAAACCACGCCGATATAGACCGGCTGGTAGTCATCCAGCAGCCGCCGAAGCATGCTGATCACGCCATAGATGGCGCCGGTGGGATCGCCCTCGGGGCTGGTGAGCGGTGGCAGCGCGTGGTATGCGCGGTACAGGTAGGACGAGCCATCCACCAGGACAAGGCGCTTGGCAGCATCGGACATGGAAGTTTCCTCGTGTGGTCGCGCGTCGGCGCGGATCAGACGCGCTCGAGATTGGCGTAGGCGGCCACCAGCCATTTCTGGCCCACCTGATCGAAGTTGACCTGGATGCGGGCGTTCGGCCCGCTGCCCTCGCAGTCGAGCACAACACCCTCGCCGAACCGGCTGTGCTGGACCCGTTCACCAAGGTTGAACTGGGCCTCGGCCACGGGTCCGTTGCCGAACCCGTTGGCCGCGGCGCCCGGGCCCGTGACCGAAAAGCGCGCCCGCACTTCATCTACCAGCTCCGGGGGCAGCTCCCGAATGAAACGGGATGCGATGCCGAACTCGTCCCGACCATGCAGCCGCCGCCGCTCCGCGTAAGTGATGACCAGGCGCTGGCGCGCCCGGGTGATGCCCACATAGGCCAGTCGCCGCTCCTCTTCCAGCCGGCCGGGCTCTTCGGCGGACATGCGATGGGGGAACAGGCCCTCTTCCAACCCCACCAGAAACACCACCGGAAACTCGAGGCCCTTGGCCGAGTGCAGCGTCATGAGCTGGACACAGTCCTCCCAGGCATCTGCCTGTCCCTCACCAGCCTCCAGCGCTGCGTGGGAGAGGAAGGCGGTGAGGGTGTCCATGCCGTCCTCGATGGTGGCGTCCTGCTGGAAGTTGCGGGCGGCGGTAATCAGCTCGTCAAGGTTCTCAAGCCGGTCCTGGGCCCGCTCGGAGCGGTCCTTGCCGACGTGGGCCCGAAGCCCGCTGCGGTCGAGCACCGTCTCCAGCTGGTCCGCGAGGTCGCTGTCGGCGGTCTCGGCGTCGAGGCGGTCGATCAGGCCAACGAAGGCGCCCAGGGCGTTGGCCGCCCGGGCCGGGAGCACGCCGCGGTTCTCCGTCAGTCCCACCGCCGCGCGCCAGAGACTGACGTCCTGCTCACGGGCGTTCAGGCGGATGGCTTCGAGGGTGCGGTTGCCGATGCCTCGGGTCGGGGTGTTGATGATGCGCTCCAGCGCCGCGCTGTCATCGCGGTTGGCAATCAGGCGCAGGTAAGCCAGGGCGTCCTTGATTTCCGCCCGCTCGAAGAATCGCAGCCCGCCATAGACCCGATAGGGAATGCGGCGTGAAAGCAGGGCCTCCTCGAAGGTCCGGGACTGGGCGTTGGAGCGATACAGGATCGCCATGTCACTGCGCGCCAGGCCCTCCTCTTCCACCAGGGTCTGCAGGCGCTCGACCACGAATCGGGCCTCGTCCTGCTCGTTGAAAGCGGCATACAGCGCAATGGGTTCACCCTGCTGACCCTCGGTCCAGAGCTTTTTGCCCAGCCGGTCGCTGTTGCGGGCGATGAGGGTGTTGGCGGCCTCGAGAATGGTGGCGGTGGAGCGGTAATTCTGCTCCAGCCGCATCACCCGGGTGTCTCCATAATCGGTGCGGAATTGCTGCAGGTTCTCCACCCGCGCTCCGCGCCAGCCATAGATCGACTGGTCGTCGTCGCCGACGATAAAGACGTCGGCCTCGGGGCCGGCCAGCAACTTGAGCCACTGATACTGGATGCCGTTGGTGTCCTGGAATTCGTCCACCAGCACGTGGCGGAATCGCCGGCGGTAGTGGCTCAGCAGTTCCAGATGGTTCTGCAACATTTCCACCGTGCGCAGCATCAACTCGGCGAAATCCACCACGCCGGCACTCCGACAGGCGGCTTCGTAGGCGGCGTACACCCGGGCCATCTGACCGCTGTAGGGGTCGCTGGTGTCGAGATCTTCCGGACGCTCGCCGGCGTCCTTGCGGGCGTTGATGAAGCCCTGGATCTGACGCACCGGCCAGCGGTTCTCATCAATCTCGAGATCCCGCATGACGCGCTTGACCAGCCGGCGCTGGTCCTCGCTGTCGAGGATCTGGAAACCCTGGGGCAGGCCGGCCTCCTGCCAGTGAAGTCGCAGCAGGCGATGAGAGAGACCGTGGAAGGTGCCTACCCACATGCCGGAGCCGGAAATGCCGAGCAACTGCTCGATGCGGCCCCGCATTTCGGCGGCGGCCTTGTTGGTGAAGGTGACTGCCAGCAGATTGTACGGCGTGGCGCCCTCCACACGGACCAGCCAGGCGGCGCGGTGGGTCAGGACTCGGGTCTTGCCACTGCCGGCGCCCGCCAGCACCAGGGCGCGGCCCAGCGGTGCGGCGACGGCTTCGCGCTGAGCATCGTTGAGCGGGTCAATCAGATCGGAGACGTCCATGCGTCCGAAGTATATCAGCGGGCTGCCGGGCCGAGGCAGCGGAACCAAGCCGCGGCGATTCAGGCAGCGACGAGTTCCCGCACCGGCGGGAGGTCACGAATGAGCTGGGCCAGTGCCTCCACCAGCTGGTTACGGGCACAGCCGCGTCGCCGGTAAATGGCGAGCTCCCGGGTCGGCGGGTTGGCGGCGAAGGATCGAATGGCGAGGGACTCGGTGCCTGTCCCCAACTGATGGACGGCCAGCATCGGCAGCAGGGTGATCCCGGCGCCGGAGGCCACCATCTGGCGCAGGGTCTCGAGACTGGTGGCCCGGAAATCCTGCTGCTGCTGGGCGCCCACCCGGGAGCAGAAATCCAGGGCCTGGTCGCGCATGCAGTGGCCTTCTTCCAGCAGCAGCATGCCGAGGGTGTCCAGGTCGCTGCGCCTAATCGCGGGACTGTCCGCCAACGGATGATCGGCGGGGAGCGCCACCAGGAACGGTTCGTGGAAGAGATGCTCGGCGATCAAGCGATCTTCGGGGATGGGAGTGCCCATGATGGCAGCGTCCAGGCTGCCTTCTCGGAGCCGCTCGATGAGGCCGCTGGTGCGCTCTTCGTGCAGCAGGACATTCAGGCTTGGGAACTGCTGCCGCAAAGCGGGGAAGAGGTGCGGAATCAGGTAGGGGCCGAGGGTGGGAATCACCCCGAGGCGCAGGTCCCCGCTCATCGGATCCCCGGCCGCACGGGCGGCATCCACCATGTCGTCCACCTCGCCGAGGATCCGCCGGGCGCGGTCACTGATGCTGCGGCCGATGGGCGTCACGATGACCCGCTTGCTGGTGCGCTCCACCAACTGGACGCCGAGATACTCCTCGAGCTTTTTGATTTGCGTGCTGAGGGTGGGCTGGCTGACAAAACACGCCGCCGCCGCCCGACCGAAATGCTGGTGATCTGCCACCGCCACCAGATAGCGCAGATCCCGGAAGTTGATGTGTGTCATCGGATCATTCGCCGCTCCAGATTTTGTGAGTTTATCGCGTTGGGGGCGGCGGAGCGAAGTAGGGGACAGACACTTTTGGAGGTCGGGGGCAAAGGTAGGGGACAGACACATTTGAGCGGACACATTTGAACGGACGCGCTCACGAATAGAGGACCGCTCAGAGATAGAGGACAGTCAAAAGACGGGCAAAAAAAACCGCCGGTGCCCAGCAGACACCGGCGGTGGTTGGTTGGTCTTTGGCTAGCGCTGAATCAGGCGTCGCCGGCCAGGCAGCCAGCCAGGCTCTCCGCCATCTGCATCATGAGCTGGGAGTAGAAATCCGGGCCCTCGGGAATTTCCGTGCCCAGCGGATCCAGCACGGCGGTACGGGCGTCGGTTCCTTCCATCACTGTTTCCACCATGGCCGGGTTAAACTGCGGCTCGGAGAAAACACAGCTCACGCCAAAGTCCCGAACCCGCTCCTGGACGCGAGCAATGCGAGAGGCGCTCGGGTCGGAGGCATCGGTCACCGAAATGGAGCCGACGGCTTCTACCCCGAAGCGGTACTCGAAGTACTGATAGGCATCGTGGAAGACCACGAATGTCTCACCCTGCACCGGCTCTACCAGCGCCTCGATGTCCGCGATCAACGCTGTCATACGCTCCTGACCGGCGTCTGCGTTGGCCTGATAAGCATCGGCATTGGCGGGATCGACTTCAGCCAGCGTATCAGCGATCACTGAGAGCCAGACACGGGCGTTGACCGGATCCAGCCAGGCATGAGGATCCGTCCCCTCATGGGCGTGGTCATGGCTATGGCCATGATCGTGGTCGTCGTGGCCGTGGTCGTCATGACCATGCCCGTGATCATCGTGCCCATGATCGTCATGACCGTGCCCGTGATCATCGTGTCCATGGTCATCATGGCCGTGCCCGTGATCATCATGCCCGTGGTCGTCGTGACCGTGCCCGTGATCATCGTGCCCATGATCGTCGTGGCCGTGGTCGTCATGACCGTGCCCGTGATCATCATGCCCGTGGTCGTCGTGACCGTTGCCGTGGTCATGACTGTCCATGTGATCGCGGTACTCGTGCTGCACTGCACCTTCTGCTGTCAGCAACTCCACACTGACGGCATCGCCCGCCAGGTTACGCAGGGCGCGCTCGAAATTGGGCGCGAGGGATTCGCCGGCCCAGAAGACCACCTCGGCTTCTTCGAGCGCCGCCGCCTCGGACGGCCGCAGGGAGTAATGGTGGGGGGACGCGCCCCGCCGAATGATGAGACCCGGCTCATCCACGCCATCCATGACTTGTGAGACCAGAGAGTGAATCGGTGCAATATCCGCCACCACTTTGGGAGCCGCCGAGACCGGCAACGCCAGCATGATCGCCGCACCCGCGGCGACCGCTGCGCCCAGCGGACGATTCAGCCATTTGCCTGTCCCATAACGAGGTTCCCGCAAGGAACCATGGGGTTCATTCAACATTTCAGTCTCCTTAAAACTTTTGTCTGTCCCGTACCGGAGGAAGCGTGACAATTCCAACCCATGAACGGAATGTTATACTATATCATCTTTTAGTTCTTCCGGAAGTATCCCGACTGTGGCACTGTCCCGCTCCACCATGGCGATGAACGACGAAATCCTCATTCAGGCGAGCGGCCTCGGTGTCCGTCTGGGTGGGAGAAGGATCCTGGAAAATGTGGACTTCGCGGTCCGCCGTGGTGAAATTGTGACCGTTGTCGGGCCCAACGGCTCGGGAAAATCAACCCTCTTGCGGGCTCTGATCGGGGCAATTGCGCCATCTCGTGGCTCCGTGGAGCACCAGAAGGGATTACAAATTGGCTACGTCCCGCAGCGCCTGCACATTGATCCCACCCTGCCGCTGACGGTCGACCGTTTTCTGAACCTGCCTCGCCGGCACGCCCGGGAGGACATCGCCAAAGCCCTCGGGCGAGCCGGCCTGCCGGAATATGGCAACGCCTCCATGGCGTCTCTGTCCGGTGGTCAATTTCAACGGGTACTGATGGCCCGCGCGATTCTTGACCAGCCGCAGCTCCTCATGCTCGACGAGGCCTCCCAGGGGCTGGACCAGACGGGCACGGCGGATTTCTACCGCCAGGTGGAAGAAATTCGGGACACGCTCGGATGCGGGATCATCATGGTGAGCCACGATCTTCACGTCGTGATGCGGGCGGCGGATCGGGTGGTCTGCCTCAATCAGACCATTTGCTGTCAGGGCCATCCGGAAGCGGTGTCGGCGGACCCTGAATATCACGCGCTGTTCGGAGCTGGCGGCGACGAGGCGCTGGCGCTTTTCCGCCACGATCCGCACCAGCATCCCCACGAACCGCCCCTCGAGTCCGGCAATGCCGGGGACTCTGAGACGAAAAAGGCGTCGTCCGATGCTGGATGACTTCATGGTTCGCGCCATCCTTGCCGGCCTCGGCGTCGTGCTGGCGGCGGCGCCGCTGGGGTGTTTTGTGGTCTGGCGGCGAATGGCGTTCTTCGGTCATGCGACCGCCCATGCGGCGGTACTGGGTGTCGCCCTTTCGCTGGCGCTGTCGGTGTCCATTTTTGCCGGCGTGCTGGTGATTTCTTTGATGATGGCGGTGCTGGTCACGGTTCTGACCGGCCGCGGTTACGCCATGGATACCATGCTGGGCGTCCTCGCCCACGCGGCGCTCGCGTTCGGACTGGTCGCCGTGTCCTTTCTGACGGACATCCGGCTGGATCTGATGGCGTACCTGTTCGGGGACATTCTCGCCGTCCGGCGAGGCGATCTGGCGATCATCTGGGGCGGATCGGCGCTGGTCATCGGATTAATGGCCTGGCGTTGGCAGCAGTTACTGACCGCCACGGTCAGTGCCGACCTGGCCTACGCCGAGGGCTATGACCCCCAGCGGGAGGAGCTGATTCTGACCATCGCGCTGGCCATCGTGGTCGCGGTCGCCATCAAGGTGGTCGGCATCCTTCTGATCACCGCCCTGCTGATCATTCCCGCCGCCGCGGCCCGGCCATTCTGCAGCACGCCCGAGCGCATGGCCGCCGGCGCTGCGGTGGTGGGAGCGGCTTCCATCGCCGGCGGGTTCTGGGGTTCATGGCATCTGGACACTCCCGCGGGAGCAACCATCGTCAGTGTCTCCGCGATCCTGTTTGCCGCCCTGAACATACTTGGGCGCCTGCGCCCCGGCGCCAGCTGAGTCCCGCGCTGATTGACAGGGCTCGGCGTCGGCTGTGAATCTGCAGTGACTTTGTGTGGTGGTCACGGAGAACCGACATGGCGATAGACATTCCCGGCCTTTCCGACGAACAGGGCCATCAGATTTTCAAAACGGCGGCGGACTGGGCCTTTAACGCCATAACCATCACCGAGGCCTTGCCCGCCGGCGGCGCGGGTCCCATCGTTTATGTGAACGAGGCCTTCACCGAAATGACCGGCTATGCCCCGGAAGAGGTCCTCGGCCGAACGCCCGGCATGCTTCAGGGCCCCAATACCGAGCGGGAGGTGCTCCAGCGACTCGCCGATCAGATCGAGCGCGGCGAGGTTTTCCACGGAGAAACCATCAACTACCGCAAGGACGGTAACGAATTCATCCTGGAGTGGATCGTGATTCCCGTGAAGAAAGGTGAAACCGTCACGCATTATGTGGCGGTTCAGCACGACGTCACCGGACGGCTATAGACGCTGGCGCATCGTCGCTAGCGGAGGGTCGAGAGGGCCGTATCCAGATCGTCGATCAGGTCCTGTGGGTCTTCCAGGCCGATGTGAAGCCGCACCAGATCTCCGCGCTCACTCCAGTCATCCACGCTCCGATTGGCGGCCACGTCGCAGGGCAGCGCCAGGCTTTCAAACCCACCCCAGGATGCACCGAGCCCGAAGAGGGTGAGGTTTTCGACGAACTTTTTTGTCTGTCCCCTAACTTCCCCGGCGAGCTCCACGGTGAACAGGCCCGCGGCGCCGTCGAACTGGGATTGCCACTGCGAATGATCCGGGCTGGACGGCAGCACGGGGTAGAGAACGCGGGCAATGGCGGGGTGGGACTCCAACCAGCCGGCGACCTTCAGTGCCCGCTCAGCATGAGCGGGATATCGCACGTGCAGGGTTCGGGCCCCGCGAAGCGTCAATGCGCAGTCATCCGGTGAAACGGAGCAGCCGAGGAGGGCTCGGGTTCGGTGAAGCGTCGGGAAAGTGGATGACTCCGCCGTCACGGAGCCAATCAGCACGTCCGAGTGACCGCTGAGGTACTTGGTACCGGCGACAATCGAGAGGTGTGCACCATGCTCGAGAGGCCGATAACAGAATCCCGACGCCCAGGTGTTGTCGCAAACGACCAACAGATCGTCATGCTGCCGAGCCAGCTGCGCCAGCGTGCCGATGTCCTGGAGTTCCATGGTCACCGAGCCCGGAGTCTCGGTGTAGATCATGCGCGTGCTATCGCGAATTAAGCGCTGGATGTCGGGCTCGCGGGGGCTGTAGAAGTCAAAGCCGATCCCGCGCTCGCCGAGGAATCGATGCAGCAGCCTTCGAACCGGCGA
>Ga0207421_10005848_pt1 | contig 13605 bp, 32 predicted proteins | sample SodLakKL_010_SED_4_FD_187542 | JGI IMG/M metagenome (GOLD analysis project Ga0207421, IMG submission 187542) | Alkaline sediment microbial communities from Lake Tanatar, Kulunda Steppe, Russia - 8KL_010_SED (SPAdes) (version 2) | ecosystem: Environmental > Aquatic > Non-marine Saline and...
TATCCGGATTCTTCTAATTGCTCTATTCTGCTCTCAACCTGTTTTCTGCTAAATTTATTGTTTTTGGTGAATACGCTATTTGGCTTAAAAACTCCATCTTCGTCACTTCTTATGTAGATAATAACTTCTTCATCACTCTCTTTTACCTTATATTGCCTCATTTTCACTTTCCCCCCTTTTTCCGGATTTTGCCGATTTTGCCGATTTTGGCAAAAATGCCGATTTTTCCGGATTTTCCGGATTTTCCGGATTTTCCGGATTTTCCGGATTTTCCAAAATTCCGATTTTCCGGTTTTTTGGCAAAAATGCCGATTTTTCCGGATTTTCCGGATTTTCCGGATTTTTGGAATTTCCGGATTTTGGCTAATTTTCCAAATTTCCGATTTTTGCCGATTTCCCAAAATCCGATTTTCCGATTTTTTGCCAAAAATGCCGATTTTTCCGGATTTTCCGGATTTTCCGGATTTTCCAGATTTTTGGGATTTCCGGATTTCCGGGATTTTGCCGATTTTGGCAAAAATCCCGATTTTCCGGATTTTTCCGATTTTTCCGATTTTCCAAAAATCCCGATTTTCCGGATTTCAGCTAATTTTCAAAATTTCCGATTTTTGCCGATTTCCCAAAATCCGATTTTTCCAAAATTGCCGATTTTTGAAGATATGCCCTAAAATCATCATGTCTGTCTATATCCCAAAATAATGTAGGACTCAAATCCTTCAATTCCACTAATAATGGAATCATGACCTGTCTTATCTGTGGATGAGAATGAGGATGTGTTCTTAATCTAAGAATATGCCTCCACTCCCTTATATTCGCTGTCACTATTATCTCAGTTTTCAGAGATGTAGGTAATACATTTCTTGCCAGTTCTGGTGGAGCTCCATTATCTAACAATTCAAAATAATGCTCTTCAGCCCTCTCAACCCCGGCAATCCATGAATCATAGACATCTGGTATGTTCTCCTGTAACATGGTCATCTCTAAAATGGGTAATATATCAATTATCTGTATTTCATTATTGAACTTTCCTTTAGAATAGTTGCAGTATCTAGTGCTCTCTTGCAGATAACTTGCCAATCTATGTCTAACTAATTGATGAGAAATTCCTCTATCTATGATAAACTTTACTTGCAGATTCTCCTGCTCCAGCACAGATTCATGACCACTTTTTATGATAGATTTTAAAAATCTCTCTGCTGAATCTGAAGTAATTCTGTCTTCTGATTTATAGCAAACTCTGCCTGCTCTCTCTAATCTTCTTTCTACCAATTTCCAACATTTATTTTCAAGAATTACTTTTGGCTGAACAATTTTCACTATCCATCCCCTCCAGCAAATTCCCAGATAAAGTAACACATATTATTATCAAAATCAAGTTTTGCTTTTCTTGTTAATATCAAAACTCCTTCAAAATAAAATTCTAAGTTTACAATATCTAAACTAAAATCTCCATCTGATACAACCTCTAAATTATATTTGCCCTCTTCTAAATCTGCCTCTTCTTCAGTTCTTTCTGTTTCCCAGATATCCTCATAAATCTCAGAATCATATTGCTTAACTGCTTCCATCAACATTTCACCTTCTTTGTCGCTGACCTGTTCTATGGACTCCTCAATCTCTGAAAAATCACCGGTCAATCCAGACTCAAAATCCACCATAATTTTTAATTTCCTTTCCGGGTCAGCCTCCATAAACTCTTTTAACATTTTTAATCCTCCTCTAATTTTACAAGTCTAATTACTTTTTCACAATTTCTTTGGTCTCTTTCAATCTGAAGTCCATAATTTTTATAAGCATCCTTCACTGAGTGTCTCTGCTCTAAATCAGTGATTCTAATTTCTTGATTATCCATTTTCTTTAAACACTGGACAACTAAACAAGTAACAGATTCCAACTTTTCTTCCAGCTTTTTTATTTTTCTTTGATAATCTTTTTCAGTAACTATACTATCCCTCTTCAATCTCTTGTTGGAATTCTTCATAATCCATCACCTCAATTTCACTAATCTCATCAATAAAAATATCTTGTGTCCCTACTGCCAAATATAAATCTCCATATCTCATTAAGTCTGGAGCATTGATTGCAGGGACTGCTTCTACATATACTATACCATCTTGACAAAACCACCGGTACTTTGGCAAATAACCACCTCCAATATTATGTATTTTTTAATTCCTCTAAATATCTAAGTGTGGATTCTGATACAAAATGATTTGCCCCTAAGTAATCTACCTTATATGCATTTAATTTTCTTGAATATCCGGTTACTGTAACTTCCTCTCCCTTATATTCAAACTTTTCCCCATCTGAGAATCTCCTATCAGACATATCATCCCTCCCTGTGGTTCTTAATGCTTTCGATTTCTTTCTTGATTGTATCATATCCCCTAACTGTTGACATGAAATCCCAGATGACTGCCTCTACAACCTCTTCTTCTAATCCGGATTCTTCTGCCAGCTCTTCTATAGCCATATTTCTATTTTCTTCTTTATATTTTAGAATAGATTGAATGATTTTTCTATATTGACTCATGGATATTTTCCCCTCCTCTGGTCTGATATAATCTCCAGAGCTCCCAGCCACTATATCTAAACAATACTGAATCTGGAACTCCCCATCTTTTCAAATGATTTATAGCAACTTTTACTTTCCAACCAACCATACTATCCCTCCTAATATTTTGTAACAAAACCCCCACTCTGTAATTCATCAAAATAATCTTTTGATTTTGGACAATCAATCTCTTTTGTCTGATGTCTGAAGCCACTAGTGCCTGTATCCAACCAGTATTCCTCAACTTTCTCTGGAGAATCTGCCGGGAATAATTGGAGCTTCTTATCATATAAAATATGGATATGCACCTTATGCTCTCTATTGCCAGATAAATGAAGAGTTTTATCTTCCACTTTCTCCACAAAACCTTGATAAATAATGTTTGAATCATCAATTACTCTAACAAATTCGCATAAAAAGTCTTCTGAAAAACTAACATTTACTTCAAACATTTTCTGCCTCCTTTAAGTTATAGTATCAGCCAATCTGAACATTTTGCCCCTCCTCATGATAATGCCTTGCTTTCCCATAGCTTATTCTAATTTGGTCTCCAACATCAAATCCCTTATGGTCTACTAATAAAGCTCTGAATCCGGATTTTCCATAAAAAGTGCTAACTTCACAATGCATTTCGTAACCTTTCCATGTGTCATTGTGACCTCTTATACTAGTTGGGTAAAATCCATAAATCCTTTCAATGGTAGCCATTTTAATCCACTACCTCATAATCTTCTCCGGAATCTGCCTTATACCCTTTTCTTAATTCTCCATCCTGCCTCTGGTGATTAACTCCTAACTTATCCATATACAGATTATAGATATCCTCAGCATTATTTCCATTAAGAATTAATGCCTGCACTGTAAAGAAAATAATGTCAATTAATTCTTCATTAACATTATCCCAATCTACTTCATGGTCATTAGTCCACCACTTCCAGTTGACTGAATTCTGGAGCTCTGCTACCTCAGCATTTAATGCAAATACATGCTGTCTAATCATATCTTCTGTATCTTCAAAACCTATGTCATGCTCCTCTGCAATTCTCTTATATAAATCTAACTGCTCCTTTACGATTTTATCCAATTTGTCCATCCATATCTTCCTCCAATTTCATTATTATTTTTGATACCAATATATCTGGAGCTTCCTCTTCTTCTATTTCTCCAGTGTCAAAAACTAAATCAAATAATTCCTGCTCTTCTTTTCCTCTGAGCTCTCCGGCTTTCAATGCATGCCAAACTCTTTTGATTCCTTTTATTCCATCTCTTTTTATCAATCTTTTAAGTAGTTCAAATATTGATGCTTTGAAATATACTGAGTATAACCTATGTTTTGAGAATGGTCCAGAGTTATTGAACAACATTTCCAATTGCCTCAATCCATGAATGTCTGTTATAACTAGAAGTACACAATTATCTGAACTGTTTAATTTCTTAGTCATCTCTTCATATGATAGACAATATCTGTTGCCATCATATTCAACCTTCTCTAATTTGGTCTGCTGGTCAAATTCAAAATCACTCACAAAATGATAATCCCTTCCATCAACTTCTCCCTCTCTCCGGTCTCTAGTTGTATGGGATACTATGACATCAATCCTACCATAATTATCAACAATATTATTGACAGTTGTAGTCTTTCCTGTGCCGGATGCACCAACTATGCAGAATACTGGAGTATCCAAATTATGTCCCCCCTATAAATCCATCTTATGGTAACCTATCATATCTCTCAACTCTGCCAATGCTTCAATAAAACTAGATGACCTGTAATTGTACTTCATAATTGCTTCGATAAATGGATGACCTTCATGTCTCATTCCCCACATTATTATATCCTTGCCTAGATAATGTGCTAACTGGAGCTCCATTGTTGAACCAACATATGGATAATCTTCTCTACTATATTCAACAAATATAATATCTGATTCTTTCACGAGTTCTATGTCTTCTCCATAAATCTCTGCTGGGTCATACTCCTTAGATAAATCCTTCCCGGCTATAGGATTTAAAAATTCTACATCTTCATCATCCTTGAAATAATTCTCAATAGCCTCTCTCCAAAACCTACAAAAGTTCTCTCTGTCTTCTCTTATCGAACCAGCTAAATAAACTTTTATCAATGACGATACCTCCTCAATTTAACATTAGCTTCTTCAACCTGCAATTTTGCTAGATATAAAATTCCTTCTATAAAAAACAATGCAACTAGTACAAATGAAAATAATACCATCCCAACAAATGATTCTATAACTAGTAAATCAAATAGAAAAGCTAGTAAAAGAACTAAATAAGTAATTCCAAATATACTCAAACTATTTCCCTCCTTTTATTTAATCAAAATACCTAATTACTGCAAGAACAAGTACTGCCACTACAAATATCCCCAGACCTACACCAATAGCAACCAAAAATTCTGCTACTGCTTTAGAAAGCCAAAACCCAACATATTCTAGCATTCTTTTCCCTCCTTTTTAAACTAGTTTAGAAATTATGAATTATCTTGACATTCTTCTTCCATCAAATCAAATATAAGAGACTTAACTGAAGCCATGATATTTCTTCTGGAGCACTCTTCTAGTAACCCTCTAAAAATAGTAGTGCTGACCAACCAGTTGTAACAATCTTTCTCCATCTGCTGTTGGATATAAGAATTAACATCAGAGATATCTAATTCCTCCGACACTATGGTTATCCTTCCCATTGTTCTCCTTCTTATTTGATTCCTCTTTCTGACTATGTAGAGAATTATATTTATTAAATGGTCTGATTCCAGTTCCTTTAACTGGTAACGATTCCCTACGCCATCAATCCACATTTCCTCAGAATAGATGATGATATCTATTAAGTCATTTATCTTTCTTTTTGTTGCTTCCATTATTCTTTTGCCTCCTTCTATAGTGCCGATAAAACTGACAACCTAAATATGGATTTAACTTAGGCTCTTGTCTCTTTTCCAACATTATAACCTTTTACCTCCTATTCGCCAGCATACTCAAACTCAATCTGCATCTCTGTAAAACATGATTTACCCCCTAAAAATAAATCCCATAAAGGCTATAAACCTCTATGGGATTTTACTGTTTTACTCTTGTAGTTCTTTCAATCTATTTTCCAATCTCTCTTTCTCCTGCTTGTCTCTCTCCAACTTCCAGAGCTCAGCATCTAATTCATTAAGTACTTTTTTATGGAGACGAGCCAACTCTGTTATTAAGTCACCTTTTGATACAGACTCAAACTTAGCATTCACAAGCTCATCATACTCTGAGACATATATAGAGGCTGTAGCAGTGAGCACTGCACCATTCTCCTTCCAAATTATGTCGGTACTCATATCCCTTACATCATATTCCCTCAAATTACTAAACCCACTGTAGTTATCCATAAAAATTTTATCCTCCTCTGTTTGAAATAATTCAACAAAACTTAATATTGATTGCTGATTTTCAAATTCACGAGCATTCATAAAACGCTGACAGTCTAACTGTTGCTTCCATTGTTCTGACAGACTATATCCAGAATTATGTAGCTCATGAATCTCATCCATCAACTCACCAATTGTTCTTTTCCCTTCTTCTGACATTTTACTGTGCCTCCTTTTCAGTTTACACCAAATATCCCTTCCTCTAAGAAAATAAATGCTGTGCATGTAGAATCATACTTGTCAAATATCTCTTCTGACCACCTCTCCAAAATCACTTCAGACCCATTAATCTCTAAACAATGATTCCTCAACTGACAATGACTCAAATTATTAAGCCCAACCATTCCCTCCAAAAACTCCAAAGTCTTTTTAGCAACAATGTCTGATTTATAAATACCAACTACTCTTTCAGCTCTATTAATCCCCTTCAAAATTAACCAACACCTATTAGGAACTAACACTGCTGGACAACTAGTTTCTACTTTTGGTTCTTTTCTAGCAACAGAACTTTCCGGCATTCTTCCTCTACCCCCTTAAAAAAGTCTTGAAAAATGTGTTGGGTATAGATTTTCGCTACACCCAACATAACTTCTCCTGCCTCACTCTTATACTGCATGGGTAGCTTTATCTTCAGACTTGCTTTCTTTTGATTTTACTTCCAACTTTAAATCGTACTTTCCTTCTGGCAATGATTCAATTAGAGAGATAAAATTCTTTATCTGTTCTTTTGTTAAATTTGAAAAGTTCAAACTAAGAGCAGACTCTCTGTCAGAAACAACCTCCGATTCTACAAAAGTTGGCTCTTTTTTCTTTGCATTGCTCTTTCTAAACCCTGTCTCTGGAGTGTAACTTCCCGGTGGATAAATAGCTTGAATGTTGCCTCCACTATTCTTCATAATCCCTAAATCTCTTCTAAGATTCCCAACCTTTGAGACAGTGACATCCCAAATATTTGCCAAATCTCTATCTGTGTGCTTCAAAGATAAATCTCTAACTATTTCTTGTGCTTTCTCTGGATTCTCTTCTTTCATTTGAATTAGTTCATGGTATTCTGCTTTCATTCTTCTTTCCTCCCTCCTTTTGCTAGTCTACATTAATTATAATATATTAATATATAAAAGTCAACTAATTTTTAAAGAATTTTTCAAGTTTCTTCATTATTAATATACAGTGTTTATCCTCCTTTTGTCAACTCTTTCTTTACTTCTTTTCGTATTTCTATAACTTTTTCAAAATAATTATACTGATAAGGATTGTCAACTTCATGCCCCCTATTATATCCTACAATTGCTTTATGCCTACAGTTAGTATGATTTACCATGAATATATAATACTTCACTGCCAATTTTATTTGTAGCTCTGTATCACTCTGGAGAATATAATTTGGTTTATCTGCATACATTTTGGCAGTTGAAAATTGCATGCTACCTATTCCAAAACTAGTTCCCTCATCAAGATACAAATAATTAACCCATCTTGTCTCATGCTCTATAATACTATACACATCTAAGAATAATGTCCAACTGCTATATTCAGTATCATTCAATTTTTCAGTATAATTATGTACTAATGTAACTCTTTTTTGAATCTCTTCCTCCCCGGCAACATGAGCCGGGTAGGATAATTGAGAATCATGGATAACTTGCTGAATATTCCACTCTACTGCTCTGTCAATCAAATAAACCATATTGTCTGAGTCTGCACTGACTTGTACTGAAATTATCATAACAAATATAAATGTTAATATCAAAAGTTTTTTACCATAAAACATCTAAAGTATGCCTCCTAAAATATTTTCTGTTTTTTATGTCATTAAACCCTGCTTTAAAAAGTCTTATCCCACATGTGCCCTTATGTGACCAATACTCATGTCTTCTTATTTTTTGATTATCTAGAGTTACTGCATTAGATATTCTCTTTGCCTGCTTATAAAACTCTCTTTTTGAATCCATATCTGCCAACTGGATATTAACAGCTATTTTTGGCTTTTCTCCAGTAACTTCCTCCACTGCCTCTTCTAACTCTAACATTTTTTGCTCAATCTTGCCTCTACTCATTTATTCCACCCCAATCATCTATTATTGTTCCTACATGTTTATCAATAATAAACTCAGCAATCTCATCAACTATTTCCGGCAATTGTGTAGATGTATCATTCTCATAAATCAAAATTTTCTTTTCTAAGTCAAAAATGAAATTAAAATAAACTGGCTCTAAAGTTTTATCTCTATAGCACTTCTCAACAAATTTACTTCTGAGATTAAGATAGATATCTTGAATCTCATCCCTGTCCATTAAGTCAAATCTATCCTCTATATCTCCATGTGATTTATAGCTCTTAATGATAAATACATTAGCTGGCTCTGGTATCTGGACAAACTTCAATAAATCATAAAACAACCCTACATCACAATAATTATTGTGCAAAACTTGATACACCAAAGTAGATATAAAACTTCTATCAGATAATACGATATCATAATCTGTGTAATTCTGGTCTGCTCTGTCAGCCATAAAAAGAAGAAGCTCTTTTTTAGGAGTTGTTGAATTTTTCATTATTAATTCTCTATAATCTCCATCCGGCTCTCTTCTTGTAACTATATTTCTTGCCCCTCCAATCCTCTCTTCCAACTTTTCTGCCACTTGTTTCATTACAGTTGATTTTCCACACCCATCTGCTCCCTCAAAGATAAAATACATTCTTTTGCCTCCTTATATTTTTATGCAGTCTCATTCTCAATCTGCTTAAAAGCTCTTGCCCCTATAATCCTGCCTTCACTATCTCTTACAAACTCATCTGGAACTAATAAATCATCCCGGTCTTCAGCATACTCAGCAACAATTCTGGATACAATATAATAAGTGTCTTCTTTGGGAGCTGGCAATCCATTGACTCCAACATTCTTTGAAGTATATATTTTAAACATACTACTCCCATTGACCTGCACCTCTTTAACTCCTGTCTTGACCTCCTCTACTCTGGGAGAAGGATTCACCCCTCCTAAGTCAAATATTTCATTGCCATGCTCATCCAGTAAAGTTATAGTATGAGGAGTTAAATTGATAAAATTCTTCCTTCCCTCATCTGTAATTACATACATTGAATCACCTCCTTAATATCATTATAAACTAGTTTAACTCTTTTGTCAAGAGAAAAAACTAATTTTCCACCCTTTTTTGGTATGAAAATATCCCCTTCACCCTGTTGGGGGTGAAGGGATTAAATTTACTCTTTATCTCTGCCCTCTTTGTCTTCCCAACTATATCCTTCATACTTGTTTTCAAAATAATCCATCAGTGCATAAACTGTTGCTCCATCTCTGGTAGGAGATTCAATCCTGTTAGTAGCTGGTCCTCTGTTAGTTGCCTCTGCCCTCCAGAGCTTCTCCCCTCTAGAACCCACTGAATGTGAAGTAACCTTATAGACTATACCTATCTCTTCTCCAGTCTGTCTGTTACGAATGGTGTATTTTGGATAATCAGTGTGCTCCCACTCTTTTCTAGTATACTTTACATCAACTTCAATATCTGAGTAATCTGAGTAAGGAAGTGGTTTTAATTTAGGCATTTTATATCCCCTTTCATTTTATTGATTACATTCTATTTAAAGCCATTAATAACTTGATAACTTTGTCTGTATCTGTATTCTTTAAGGTCTTAAAACCACCAACTCCATTCATAAAAAGCATACCCTCTACATGAGCAAAACCATAAAATATCTCATCTCCTTCTATTTTTATAGCCATATACTCATATTTCCTAATCGCCTCATCATTGATACCATGCCCATACTCTCTTAAAAACTTATCATCCATATCAGTAAAATAATTAATAATCGCTTTTCTTAAACCTCTTACCTCTATACCATTCTCAAATCTCTCAACTTCCCAACCTAATTTTAACATATTAATCATCTCCTTTTAATTTTTGTTTTAAGTGTAATTCTCTTCTTTGGAGTTCAATTCTTGTCCCACTTTCCAATGTCCCCTCTTCAGTATCTGCTAAGAAAATCAATCTGCCAGAACCTTTACTAGTGGTGATGTGCATTTTCAAAAATCTTGTTCCTACTTCTTGCATTGACTTCTGGACTCTTTTTTCTACCTGCTCTGCATCTCTTAGCTGGCTTGCTCTCTCATTAAGTGCAATCCGACTGGACTTGACTTCTTCTGTTACTGCTGAGTAAAGACTGATTCTAACTTTTTTCCCTCCATGTTTTCCTCTAGCCCACCGGGTTATTTTTTCTGCCATCTGTTTTGATAACTTTTCTCTTCTCATTTTTTATTCCTCCTTTTTTTTGTCTCTTTCCCTCACCTTCTACATTAATTATACCATATCTAAACTAGTTTGTCAAGAGTTTTGGCAAATTAATTTAACTTTTTTCTCTTTTCTCTCTCTTTTGACTCTTTGGTTTACATATTATTCCTATAAATATTCTTCAACATTTTCCTCTGGAATATATAACCAATCGGCTAAATATACATCATTATTAGTGGGTTTTTGTCTTAAATCTTTTGCATAGCATTCCACCACAATTCTGTCCCGGTCAGTCCTAAAATTATCTAAGTAGTTAATTGCTTTTTCTTTATTAAGTAGGCAGTGGATTCCAGTAAGATATTCCTCTTGTCCACTCCCATCAACTGACCATTTATTTTCTGCCCTCAACCATGTATCCAGTGGCAGAGTTCTGCTCCCTTCAATTCCTTTAAATAAATTCTTAATTACTCCATCCTCTACAACTAGAACTTTAAATACTCTTTCCATCCTATCCCCTCCTTTTTTGATAAAAAAAAAGTAGGCAGTTTTTCAAGATGCCTAGCTTGTTTTTCTTTACTCTTCTTCCTTTGGAGTAAATAATACCTCTTCATCTGCCAACTCTATAACTGTATCTTCTAGCTGATACTTAGTGAAAGTTCCAGTGAATACTGAATACTCCGGCTTTTTGTTTGTCCAGACTGAGAAGTGCATGTACCTGTCACCAATAGTTTGCTCTACTATACATAATCCAGCATCTACTAGTTCTTGACCTTTATCCCGGACATAATCCCTAACTGCCTTCTGGACTTTTTCATCATCCTCTTCTTTGCGAACTCCTAAGTTCTCTGCTATTTGGGATGTATCGAATCTTATCTTAGTGTAATCCCATCCTTGCTTTTTACTGTCCTGTGGAGTTCTGCAGGAAAATTCATTCCTCTGGAATCCAATCTCTTTTAATTTCTCAACCCATCTTTTAGTCTGTAGTAACATCTTTTTTGCCCCCTTTATTTTTATTGGTTTTTGCCCTTCCCTCATCTTCTATATTAAGTATAACATATATGAACTAGTTTGTCAAGTAGTTTGATAAATTAATTTAACTTATTTGGAACTTTTTCTGTTTATTATAAATATAAAATAAAAAATCGCATATAAGCGATTCTAAGGCACTATTACCCATTTCCGGAAAAGAAATGCCTCTAATCGCCTATATGCCCGATTTTGCTCTTATATTTCCAGTAAATTCCAGTAATTTACTTATTCTTCCTCCCAGTGACTAAACCACCTTTTTATCCAGTATACTCCCCCAACTATCATACATCCTAGAACCAGAAAAGTTATTATATCACAACCACCTATCTCAATCAGTATTTCTCTCATCTTTACAACCTCCTCTATTTAATGAAAAAAAAGAGGCAGTTTTTCTAGATGCCCAGCTAGTGTTTTCTATATCTCTTCTACTCCTTCTTTGGTCATATAATTATATAAGTTTACTGCCAAACTTTCCCAGTCATTGATTGGGTAGAAAAATCCATCTGGTTCTCTAATTCCTATTATTACATCCGGGTCTGATATATCATATCTGGCATATTCAAATGCATCTTCTGACCACTGCTTCAGTCTATCTTTTATATTTTCTACAGATGTAAACCAACTTCCCTGCAAACTATCTACTGGTTTATGGACAATTTTCTCTTCTGGATTTACATAGAATATACCCAAATCATACTTTGGGATGCCATCTTTTCTTGTTACTATTACATCAAACTTTTCTACCTTTTCATAACCTTTTACTTTTCTCATTTTTTAAATCCCCCTCTAATTTTTTGTGAGTAGTTGGGGGGAATTAAATCCCCCCGGGTGATTCTGACTAGTCTCCTAACAATCCATCTCTTATTTCTTTGTAATTAACAGTGTCAATTGCTTCTCTGATTTCTTCTAAAGATTCAGCATCTATACTGCCAATCTTGATAAATGCTTCAACCTCTTCTTTAAATCTACTGAATGGATAATCCTCAGCAAGCTCTTCAAAATATCTATAAGTGTTTTCATAACTGGTAATCCATGTAAAAGTATTATGTGTCCAGTAGTTGCTCCAGCCATTATACTTTTTACTCATTATTTTCTCCTCCTCATAAATTTTATATCTTTGTTGACATCCCCAATGAATTCTTGATAACACTTTGGACATAATCCCGATTCCACAACTGAGCTATCAATCTCTTTTTCGCAATCACTGCAAATAACTTTGTCAGTGCTTGTCTCTGAACTCTCTTCTAAAATTTTATGGATATTTTCTAGTACAGTTCTGAGTCCATTTTCATTATCCTCATCTACACAATATTCAGCAGTTGATAATAAACCTTTTAGTTCTTCTTTTCTTTTCATTTTTGTTGCCTCCTTTTATTTTTTATAAGTCTTTCCCTCACCTTCTATAACCATTATAACATATCTAAACTAGTTTGTCAAGAGTTTTGACAAATTAATTTAACTTTTTAAAGAAAAAAAAGAGCCGGGATGATTCCGGCTCTTTTCTCAGCTCTTTTAGTGATATTGCCTTACTGCGAAATCTATTTTATATCTATTTCCATCTTCTGCTAAAAAGTAAACTTCATTATTTTCTTCATCAAATTCGCAACCTTCTTCATCTATCTCAAAATCTCCATACCAACTATAACCACAATCATCACTGCTGGCATGTAATTCTAAATCTGGAATGTATGCAATAATATCGGACTGTGCAGTGATGAATGAAGCAAAATCTTCTATAATAAATGCTTTTGGAGCAGTATAGCCTCCTCTAACATCACAGCCTCCATGTACCTGCAATAGTACTACTTCATAGTCCCAGACCCAATCTGCACCGGTCTCATAAATAACTGTGTACTGAATGACTTGACTGAGAATAGTTTGACCATTGTACGAATTCACAGTATGAGCTTCATATCCTAGACTTTCAGCAAACTCTTCCATATCTGCCATATAAGGAGTTCTTTCTCTATCATTGCTCTGCATCCACTCTTCAAATCTTTCCTGCCATTCTGGACTATACTCTACAAAACTTGTCAAGAAGTGATATAAATTGTAAGTGACCTCTACAGAATCATTCCAGACATCCAGATTAAAAACCGGCTCATCTTCAAAATTCTTGTCTTGATTCTTCTCCCAGTTCCTACCATAAGCTCCACCAGAATCTAACATATGCCTGCCAGTGTTCTCCTTCATCATTTCTGCTACTACTTCTTTAGTTTTTCTCATTTGAATTTTTACCCCCTTTAATTTTTGTGGTTCTTTCTTTCACCTTCTATAAACATTATAACATACCCAAACTAGTTTGTCAAGAGTTTAAACAAATTAATTTGAGAAAAAAAAAGAA
>Ga0207421_10005849_pt1 | contig 13604 bp, 18 predicted proteins | sample SodLakKL_010_SED_4_FD_187542 | JGI IMG/M metagenome (GOLD analysis project Ga0207421, IMG submission 187542) | Alkaline sediment microbial communities from Lake Tanatar, Kulunda Steppe, Russia - 8KL_010_SED (SPAdes) (version 2) | ecosystem: Environmental > Aquatic > Non-marine Saline and...
TACCGACAACAGTGATTACTGGGTAGAAGCAGATGCTGACTATCCGAGAATGTTTGGTTATAACTTTACTACAGGTGCAAGGTACATAAGACTTAACAGTTCTGCTGACATTACAGCAGTTGTTACCTGTGCTGCGAAACCATAGGAGGTGTAGAGAATGGCTAAGACTGAAATTACCAGCGCTGGCTATCAGAGCTTGCGTGATTATATTGAAAATGGTACTGGTCCCGGTTGGGAATATGTAGAATTACGAGATGAGAACGGTAACGTGTGGGAGCGTCTATCCGTGACTGACGGGAGAGTAGAGTGGACACACACGGGAGGTGCAAACCCGTTGGTTCTTGAAATTACTCTGTCTGGTGACGATCCTGAAATGGACTTGCCGGAGACTTTCAAAGAGGTAGCTCTCTACGAAGTAGAAACTGGTGGAGATGCTATGGCAGACGGAACCATCACTGAAACTACTCTAGAGCAACCAACTGACCAGATTATCATTAGAGCGGAGATTGAGGTACCAGAAGTAACTGAGTAGGAGTGATATAAATGGGAGTACCTGAACCAGTAGCTTATGCCTTCCCAACTACTTTATCGGAAGGTATAAGTTCTACTGATACTGAAATGACGCTCGATGATACCAATTCTCCATTTACTCCTCCCGACTTGAGTGGCGATAAGTACTCCTATGCTGTAATATGTAAAGATGAGAGATTCTCTGACGTAGAAGCGGATTACGAGACTGTAAAAGTCACAGGAGAGAGTGAAGGAGTTTTCACTATAGAACGAGACGTAGAATCTACCGACGGCCCTAAAGCTTGGGACGCTGGAGACTTTGTAATGTTCGGTATAACCGCAAAAGGTTGGGAGGATTTAGCAGATGAGGCCTCCTCTGTGAGTGAGCATGGAAACACAGAGCATGAAGAAGACTACATTACTGAAGTGTACGAGCACGGAAATGAAGTACACGACCAAGACTACATTCATGAAGTATACGAGCACGGAAATGAAGTACACGACCAAGACTACATTACTGAAGTGTACGAGCACGGAGATGACAAACACTCTGAGGACTACCTGAAGGAACAAGACCCGCTGAAGGAACCTGAGTTTAGACGTATTATCTTGAACGAGAGCTACGCAAACGAAGAAGGTTTTAGATATTATGGTTGGGACGGATCCCACAAATTCTACATGGACTATGATGGTGATTACAATTTTAAAACAGACCATTCTTCAAGACACCTAAAATTTCAATGTAATAATGGGCCTGTACTTGAGGTTGGAAGTGGAGAAATAGAAATCGACGGATCCGAAATTCAAGATATGGGCAGTAACAACGACGGATACTGGGTCAAGTTCTACAATGGTTTAATGTTTCAGTGGAAGCAGAGCGCCGCTACTGTTAATATAGACACTTCAATGGGCGAAGGGTGGACTTGTGGAACGCAAGACTGGGATTTTCCAGCAGACTTTGACTGGAGCCATGATATAGCGATGTACTGTGAGGCAAGCGAAGTAGTAGTGTGGGGTGCAGTTGCAGACTACGCAGGGTACCAAGACGATGGTTGGAGAGGTTTAAGAGGATTTTCTTTTCAGGACCAAGGAGACTTAGATATTCACTTATCTGCTTTTGGGATTGGGCGGTGGAAGTAATGAAACTAAAATTCTTAGCAACAAACGGCCCGTTAGTTAAATACGAAATAGACGGAGAGAAAATAACCATAACAAAAGACGGAAAATCAGACCAGTTGGATTTGAGCGAGTTTGAAACTGGAGATAAGTATGAGGGCTGTAGTTTAAGCTGTCTTTCCAGAGGTAAAAGAGTTGTGAGAAACGTAGAACGAGACTCCAACGGAGAGCTGTGGGTAACACTAACTCAAGAGTGTGGCAAAGGTCACTGGAGAGAGTCTGATTGGATTGATTCAGAAGATTTTGACCCATACAAAACATATATACGTGAGATAAGTGCAGAAGAGGCAGGTGTTGGGAAATGGGTACGTTAGAGATAACCAAGAAAGTAGAGTTAGATGAGAAGGCAAGGAAAAAACAGGAGCGCAAAAACAGGAAGAAGAGACTTGAGGAAAGTCTTAATTATATAGATTCTGTAGATTCCATAGAGGAGCTCAGGTCTATTGTGAAAGATTTAGTTGCAGAGAGGGTGAAAATTGATGCCTAAGACTAACATTCCAAAGGGAGTTGAAATAAGCCCTCACACTTACTTGTCTGAGGATTTCGACAGTACTTCTGAGACAGAGTGTAAGGTAAACAGCCCTGATAGTTTTGCTGACCTTTCTGGAGACGAGATAGGTATAATTGTCTTCTGTGTTGATGAGTTCAGAAGCCAAGACCCGGATGACTACGAGATAATGACCTTTGATGAGAAGGATGGAGACACTCTCAAAGGGCTGACTAACGTGTACGGAGATTCTAGGGTATGGTCTCAGGGAACTTTTGTAGCGGCTTACGGAACGCATCATACGCTAGAGCAGATAAAAGCTAATATCTCTGACCTTTGGGATGAAATAAATACTGTAGAGTCAACACTTAACGACCACTCAAGCAGACACGAAGATGGTGGGCAAGATGAGATAAATCTTGAAGATTTAGACGGGGAAAGCACCGAACTTAAAAATCACAAAGGGGAAGAAGACAAACACAGGAAGATTAAGGTATACGATGCAGTTGAAGATATAGACATTAGCACAGGTGAAGTGGCTATAGTAAGGGGAGAAGGACTCCCGTTAAAGGTTATGGACGGTAGTTTTACTGTTGAGGTAGGCCCTGAGGAAGCTATTTATACGATAAAAGGCGCTATGCAGTATCTATCCCAGTATAGCCCGAGGGTTATAGGCTCTTATGGCGACCTTACAAAGGCAACAATACTTCTTAAAGATGGATTTGAGATGGACGAAGAAGTACACATAATGGGAGGTAACTGGGGTTGGATAACTATAGAATCTGAGGCAGATACAGTAACTATGGTCAGGACAGCCGCAACTACAGAATTTGATTGGTTGTGGGAGTCTCCAAGAGCTATGTTTTATGGAGAAAACTGCGTGATGCCAAACATAGCAGTTAATTTTGAAATGGATACTTCTGGAGGCCCGTATAACAGGTGCGGTATGGTTCTGAGAAATGCCACAGTATCTTTCTTAGAAGGTTCTGGATTGAACAACTGCGCCATGCACGGGCTGTCTGCTTTGGGAGCCTGCACAGTATCCGCAAAAGGGGCGTCTTTCAACAACAATAATAAATGGGGAGTCTACCTGTGGGGAGCTTGCCAAGCTTACTTCTATCAGGACTCTGATGAAGATGAGCCTAAGATGGAAATGAAAGGTAACGAAAGGAATCTCCTCTGTGAGGCCGGCTCTATTGCCTCACTGCGTTGGGTGGACGCTTCCGAAGGTGGAGAAAGAGGAGTGAACTTCTCTACCGGAGCTTTTGGTTCTATCCTAGGTGGAAATTTCCAAATGAATCCGGGAAGTGACACCGATGAGGATATTACTTGTTCTGGAGGCTCATGGGTATCAACAAGTCATGACTTTCAGGGCGGCTTGTATGTCGAAAAAACATCTGATAGTGAGGAAAATTTTGATGACATGAGATGGCACCCCACCCGTGGGATTATAATTAATGCAGATGATTAGGGGGTATATGCTTGATATACTATAAGGAAAGCGTGTTGGACGCAAACGAAAGTGTTGAGCTAAATTTTCCAGAAGCGCAGGGTATGAACGCTTCTTTTATTAATACTGAGCTTGAACTTGGTATGGATAACTGGAACGGGTATAAATACTGGTGTGCTTATACTCCCTATCCTGACGGAGACGACTCTTTAGAAGACCCCTTTGTAGCTGTCTCTAACGATGGAATAAGCTGGACAGCGCCTCCGGGTCTTGACTTGCCTCTTGACGATGCAGGTGGTTCAGATGTAGATGGAACACACAATAGCGACACAAACATTGTCTATGATTGGACGAGAGATGTTATGATAGCAATATGGAGGCACGTCATAAGACAGGAGCCTCAACCAGGCACACCACAAGATAAAGAACAGATCTGGGCTGTTATTATAGAACCTGATGGGGATAATTTTAATGTTAGAAATAAATGGATGATGCTTGAAAGAGACCATCCAGATCCCCCAGAAGATTTGATACTATCCCCTAATCTTATACATGCCAGACCACAAGAATATTACGGCCAAGAGGTTTGGATTTTGTATACCTGCACTCAGGAAGGTAAAATGGAGATATTTTACTTTATAGAAGAAGGCCCATTATCGGATTATGAGCCTGACTTCTCAGACAACTCTACAGAGTTTTGGATTGGTGGGGTTGATTACACAGGTTATGGAATAAGACCTTGGCACTTTGAGATTAAACCTGTTTTAGAGGAAGGGGAAGGATGGCCAAGGCATTTGGTTTTTATAGGTTGTGGAGGCCCTACGAAAGATTCTGAATTGCCAAACGATGATATGGTACCCATACACGCAACCTCACTGGACTTAGACCCTACCTCACTTGAAAATCGAGAAGAAAAGTTTAATGTAGACATTGGAAATGTTCTCTTTTCAAATGAATCATGGGACGCCTCAGACTTACAGAGAGTGTATCATTGTGGATTTACCGTAAGTTCAAAGAGGGAACCAGCGTTTAGATACGAATTTATGCCTTCAGGTGATGATACTAACGGTGCATGGAAGACTTACTTTTTACAGGGGACTCCATACCCAGACGTGTTAACATACATACGAAATCATGGAGACCCAGATATATTTTCGTGGAATCTACCAAAGATGTGGATGCACTATATGCACCACACATACATTGATGATGATGAGACTATGGGGGACGTAAGATCATATAAAGAGGAAGGAACAACTGACTGGTTTGAGGAGGAATAGCTATGTGGGGACCTTATGGTAGAACACCCTATACGAGAAGCCATGCTATAGACTATATTCTGGTAATATTTCACGCTGGAAAATCTATGCTTAAAACTTCTAGGGGAATTACGTCTCTTCTTGTTGGTATATCTTTTTACTCAGGTAAAATCTACCAGTATCTAAGGTTGCCAGAGTTTTTCTATCTGAGTTTCTATACAGAGAAAATGTATTCTACTTTTGAGAGATTAAGAGTAATCGGAACAAGGTTCGTAGTTCCTAAGATAAACATGAGAACTGTTACCCATGTGTGGTTAGCTATAACTGAGACCATTAAAGCGGTAAGGAGACGCTCAAGAAAGATACGGAGGCGGTAGAATGATTGGACCGTATAGTAGAATGTCATACAGCCGTAGATACAATGCCTCCTTGTTTGAGATATTAACTTCAGTATTCTATACAGCCAAAGCAAAGACAGGATTGGCATATACCTTTATGTCATCTGCCGTGATGTACATTAAAAGTATTATGTCCTCTATGAGCCGGCCTCTATTATCGTCTCTTTCGTCTTTCTACACGGAGAAGATTAAAATAAATGCACCAAGAACTCTTTTATATTATACTACAATGTTTACCAATAAGTTTAAACTCAAGCTCATAGCTGGTTATTGGGAGTATGTTTATACATATTTCTATACAAAAACAAGTAATATAAGTGTAGCACGTAAGCAAGCTCAAATTACATCAACTATAAAAAGCTACTCCGGCAGTATATACCTCAGAGGTAGCCGCACAATATCAAGGGTAAGCAGACTATTTTCACAGGGGGTATATATAAACGCTTGGAGAAGTTTTACAGCAGAAAGGATAACAAAATTCTTCTCGGAGGGTATGCACCTGAGCCTCTCGAGCCTTACACGGGCAATCCTTCCTGTGGTGTTCTACACACAAGAGGTTTCTCTCAATTTGAGAAGAGCTGTCGTAGAAAGTGTGCGTTTCTATGCAGGAAAGTCTAAATTTATTTTAAGAAGACTTGTAAAAATCGTCTCAAGGGTGTATACTGGTACTATGTTAGGGATATTTTCTGTAATAGAGTGGCTGTTATGGAACTCGCCTATCAAACCAGTTGTGGATAAATACTGCGAGAAGAGGGGGAAAGTTAAACGATGAGTTTATTAACTGCAAGTTCTGTTGATTGCACCATACCAAGAGGGACGTATGCAATAATAAGGTTTGAAGTTTATGACGAATACGACAATCACTATAACTTGGACGACCATACGACTACACTTTACTTCTATGAGTGTATGACTACTGGTAAGCCTGTAATTGTAAAAGAAGGCAATATATTTAATGCAGAGTTGGGGAGAGTTTACTTTGAGTTTGAGCCTGAAGATACTAAAGACTTGATGGTCAGGTCGTATGATGTAGGGCTAATTGTCAAGGACTCAGGTCTAAAAGAGTACTGGGCCGCTTACGACGGCAATATAGCTGTAATTCAAGCGCCGGGAGGCGAGGAATATGAGTAGAACTGTTGAAACATTAAGGAAAAGGATAAGAGAAGAGCTAAGAGCAGAGGGTCCTGATGAAGCAGGTTATTCTGATTGGATGATACTTCAAGGAATTAATACTGCTATACAGGATTTAGCTGAGGTCTTTCCTATTAACGATATAGTGAAAATAGAGACTGAGGAAGGCAAGAACGAATACGATATACCAGAAAACATATATAAAATAGACAAGGCTCAGTACGACGGCCGGCTCTTGGAGTATATGCAAACAAGAAGCTATGTAGACTATAAGCTGGATGAAGATGTAGGAGAAGTAAACAGATACACAATATATGGTAAAAAGCTTATACTTATAGGTAAAGTTAAGGGGGATAAGGAAATCTCCCTGTGGGTCAGTCGTTCTCCGAAAAGGCTGGAAGGGAAAGATGACGTGCCTGAAGTTCCAGACTACGCTGACGAAGCAATAGTAGCATATGCCATGTCAATTTGTTGTAGGGAAGGTAGGAGCTTTGACAGAGCAGACTATTATTATACCATATTCTTAAACCAGAAGCAAGAGATTATGAGACGAACAATTCCCGGACAGGCACAGGCAGATAGAAAGCCGAGAGCAAGAGACGATTACTGGCCTGCATTTAGACCAAGCAGTAGAGTGAGAACTTCGGATACTAATCCCGGAGGTAGATAAATATGTCACAGGATAGACTGAACCGAGACAGAAACTTTGAGCAAGAGCCATACATATATAGAATACACAATTTGGATGGAGGCCTAGTTACTTCCATCTCTACAAGGTTGCTCCCACAAGAGCAGGGAGTAGCTGGAGATATTCTTAATTTTGACTTCAGGTACCCGGGCATACCTATGAAGAGGAAAGGAACAGCAGAATCTTTTCCTGAGCCTCCCGTAGATAAAGTATTTGGAATACATAGATTTGAAAGAACATTTACTGACGACGAGTACATCCTAATTGCCTGTGAGGAGAACGAAGACGGCAAACTGATGTTCTGGAATGAAGACACAGAGGAATGGGAAGTAATTAAAGATGGCTTGCCTACAGAAGAGCCAGATTTTAACACATTTGCAGACCAGTGTGTTATTGCTTACCCAAACTATCCTCTGTTTTCTTGGGACGGTGAAGAGTTTAGAGAAGAACTTGGTGCTGAGAAGGCTGAACTGAGCACATATTTCATCTATGAAAACAATGACTTGGAGTTTACTGCGAAGGAAGCAGGTGAACAGGGTAACTACATAGAAATAGAAATTATTGAGCCAGAGGAAGAGACACAGGAAATTACAGTAGAAACTGAGGGAGAGCAAACTGAGGAAGACCCCTTTGTGATTACTATTATTCCTGAGTGGAAAGATACAGTCAAACATAAGATGATGATTTATCTTGACTATCCTTCACAATTCCCTGAGCCAGAAGAGGAGGAAGAAGAGCAAAAAGAAAGTACTTGGAAAGTTGGAGACCCCTTCAGTATGACTACAGTAGACTACGATATTACTGCGGAAGAGCTGAAGGAAGTATTGCAGGACTTGTACGGTGACGATGAGATAGAGTCTGTAGAATACCATGAGAGTGAAGAGATAGACTTTGTTATTACCTTCGCTACGCTGGTTAACTCCCATATGAGAGCAGATTTTAGCGGACTGTACTGGGAGCATGAGGATCCAAGCCCAGAAATTGATGAATACCAAGAGTATGAAGATGCTGAGATACTATCAACTGCGGCAGAGATTAAGGAAGCATTAGAAGCTAATGAAGATGTAGATGCAGTACTAGACGTTGAATATCTTGGTGATGGTAGTGGTAAAGTCTTTAAATTTGAAAAGAGCGCTCTCACAGGTGGATTTGACCCGGTGCAGGGTGCGTTCTTGGAAGATTTTAGAACGAGACTATTGATGGCAGGAGACCCTGAAGAGCCTAACAAGTTGAGAGCCTGTCATACTGGAGACCCCTCCCTGTGGGACCCTAACGCAAGCGGAAGTAATGCTTTCGATATGTTTGTAGGTCCTGATGATGGAACAACTGTAACAGGTATCCTCGAAATGGGAGACGGTGGCATACTGATAGGAAAGCACGATTCCACATACGGGCTTTTTGGTTATACTCGGGAGAATATGGTAGTAGACTTGGTAGATTCTCGTATTGGCGTTGTAAACCATGACTCAATGGGGTTTGTAAAGCCGTACGCGTTGTTCGTTTCGTGGGATGGTATTTACAGGTACGAGTCAGGTCAGCTTCCTGAGAAGATTTCACTGTCTATACAGTCAATATTTGACAATGAAGTAGACCACGACAGACTTGATGAAGCTTCTGCGGTAACTGACAGCAGAGCATATATACTTTCTCTGCCTGACAAGGAAGAAGGTTCCATAGTTCTGGTATATTATGCAGACCAAGAGAAATGGTCGAGGTGGGACCAGCCAGATGGTAGATACTTCACTAACATTAGAGGTGGTTATCTATTTGTTGAGCGAGATGCTAAGGCGATAAAAGAATACGGCCTTGAAGAGAGAACAGACGATGGGTTTATGTTTGAGACTGATATGACAACTATAGAGCTTGATACTGAGCTTCCTGAGAGGATTAAATACTTCGATGACCTGTATATTATTCTTAGAACAGCAGAAATTCCCTATCAAGTAGACGTAGAGGTTTCTCTCGATGGTTTAGAAATGAAGGAATATGCAAGAACTGAAACAATAGAAGGAGAGCCCGGTAAGCAGAAAGTATTGAGAGTGAATATCGGTAAGGAAGCACGCTTCATGGAGATTAGAATGAGAAATGAAGACTCTTCTGATGGGTTTCAGCCTCTTTCTATAATATATACTTGCAGACCGCTTGGGGTGTTATAAATGTCATTTAACTTGAGGAGAAGAACTAGAAGCTTTAACGACATAGACCATAACTTCCATGTCCTTGATTGGTTATTGAGAGGACACTTAGACGATAGTAACGTCAGGGAGTTAAGTGCTGGTCGTATTGAAGGTTTGCTGGAAGTTGAAGAGTTAATCGTAGGAGCTCCCGGAGTAGGTGAAGATGTAGAACAGAAACTTACACACATCAGACACGACGGACTCTACACAGGGAAGATATACGCCAACCAGATAGAGCTGGGCGGTTTTGAAGAAGATGAGCAAGGCAGAACTCAAATACGTGGTGGTTATCTAAATACTGATGTTATTGAAGCAGAGTCTATCACTACAGAACACTTGGAAGCAGAGTCTATTACTGCTGAGAAATTGCAGATAAACAATTTACTGGAAATTTCTACCGAACTCGGTGGGGGTGGAGTAGTTTTAAGTGTGGATGGTCTCTCTGTATACGACGACCAAGGAAATATGAGAGTTCATATAGGCAGGATTGAGGAGGCAGAAGAGTGAGCGTCTACGGGATTGTTATACGTGATAAAGACGGCTGGGTACTGCTTGATGAGCAGAGCATGGTGCAATCTTGGGGAAATACTATGGTAGAAAACATAGACGAAGATACCCCTGTGGTGTTGATGTTTAGGTACCCAGACAACACAGGAGATATACTTGACTTCAGACTCTCAATTACTTATGATTTGTATAGGACATACAGCGATACTGAGGAAGAGGAAGATTTAAGAACAAGTAACGATGGAGACCACACTCATAGTCTAACTACAGAAACAGAAGTTACAGACCAGACTATAACTATGGATTTTGGAACGCAACAGAGCAGTACTGTACATGGTCATAGCCATACGCTAGAAACTGCTATAGTGAACTCTAATTGTACAGCATTGAGAGACCATGAGCATGTGGGAACGCACTCTTTCTCTTCAATGCCAGAAGGCTCTCATACTCATGAAATAGATGACCACGCACATGATCTTAAGTTTGAGATTGTTGAGATGGGGTTAGGCTCTTTGAATGTAGACATATACATTAACGGAGACTTGTTTATGGGTGATGTAGGGCCTGAAGATTCGTTTGATTTGGAGGTTCCCCCGGAGTTTTTAAATTATCCCGGCTGGAACAAAGTTGAAATATTTTCGTCCGAAGGTTTGAGTCGTGTAAATGTTAATTATTTTGCTCAGATATACTTAAATATTTAGGTGATGAAATGAGTACTGGCTTTGGTATAAGGATAAGAAGCAAGGAAGACCGTATAGTAATAGACCGTCATGGTATGTTGCAGACTTGGGTAGATTCTGTAGCGGATAATTTAGACGATGATACCCCTGTGTACTTAAGATTTTATCTGCCAGAGGAGACCATGACTGTGCAGGAGTTAAAGTTATCTTTAGAAACAGAAAACTTTAGGTCTTACACTAAAGCAACAATATCATCTGACCCTGTTTCACTGCCTGACGATACTACACATACTCACGCTCTCGACTCATTATCTGTAGGTTTTGTAGACCCGAGTTTGTATGAGTGGGACTTAGCTACAACAGACGTTCATGATGATAGACACGATTATAAAGAAATATCTATAGACTACTGGGCATTTGACGGTCACAGTCACCCCGTTAGCGGCGATATAGGTTCTGGAGGAAGCCACAGACACGGAGTAGAGCCTCACGACCACGGACTTATATTTGGGATAAACGTACATGACAGCTCTCCGGGTAGTATAGATGTGGAGATAGAAACTCCCGGAAATGGTTGGGAGACTGTATCTTATAGTGACCCTGAAGACATTGATTTGTTGCCTTATTTAGACCAAGAGAATTTACATGGATGGTATACCCTTAGACTGTCTACAGACAGGCTGAGCCGTGTCATAGCAAGCTATATGGTTCAATGCCTTATGGGAGTAGACCTCACAGGGGAGGAAGAATAATGGATCCTTATGGCATACAAATAGTTGGGCATGGAGATAAACCTATAATGATAGACCACAGGGGTATTCTACAGACGTGGGTAGATACAGTAATAGAAAATTTAGATGAAAACAACCCTATTACAATACTGTTTTATATTCCCGATAATGTATCTTATGTCAGACAATTAAGACTAAACTTGAGGTTTGAAGCTTTTAGAGCGTATGATAAAGCGACAGATAATATGGAGACCATTGTAACTACAGAGGAACCAGAAGATAATCATACTCATATGGTTGAACTTCAGGTTACGGGAGAGGCAACAGGAATAGCGCATGGCTCTTCAAGTTATACTACCTATACAGAAGTAGCTTCAGACGAACAGGGGGACCATAATCATCAATACACTATAGAGCATAAAATAGCAGACGACTACAGACACGTACATACAGACTTAGACTATGCCTATACTCACGAATCTACTGGTTCTCATTACCACAACAGCGATGGACACTCTCACCCCATGAAGCAAGGAATATGGGAAGATGAAGAGTCTACTCCATCAGACGTTGTTGTTTACATAAATGGGGAGGAAGTTGAGGAAGAATTTGAGGAAACAGTTGAAGATATTAACCTCCCTGTGGAATTTGTAGGTATCGGGTGGAACACAATAGAAATTACAAGCAAAAGTCTTGGAAGGATAAGTGCCTCTTACTTCCTTCAAGCTTTTACAACAACAGGAGTGTGATGGTATGGACAACAGCAGAGTAGAAGCTCAAAGGGTTATCGAGATTTTAGCCAATCGAATAGCGGAATTGGAAACTAAAATAGCTGTGCTTGAGGCTCAGAAGGAGAATTTGGAAAAAGCACTTGAAAAATCTCTCGAAAAAGGTTATAATGGAGAGTAGTAGGAGGATTTTGAATGGATTATAATCGTAAAACTGACGAAGTTAAAAAAGAAATCAGACAAATTAAAGACGAAGAGGGCGTGAGGGAGATAGTACACGAAGTGTTAGACCACAGGAAAATGACATGCCCATATAGAGATGACATAAAACAAATTAAAAGGGATACTGAGAGACTATGTGACAGTGAATTGCCGTGGATAAAGAAAATGCTATGGGGTGTAATACTGATGGTGTCCACAGTACTTATAACAGCCTTTATGAATTTAGTTATAACAACAAACAATAATGGATTATCATTAGGAGATTTAATATTAGCTTTAGTGAACGGAGGAAAATAAAATGTCAAAGAATATCTTTTTAGCAGTAGGTCATGGAGGTAGAGACTCAGGAGCCCACAGAAACGGAGTAAAGGAAAAGAATGTAACTCTTCCAACTGCTCTGTTTTGTAGGGAATACTTAGAGAACAACCACACAGGCTTTAAGATTGCACTAAGTAGAGAAACAGATAAGTACCTGACTCTCAACCAGCAGGTTGACATGGCAGTAGCTATGGGAGCAGATGCGTTAGTCGATGTGCATTATAACAGCTTTAGATCTGAGCAGGCTCATGGCATGGAGACATTTATTTCTAAGAGGAGAAAGACTGACAGTAATCAGAGGCTGCAGAGAAAGATACATGGAGAGTTAGCTGATACTCTAAGCAGATATGACGTGAGCGACAGAGGCATGAAAAAATCAAGACACTATGTAATCCGAAGGGCCGGCGCTAACGAAATAGATGCTGTACTTGTAGAAGGGTTATTCTTGTCTAATCCAAGAGAGGCAGAGCTAATTCAACAGGAAGAAGTACAGAAAGCTATTGGATATGCTATAGGTAAAGGATTAGCAGAAGCTTTAAATCTTCCAAGCAAAGAGCAGGATGAGATTTCTTGGAGTAACCTTGAAATGCCAGAAATCTCCAGACCTGTTGGAGTAGAATTGCAGGGAGAGGCAACAGATGAGATAGGTTTCTTAGCTAAAGACCCGAAAACGGGGAAATGGCAGACATATCTGAGGTCAGGATTTACTGCTGATTTGGGAGAATACACTGTAACAGGACATGGCGACCACATAAAAATTAATCTCAAGTAGGAGGGTACAAATGAGGATTCAAGTACTTGATTTGCCGTACGAGTGGCCGTTTGTAGAGCTTTATTCAGTAAATGATTTACACATCGGGGATATTTTATTTAACCATGTGGAGTTTTATGAGTTTACACAGATGATACTGGCAGAACCATACAGGTTTATTGTGGTAAATGGTGATATTTTAAACAACAACTTAAAACATTCAGCAGGTAGCCCATTTGATGATATAATATCACCTAACGACCAGAAGAAGGAAGCTAAGAGAATGTTGAAACCCCTCCGTGAGAGAATTGCGTGTATGAACGGTGGGAACCATGAAGAGAGAACCAAGAGAGAAGCAGGAATGGATGTTACAGAAGAGATTGCAGAAAGT
>Ga0207421_10005850_pt1 | contig 13603 bp, 9 predicted proteins | sample SodLakKL_010_SED_4_FD_187542 | JGI IMG/M metagenome (GOLD analysis project Ga0207421, IMG submission 187542) | Alkaline sediment microbial communities from Lake Tanatar, Kulunda Steppe, Russia - 8KL_010_SED (SPAdes) (version 2) | ecosystem: Environmental > Aquatic > Non-marine Saline and...
GACTGGAATCACCATACTTTCCATACTTTCCATACTTTCCATACTTTCCATACTTTCCATACTTTCGGTACTTTCGGTACTTTCGGTACTTTCCGTGTTTTCCGTGCTTTCCGTGGCTCAACGGTTCTTGGACAGGGGGTGGCGCTGGCCTTGCACTCGGTCAGATTCTGGAATCCCGGGGCATCTCGGCGCCGTCGGCGAGATTTTCCATGACCCGGCGCAGGTAGTCGGCGGTGATCAGCTTGATGCCCATGCGATTGCCGAGCTTGCGCATCCCCTGATCGGCGCTTGCGAGTTCGGCGTCCAGTTCCAGCGCCAGCAGCACCGCATCGACGTCTTCGCGGGAATCCACCAGACCCTTGCGCATCGCCTCGCGAAAGCGCTCGCGCAGCTGGGTGATGATCTCCGGTGGCATCGCCGCGGCGGCCCCGGCGCGCTTGGTGTGCTCCTCGGCGATGCGCAGCCCGCGGTCGATGCGCGTGCGGACCTCATCGATGAACTCGTACAGGATGTCGCTGGGAATGGTCAGCGAGAAGCGGCGCGGGGAGCGGATCCAGACCACGGTCTCGAAGTCCGCCGCCAGCTCTTCCAGATCGCGCATGGTGCGAAATTCGTCGTAGACCGACAGCGGCATGTAGAACTCCGCCGGACAGCGCTGGGCCAGACGCAGAAAGGTGCGCAGCCCGTCGCCGGGATCCTCGCCGAACTGGGCGAAGACATGCGGATTGGTGAAGACACTGGTATCGAGCACGAAGCGGCGCATGGGGGCCTTCCGTTGGTATGCCGGCATAAGGGGCATCATCGGCGGGGTCCCGGGGGCCGTCAACCGTCGGACCCCGGCGCGTGAATCATTGAGATCCGGTCAGTGCGAGCGGAGCGCGTCATGCATGGCGTCCACAGGCTGCCACTGCACCGTCGATCGCCACAGCCAGCCGCGCGACATTCGCGGCTGCGGGCGGCACGCCTCGCGATCACGATGTGCCGTGGCCGCGAGGCTTCCGAACGCATCCGGTGGCGTTATGCTGGCGGCATTCACGACGACCCTGAGGACGCGTATGCGCGGTATCGAACACATTCCCTGGCTGTATGACCTGCTGATGGGCCTCTGGGACGCCGTCGGCTTCTCGCGCTGGCGACGCAAGCTGGTCGCCGGGGCGCGCGACCGTGTGCTCGAGGTCGGCTGCGGCACCGGGCGCAACCTGCCGCTGTATGCAGCCGACACCGACCTGGTGGCTCTGGATCCGGATATCGGCGCATTGCAGCGGGCCCGACGGCGGGCCCCGCAGGCGCTGCTGGTGGCGGCCCGGGCCGAAGCCCTGCCCTTTCCCGACGATCGCTTCGATACCGTGGTCAGCGGGCTGGTCTTCTGCAGCGTGGAGGATCCCCATCAAGGGCTCGTGGAGATCCAGCGTGTGCTTACCTCCGCCGGCGAGTTGCGGATGATCGAGCACGTTCGCCACGCCCACCCCACGCTCGGGCGTCTGCAGGATCAGGTGCAGCCCGCCTGGACCTGGGTGACCGGCGGCTGCCATCCGAACCGCGACACCGAGGCCACGGTGGAGCGCGCGGGTTTCGCGATCGACCCACAGGATCGGGTCGCCCGCGGCATCATGCGGCGTTTCTCGGCTCGAGTCCGGCAGCCGTGCGCACCGAGGCTTGACCGCGATCACGATCGAAGAGGGTCTGCGGAGGGTGGGTGAAGCGCAGCGCACCCACCGTCTTTGAATTTGACCTTGACCTTGACCTCAAGAAGCGCCGCAGAGCCGCGCGGGGTGCGCCCGGTCCGGACCGTAGATGGCCATGAATGGCCATCTACGAGCGCTCAGGGACGACTTGAGCGTGTCCGGACCGGGCGCACCCCGCACGGCTTGGGCACGGCCATGGTGGGCCCGCTGCGCTTGGCCCACTCTGCAGGGGGTCGCTGCGGCGCGCTGGGGGCATTGCCGCGCCAGCGGCTTTGCCCTACATTGGCGCGCTCGACAGCATCCGCTGATATGCCGAAACGCTCATGAACGAATTCACCATCACCTTGCGCCTGCGGGTCACTCGCGTGATCGAGGCCCCCCTGACCCAGCGGCTGATCATCGTGCTGATCCTGCTGAATGCCGTCACGCTGGGGCTTGAGACCTCGGACGCGGTGATGGACTTCGCCGGCCCGGTGATCATCACGGCCGATCGCCTGATCCTGACCATTTTCACCCTGGAGGTGCTGGCGAAGATGTTCGCCTACGGGCTGCGCTTCTGGCGCAACCCCTGGCATGTGTTCGACTTCTTCGTGGTCGGCATCGCGCTGATCCCGGGTACCGGTCCGTTCTCGGTGTTGCGGGTGCTGCGTCTGCTGCGCCTGGTCTCGCTGGTGCCGAAGCTGCGCTTCATCGTCGAGGCGCTGCTGCGCGCGATCCCGGGCATTCTCTCGATCCTCGGGCTGCTGGTGCTGGTCTTCTACGTCTTTGCGATCATCGCGACCGGGCTGTTTCGGGAATCGCACCCGGAGTGGTTCGGCTCGCTGGGCGCGTCGATGTACACCCTGTTCCAGGTGATGACCCTGGAGAGCTGGTCGATGGGCATCTCCCGGCCGGTGATGGAGGTGCATCCCTGGGCCTGGGCCTTCTTCGTGCCCTTCATCCTGGTCGCGACCTTCACCGTATTGAACCTGTTCATCGCGATCATCGTCGATGCGATGCAGCGCATGCACGAGGACCAGCTCGAGATGGAAGAGCAGACGCTGACCCATGTCGTGCACGAAGAGAACGCCTCGCTGCACCAGGATCTGACGGCCCTGCGCGAACAGACCCAGGTGCTTCAGGAAGGCCTGATCCGCATGCAGGCCCTGCTGGAAAAGCAGAACCGGAGCTGATTCCGGGCCCGCTGACGCGGCACCGGACCCGACCCCTGCACGCGCAGCACGAAGCGCGATCGGACCCCTCGCGGGTCGCGGGGGTCCGGCGCAGGATGCGCCGCCGACGCCACCGCCTGGGTAGCGTTTATTCGGTCAGCACCTTGATGTGCGTGGCGGCGCTGCGCGCCAGCGCCGAGAGGGCGTAGCCGCCTTCGAGCACCGACACCAGACGCCCGTCGCAGTGACGTCGCGCGATCTCGTGCAACTCGCGGGTACACCATTCGTAATCCGCCTCCACCAGGCGAAAGTTGGCCATGTCGTCCTCGATATGGCCGTCGAAGCCCGCGGAGACCAGGATCAATTCCGGCTGGAAGGCCTCCAGCGCGGGCAGGCACCGCGCCTCGATCGCCTGCCGCCAGGCTGCGCCGTCGGTATCCCGGGGCAGTGGCACGTTCAGAATGTGATCGCTGTCGGTGTCGCCGCCCCGGTTCGGGTAGAACGGGTGCTGGAAGCTCGAGCAGAACAGCACCCGCGGCTCGTCGCGAAAGATATCCTCGGTGCCGTTGCCGTGGTGCACGTCGAAATCGACGATCGCGACCCGCGACAGGCCGTGGGCCTCGAGCGCATGCGCCGCCCCGATCGCGATGTTGTTGAACAGGCAAAAGCCCATGCCGTAGTCCCTGCCTGCGTGATGCCCGGGCGGGCGCACGTTGCAGAAGGCCGAGTGGGTCGAGTGCTGCAGGATCAGATCGACGCCGAGCACCACGGCCCCGGCGGCCCGGTAGGCTGCCTCCAGGCTGTGTTCGCCGACGTAGGTATCGCCGCCGTCCAGGGTCGCCCACTCCCCGGGCAGGGGGATACCGGCCTCGAGGGCCTCGATATACGCCGCATCGTGCACCCGCAACAACTGCTCCCGGGTGACCAATGGGGCCTCCTTGTGGCGCAGGAAGGGCTCGATCCCGTTGGCGATCAATTGGTCGTCGATCGCGGTGACGCGCTCCGGACATTCCGGATGGCCGCCGGGCGCCCGGTGCCAGAGGCAATGCGGATGCGAGATCAAGAACACGTTCATGCAGACACCTCCAGATCCGGCCGAGGATTGATATTAGAGCAGGGCCCGATGGACAAGTCTTATTGCACTGCCGCAAAATCATCGAGGACCGACGCTCGACAACCCACCCTCGACAACCCGGGATGAACGCGCATGGGCCCCCATTACCTGAACCGCATCCTCTCCCCAAGCAGCATTGCCGTAATCGGCGCCAGCGAACAGCCGAACACGGTCGGATCGACGATGTTCGAGAACCTGCTCGCCATGGGCTACGAGGGTGAGCTGTTCGCGGTCAACCCGAAGCACACGCAGGTGCATGGCCACCCGAGTTATCCGCGGATCGGGGCGATCGGACGCAACATCGATCTGGCGGTCATCGCCACGCCGGCGGAGACGATTCCGGATTTGATCCGCGAGTGTGGGCAGGCCGAGGTGCAGGGCGCGATCGTGATGGCCGCGGGCTTCGGCGAGGAAGGGCCGAAGGGCGCACAGTTGCAGGATCGAATGCGCGAGGCGGCGCGCGAGTCCGGGCTGCGCATCATCGGACCCAACTGCATGGGGATCATGCGGCCCGCGCGCAAGATCAACGCCACCTTCAGCCGCAACCGCGCGGTGCCCGGAAATCTGGCGCTGGTCTCGCAGTCGGGCGCGATCTGCTCGGCGATCCTGGACTGGGCCGAGGACCAGCGCATCGGCTTCTCGCTGGTCGCCTCGCTCGGCGACACCGCCGATGTCGATTTCGGCGACCTGCTGGACTTTCTGGCGCTGGACCCGGAGACACGCAGCATCCTGCTGTACGTCGAGGGGGTTCGCAACGCGCGCAGCTTCATGAGCGGGCTACGCGCCGCGGCGCGCATGAAACCGGTGATCGTGATCAAGGCCGGCCGGCATGCCGAGGGCTCACGGGCGGCGATGTCGCACACCGGGGCGCTGGTCGGCGCCGACGACGTCTTCGACGCCGCGCTCGAACGCGCCGGCGCGGTGCGCGCGCAGACCGTGCAGCAGATGTTCTCCGCCGCGAGCATCCTCTCCAGTGGCGCACGGGCGCGCGGCAACCGGCTGGCGATCGTGACCAATGCCGGTGGACCCGGCGTGATGGCCACCGACCGGGCGGTGGAACTGGATTTGGCGATCGCCGAACTCAACGCCCAGACCCTGGAACAACTCAATGCCGCGCTGCCGGCGCACTGGTCCCACGCCAACCCGGTGGACCTGCTCGGCGATGCCGACGCCACCCGCTATGAGCAGGCGCTCGCCGCCTGCCTGCAGGACCCCGGCGTCGACGGCGTGCTGGCGATGCTCACTCCCCAGGCGATGACCGATGCCGACGCCGCGGCCGAGGTCGTGATCCGGAACGCGCGTCCGGGTCGCGATGCCAAGCCGGTGCTCGCCTGCTGGATGGGCGGCAAGCAGGTGGAGAAGGCGCGGGCGCGCTTCATTGCCGAACGGCTGCCGAGTTTCATCACGCCGGAGGCCTCGGTGGAGGCCTTTGCGTACCTGACCGCGCACCAGCGCAACCAGCGTCTGCTGATGCAGGTCCCCGGGCCGTTGAGCGACCGCAGCCCGGCCGATGTCGAGGGCGCGCGGATGATCATCGAGGGCGTGCTCGGCGAGGGGCGGCGCTCGCTCGGCAGCATGGAGTCCAAGGCCGTCCTGGCGGCTTTTCGGATTCCGGTCACCCAGACCGTGCCGGCGCACACCACCAGCGAGGCCCTGGTCGCCGCCAGCACCCTCGGCTATCCGCTGGCGATGAAGATCGCCTCCCCCGACATCACCCACAAGTCCGACGTCGGCGGCGTGCGCCTGAACCTCACCAGCGCCGAGGCGGTGCGCAAGGGCTTTCAGGCGATGATGCAGGAGGCCAGCGAGGCCCGACCGGAGGCGCGGCTGGAGGGGGTGACTCTGGAGCGCATGTACCGCAGCCATTACGGCCGCGAATTGATGGTCGGGGTGATCCGCGACCCGGTCTTCGGACCGGTGATCAGCTTCGGCTCCGGCGGCACGTCGGTCGAGGTGCTGCAGGATCGTGCGGTGGCGCTGCCGCCGCTGAACGAGACGATCATCCGCGGCCTGATCGCGCGCACCCGTGTCGCCCGGTTACTGGAACGCTTCCGGCACATGCCCCCGGTCGACGTCGGTGCGCTGGAACAGGTGCTGCTGCGGATCTCGGAGATGGTCTGCGAGCTGCCCGAGATCCTGGAACTCGACATCAACCCGCTGATCGTCGACGAGCACGGGCTGGCCGCGGTGGACGCCCGGATCGTGATCGCGCCGCCGCCCGCCACCGCCGATCGCTACGGCCACATGGCGATCCACCCCTACCCGGCCCACCTGGTCGAGGAATGGCCGCTGCCCGACGGCATCACCCTGACGGTGCGCCCGATCCGGCCCGAGGATGCCCGGATCGAACAGACCTTCGTGCGCAGCCTGTCCGACCAGTCCCGCTACTTCCGGTTCATGCAGGCGGTGCACGAACTCACGCCGGAGATGCTGGTGCGCTTCACCCAGATCGACTATGACCGCGAGATGGCGCTGATCGCGGTGGTCGAACCCGAGCCCGGGGTCGAGCAGCAGGTTGCCGTCGCCCGCTACACCGCGAACCCCGACCAGCGCAGTTGCGAATTCGCGATCGTGGTCGCCGACGACTGGCAAGGCCGCGGCATCGGCACCCACCTGATGCAGAGCCTGATGCGCGTCGCAAAGTCCCGCGGCATCACCCTGATGGAGGGCGAGATCATGGCCCGCAACGCCCACATGCGCCGGCTGATGCAGCGCCTGGGCTTCACCGTACACCCGAACGCCGACGACGAAAGCATCGTCGAAGCCCAACGCGAATTGTAATCCCATGCTGCGGGCCCACCAGGCCGTGCCCGAGCCGTGCGGGGTGCGCCCGGTCCGGTGCGGGCACAGCCTAGGCTGCCCGGATCAGTTCAACACCCAGAAGCCGTAGTTGAGCACGGCCGCGAAGCTGACCCAGGCCAGGTAGGGCAGCAGCAGGGCCCCGGCCAGCCGGTCCCGGCGCCAGAACAGCACCAGCGTGGCCACGATGGCGAGCCACAGCACCCCGATTTCGACCAGCGCAAGACCGATCTGCTGCAGACCGAAGAACACGATGGACCAGAGCAGGTTCAGGGCCAGTTGCACCAGGAACAGGCCCAGGGCCCAGGGCGCCCCGGCGAAGCCGTCGCGGCGCCAGATGCGCCAGGCGGCCACCGCCATCAGGATGTACAGCAACGTCCAGACCGGTCCGAAGACCCAGTCGGGCGGCGCGAATTCCGGCCGCGCCAATTGCGCGTACCAGTCGCCGACCGCACCGAGCGTGACCCGGCTGCCGATCCAGGATACCGCCAGCACCAAGGCCAGCCAGCCCGCCAGACCGCGCATATCCCGCCACTTGGCTTGCGTCGTTCGCATCGACAAGACCTCCATGGTCCTTCATCCTGCAACGCAGCCGTTTGCGGAAGGACTCCGCCCGGCCCCCTTGCGCAGTATGGTTCCACACCGTCGGCCGATCAACGCAGCGCCAGCCGCCCGTCCCGTCGTCAGCCCGGGGCGCGGATGGGCACTTTCACCGCCTATTCAGGTCCATCGTGCAATCTTGTCGTTCATCGATGCCACCCGAGCCTGCTGCACGTCCATGCCCTCGCCCCCTGCCCTTCAGCCGCCGCCCGTCCGATGACCCGTGTGCTGCTCGGCTTGCTGATCGGCATCGCCCTGCTCACGGCCGGCGTGCTGCTGTGGCAGGAGCGGGCCTCCGAGGTGACCGCCAGCGGCCCGCGGGGACCGGCCGCTGCAAGACCGGTCCCGGTCCAGACCGCGGCCGTGGAAACTCGTGATCTGGTCCAGCGCCTGTACCTGTCCGGCTCGCTGGAGGCCTCCAGCCGCACCGAGGTCGTCGCCCGCGTGGCCGGGCGGGTGGCGGCGATCCCGGTCGACATCGGCGATGCCGTGCCACCCGGGTCACTGCTTCTGCAACTCGAATCCGAGGAATTCGAGCAGGAACGGCTGCGTGCCGAGGCCGAGCGCGCCGTCGCCCGGGCCCAGCTGGCCGAGACGCGCGAGAGCCTGAACGCCGCGCGCCGGGAACGCGACCGGGTCCGCGAACTGCGCGACCAGGGGATCGCCTCGGCCGCCGAACTCGAGGCCGCCGAGACCCAGGTGGCTCTGCAGCAGACCCGCATCGATCTGGGGCAGGCGCAGCTGCGCCAGCGCGAGGCGGCGCTGCGCAGCGCTCAGATCCGCGCCGACTATGCCCGCGTCGAGGCCGACTGGGCGGGCCATGGGCTTCGGCATGTGACCGAACGCCTGACCGATCCCGGCGCGATCGTGCAGGCGAACACACCGGTGCTGACCCTGGTAGCACTCGACCCGTTGCGGGCGGTGGTCTTCGTCGCCGAGACCGACTACGCCCGGCTCGCCGTCGGTCAGTCGGTGCGCCTGCGCGGAGCAGCGAACGCGCAGCAGGCCTTCACCGGCACCGTCGCCCGGATCGCCCCGGAATTTCGCCAGGCCTCGCGCCAAGCGCGGGTGGAGATCGCGGTGCCGAACCCCGAGGCGCGGCTGCGCCCGGGGATGTTCATGGAAATCGCGATCGACCTGCAGCGCCGCGACCAAGTTCAGGCGGTGCCCCGCGATGCGCTGCTGCAACGCGCCGCGGGTTTCGTGGCGTTCACCATTGATGCTGCGGCCGATCCGCCGGTGGCCCGCCTGCACCGCGTCACCCCCGGGATCCGTGACGGCGAATGGGTCGAGATCCTGGAACCGGAGCTGACCGGTACCGTGGTGACGCTGGGTCAGCACCTGCTGACCGACGGCAATCCGGTCCGGCTGGCGATACCGGAATCGCCTGAAAGCCACACCGACGAAGCCCCTTCCAACGCAGACACGGCTCAGGACGGCGCGCAGGGCGAGGACCGGACCGGTCGCGGATCGGCGCCGTGAATCCCGCCCGGCTCACGGTCCACCGCCCGGTGATGACCGGGATGGTCAGCCTGATCGTGATCCTGCTCGGCCTGGCCGCGCTGACCCGCCTGCCGGTGGACCTGCTGCCGGACATCAGCTTTCCGGTACTGACGGTGACCACCAGCTACACCAATGCCGGCCCCGAGGAGGTGGAACAGCTGATCACCCGCCCGATCGAGCAGGCGGCCGCCGCGATCACCGGAGCACAACGCATCGACTCGACGTCGGCCGAGGGCAACAGCCGGGTGCGGATCCGCTTCGCCTGGGGCACCGATCTGGGCGAGGCAATGGACGATCTGCGCGATCGGCTGGCACGCATTTCCAGCCAGTTGCCCGAAGAGGCCGACCGGCCGCTGGTGCGCCGCTTCGACACGCAGGCCTCGCCGATCCTGCTGCTCGGCGTGGGCAGCAGCCTGGATCCGGTCCAGTTGCGCGGGCTGATCGACAACCGCATCGGACCGCGCCTGGAACGCCTCGCCGGCGTGGCCGCGATCGACATTCGCGGCGGGCTCGAGCGCGAAATCCGCGTCGAGGTGCTGCCGGAGCGGCTGCAGGCGCTCGACCTCGGACTCGACACCGTGCGCAGCGCGCTGCGCGACGCCAGCGTGATCGCGCCCGGCGGACCGATCGCCGAGGGCCGGCGCGAGTTTCGGCTGCGCACCCCGGCGTCGTTTCAGGACCTCGACCAGATCGCGGACACCGTGGTGCATCGGGGCGCCGACGGACCGATCCGCCTGCACCAGATCGCCGAGGTCCGGGACACCCATCGGCGGGTGACCCAGCGCTACCGCGTCAACGACGAGGACGGGGTCGTGCTGGCGATTCGCAAGCTCGCGGATGCCAACACCGTCGAGGTCGCCCGCAGTGTGCATGCCGAGGTGAACCGCCTGAACCGGGATTTTCCGCAGATGACGCTGCAGGTGGTCAGCGACGAGTCGAGGTACATCACCCGCTCGATCGACAATCTGGGCCGCGCGATCCTTTACGGCAGTGCCTTGGCCGTGCTGGTGCTGCTCGCCTTCCTGCGCAACCTGCGCTTCACGCTGGTCGCGGCGACCGCGATTCCGGTCGCGGTGATCGCCACCTTCGGGCTGGTGTATTTCGGCGGCCTGACGCTGAACCTGATGACGCTGGGCGGGATCGCGCTGGGTGTGGGCCTGATGGTCGACAACGCGATCGTGGTGATCGAGAGCATCGCCCGCAACCGGGAGGAGCGGCCGGAGCTCGGCATCGCGGAGGCGGCCGTCGTCGGCACCGGCCAGGTGTCGTCGGCGATCGTCGCGAGCACGCTGACCACCTTGGCGATCTTCCTGCCGCTGTTCTTCGCGCAGGAACTCGCCGGTCAGCTGTTCAAGCCGCTGGCCGCGGTGGTCACCTTTGCGCTGGCGGTGTCGCTGGTCGCAGCACTGACGCTGGTGCCGATGCTGATGGCACGCCGGCAGCTGAACCCCTCACCCGGAAGTCCGGCGCCGCAGCCGGCCCCGAAGCGACTCGAGCAGCACTACCTGCGCCTGCTGAAACCGGCGTCGGCCCATCCCGGCTGGGTGGTCGGGGCGAGCGTGTCGCTGTTGCTGCTCGCCGTGGTCGGCTTCCAGGGGGTCGGCACCGAGTTCCTGCCGGCCACCGACGAGGGCGAGATCCGGGTGAATATCGCGATGGAACCGGGCACCCGGCTCGACGAACTCGATCAGGTGATCCGGGAGATGGAGCACCGGGCGCATGCGGTGGTCCCGGAGATCACCAATCTGGTGACCACCATCGGGGCGTCGAGCTTCCGGGCCTCGTCGCCGGCGGCGGCGAACATGCGCATCCAGGTCGGGTCGCGGGATACCCGCACCCGGTCCAGCGAGGCGATTGCCAATCAGCTGCGCGAGGTCCTGGGCACCCCGCCCGGCGTCACCGTGCGGGTGCGTGCCTCCGGCGGTATCTTCCTGCGTGGCTTCGGCGGAGGCGAGGACGTTGAACGGCTGTCAATCGAGGTGCGCGGCTTCGATCGGGTGACCATGCATGCCGTGGCCGCCGCCTTCGGCGAGGTGATCGAGGCGATCCCGGGGGTGACCGACGTGCGCCTGGGCCGGGACGGCGGACAGCCGGAATTCTCGACCCGGATCGACCGGGCACGCGCGGCCGACCTCGGGGTGGATGTGCGCAGCATCGCCCAGACCATCGAGACCGCACTCGGCGGCGCCGGGGCCGGCCAGTTTCGCACCGGCGGCAGCGAGGCCCGGATCTGGGTGCAGCTCCAGGATGCCGAACGGCGGCGCCTGGATGAACTCCTGAACCTGACGCTGGCCGGGGCCGATGGCGAACGGGTCGCGCTGCGCAGCCTGGTGCATTTCGAACCCACGCTCGGGCCGGACAGCATCCAGCGCCGCGAACAGGGCCGGATCACCACCTTGTTCGCGAATATCGCGGATCGGCCGCTGGGGGATATCGGGGCCGACGTCCGCGCGGCCCTCAACGGGATTGCGCTGCCGGACGAGATCGACTACCGCGTCAGCGGCGACATCGAGGAACAGGAGGCGGCCTTCTCGGAACTGCTGCTGGGCACGCTGCTCGCGGTGCTGCTGGTGTACATGGTGATGGCCAGCCTGTATGAATCGCTGCGCGATCCGCTGATCGTGATGTTCTCGGTGCCGCTGGCGGTGATCGGCGTGGTGCTGGCGCTGCGCGTCACCGACACCACGCTGAACGTGCAGTCCCTGATCGGGGTGATGCTGCTGGTGGGCATTGTGGTGAACAACGCGATCCTGCTGGTCGATCGCATGGCCCGCCTGCATCGCGGCGAAGGCCGCGCGCTGCGCGAGGCGGTGCTGCTTGCGGCGCGCCAACGCCTGCGCCCGATCCTGATGACCACACTGACCACCATCCTCGCGCTGCTGCCGCTCGCCCTCGGCCTCGGCGACGGCGGCGAGGCCCAGGCGCCGATGGCCCGGGTGGTGATCGGCGGCCTGCTCTCCTCGACCTTGATCACCTTGTTCCTGATCCCGTCGCTGTACCTGATCGTTCATCGCGAGCGGCAGCTCGCGGCACCCCCGGACGCACACCATGCCGAAGCACGCTGAGCCCGATCTGGAACCCGGTCTGTGGCTTCGAGCGCGCGCCCGCGTCCGTTTGATCGCGCTCCTGCTGTGCGGGATCGGGTTCGGAATCTCGCTCGCGCAGGCCGAGCCGCTGCGCCTGTCGATCCCGCCCGAAACCTTCGCAGAATCCACCGCACCGGCGGCCTCGTCCGTGCAGGCGCTGTCGGTCGAGGACGCGGTCACCATGGCGCTGGAGCACAACCGCGGCCTGCGCGCCGAGCGCCTGCGCCCGGCGATCCAGGGCACCTTCGAGGCCCAGGAACGCGCGCGCTTCGATCCCGTGCTGTTTGCCGACTTCGAGCGCACCCGCGAGCAATCGGTGCGCCAGTTCGAGGAGATTCAGGTCCAGGAGACCTTCCGTTCCGACCGCGATCGGGCCGAGGCCGGCCTGCGCCAGACGCTCCCCACCGGTACGGACCTGACGGTGTCGGTCCGCACCGGCCGATCCGACAGCACCCGCACCGAAGAGCAGTTCAGCAGCCGCGCCGGCATCAGCCTGACACAGGCCCTGCTGCGCGGGGGTCGCATCGAGTCGAACCTGGTGAGCCTGCGCCAGGCCGCCCTCGACGTGACCGCCTCCGAGTACGAAGTGCGCGGCTTCATCGAGGGCCTGGTCGCCGATGTCGAAGCCGTGTACTGGGACGTGATCCTGGCCGACGAGGAAATCCGGATCCTGGAGGATGCGCTGCAGGTGGCCGAACGCCAGCTCGAGGAGACCCGGGCGCGCATCCGCGCCGGCGATCGCCCGGAGACCGAAGAAATCAATGCCCGGGCCGAGGTGGCCCTGCGCCGCCAGGGTCTGATCGATGCCCGCACCGCGCGGCTGCGCAACCAGGACCGACTGACCCGGCTGATCCGCCCCCCCGGGAGCGATTGGGATCGACCGCTGCGCGCCACCAGCCCGCCGGTTCCCGAGGCCCTGCTTCTGGAGCCGGTCGAGGTCTACGTCGCGCTGGGGCGCGATTACCGCAGCGACATCAACGAGACGCGGCTGCGCCTGCAACGCAACGATCTCGACGTGATCCAGACCCGCAACGGCCTGCTGCCCCGCCTGGATTTCTTCCTGACACTGGGCACCTCCGGCTTTGCCGACAGCTTCAGCGACACGATCCGCGGCCGCGACGGCGACGGCTACGACCTGCGCGCGGGCCTGTCCTTCGAACTGCCGCTCGGCCAACGCGCCGCCGACGCCCAGTTCCGCCGCGCCCGCCTGACCCGGGAGCAGACCCGCGAGCTTCAGCACAACCTCGAGCAGTTGGCCGTCCAGGACATCCGCGCCGCGTGGTTCGAGGTCGATCGCGCCCGCGCGCAGATCGCGGCACGCGAGGACACCGTGGCCTTGCAACAGGAACTGCTGCGCGTCGCCGAGATCCGCTTTCGCATCGGCGACGGCACCAGCCTCGCGGTCGCCCAGGCCCAGCGCGACCTGCTCGAAAGCCAGCGCAGCCGCCTGGCCGCCACCATCCTCTACCGCCAGTCCCGCACCGACCTCCTACGCCAAAGCGGCACCCTCCTCCTCCACCGAGGCATCGACACCCCCGGCCTCGAACCCCTCGCCCCCTGAAACAAACACTCCGGTGCTGCGAGGTGGATCCCAGCGGAGGGCGCAGCCCTGTCGGGTCGCGGTGGATCCCAGTGGAGGGCGCAGCCCTGTCGGGTTGGGGTGGA
>Ga0207421_10005851_pt1 | contig 13602 bp, 7 predicted proteins | sample SodLakKL_010_SED_4_FD_187542 | JGI IMG/M metagenome (GOLD analysis project Ga0207421, IMG submission 187542) | Alkaline sediment microbial communities from Lake Tanatar, Kulunda Steppe, Russia - 8KL_010_SED (SPAdes) (version 2) | ecosystem: Environmental > Aquatic > Non-marine Saline and...
AACGACACACAAAAAAACCAACGCGGGGTGGAGCAGCCAGGTAGCTCGTCAGGCTCATAACCTGAAGGTCACAGGTTCAAATCCTGTCCCCGCAACCATTTTAACCCAATAATACAGTAGCTTGGCCGGTGGTATCTTTATACCACAGGCCGTTTTGCGTTTTACATCAACGCCACATCAACACCGGCACAGAAAAACAGCATTCGCGTGCATTCGCCCGCACTGGCGTGCATTCAGCGGCATTCGCGGGCATCACGCCCCCATGTTGCGAGTGTGCCTGGCGACAATCCACTGGCTGAGAGTCTGCACTTCAGCGGCGCTGAAACCGGTCGACATGGCATCCGACACATCGTTGATCATCGCGCGATCCTCGGGTGACGTCGACTTTGTGGGCCAAGACGATCTGAACTGGCCATGTGCCGAGCTGAAGCCACCCGCCCAGTCCCGCATCGCCATCTTGCTGCGCCCGGACATCGCGGTTGCAAATTCGGCTGGCTCGCTTGCGTGATCAACGCAGGCGTTGGCGCGCATCAGGATCAAGTCGGCAAAGCGCTGGATCGTGTCTGGTGTGAGGCTTGCTACAGCGCTGCCGAGGATCTCGGGGAGCCACAGGTTTGGCGCGATCATCTTGGGCGCGAGGGTCACCGACATCAGAAAGCCGTCGATCCAGTCTGCCGTGATCGCAGAGCCTTTCACAAGGCGTGCGAGCTCTCCCTTGCGCTCAGGCTGCGGTGCCTTCGGTTCAGCATGTTCGACCCATTCCTCGAGCGTGACACCTTCGTCGACATCGGGGTCATCAAACACCCAAGCCTCGATGGTCTGTTCATGTACGTCGTGCATGACTGGGATCTTCTTCAGATCACGCCCATCAAGCAGGGCCATCGCCGTGGCAGTGAAGCTGTCTGCGTCCTTGTCACCAGCGGCCGCCAGTACATCGGCCGCCCGCGCCACAAGCCGCGCCCAGAAATCGCGCCGGGTCTCCAGCCAACGCCACAGCGCTGCCTCCATGACCCGCGGGCTGCGGGTGCCCTCCAGAACCTCATGCGCGTGGTCGCTTTCCTCGAACCAGCTCTGGACGATCTCGTGGCGATCCCACCAATCCTCGCTGGCATTGATCAGCTTGCCTCTCGCCTGTGCGGAGAGGCTGCGGAGGCGCTCTGTTGCTGGTAGGGCGCCGATCAGCGTTTCGGTCGTGACAGCTTCGGGGCGCAGTCGATCGAGCCCGCAGAGTTCCGCGATTTCGATGAGACCCGGGGCAGGGGGCAGTCCCGCTGACAGGCCATCGGCTAGCGCTGCGGACAAGGCGGTTTCGATCCATGACGCTGGCACGCTGACAGCGCCGCTCTCCTGTTTGACGCGCTGGATCAGGGCCTTCTGTTCGCTGGCAGAGCTGCACGGGATTGTATAGGCGTCCTTCACCCCATGGCCTTGCTTCAGAAGTACCATCGCCACCTTCCGGGTGCCGCCCAATTGCAGAGCGATCATGATGCTCTGCGCGCCGCCGCCGTCAGGCAACGTAGCCAGGACGGAATGCAGAGTCCACGGCTTGGGCGTAGAGCCCGCCGTCAATCCGGATCGCATCGCAAGCTTCACGGCCTTTTCGACGAGGCCGCGCGCCTCGTCCGGCGGCATCCAGTTGCGCAGCACCACGATCTTGCCAGCCAGTTCGGCCGAGAGCGCACCGGTGGCGGCCCGATCAGCAAGCGCGCCGGCCGCCGCCGCGCGGATCGCGGCGTCTCGGTCCAGCAGCCAGAAACAGGAGAGCTTTGCATGGATCGGCTCGGGGCGTTCCGCCGACAGCATGATGACATATGTGCGCATATCAGCCGGCATGGCTGGGAAGGTCTCAGTCAATGCCGCATGCAGCGCGAACGCATCGCCCTCGGTCTGCTCGATCAGGTTGCGAAAAAGATCATCCAGCATCGCCACCGCCTCGGCTTGGTTGCGCACGCCGGGTACAAGGCCTGACATCTCGATGTCTGTTGCAGAAATCTCCAGTGCTGCCGGTGCAGGAAGGCCGTTCCGCGCCCAAGCGCTTGCAAGGAGCATTCGATGGAACGGCAGCAACTTGTCCTGACCAGCGGCCAGTTCCACCGCATCCGTCACAGCCTGCAGGAATGCGTCACCGCGCTTCTTTTGATTTTCACTGGCCATGCGTGCAGCATCCAGCGATGATCCCAGCAGTTCGGTGAGCGGCTCCAACTCCGGCGCTTTTTCGTCCGCGGCGCAGATTTTGGCGACCAGCCGACCGCCCAGCGCCGGCCGATGAAGCATCGAGAAACTTGCTTTTTCGAGCACATCTCGGCGCGCGCCATCGTCGTCCCGAAGCCGTGTCAGCTCCGCCATTACTGTCTCAAGCTGTCCGTCTGCCACGCAGTCCCACTTTCTGAATCACACCATGCCTTGCCGCATATTCTAACGTTTCTTGCGCTTCGACGCTACCAGGTTCAAGTCTCCAGATTGCCTGCCAGCCACTCATCCAGTTTCGATCAGCGCCGCCGCCCAGAGACATTCTTCACGGCGATGACCGCGGATATTTGCCCATCCGGCACTTCGGTTATGGAGCACCCCCATATAGTGGCGGCATCGTAGACTGTAACGTAAACGCGGCTGAAAAAATCATATTTTTGCCGTTCTTGGTTGAGCCATAATGGACAGCATGACTGACCACTCTGGCCATTTTGTTGTCAATCAGATAGGCACCCATCGGCATGCTGGGATCATGTGTGCAAACACGGGTGTAGGCCCCGGTAAGCCGCCAAGTTCAGCCCTGTGAGATCGATTACGTGAGACCTGCTCGCCTCTGGAGAGAGTGGTGGCAGGCCAAAGGATTCGGATCAAGGCCAGTGGCGAACTCAAGCGCTCGCGAATAGGGCGATCGGCAGTTATCCGTTCGATTGCTGCGAAGTGCCCCCTGTTTGGGACGGGATATGCGGCGCTGGCCTCCGCAACGTTAGTCGCAGAGGTGGATGCGCTTGCACTCTCAATGCGACACTCTAATCTATAATCATCGCAATTTTATCGTGGAGGAGATTTCCATGCCAGACGGTAGCACCACGCCATCACGCCGCAGCATCGTCGTGTCAGAGTTCACAAACAGCGTGCTCGACCCCGCGGCGCCAATGTTGGGGCCAATAGAGAATGGTGGCACGATCATCGCCAATACTGCGCCCGGCTGTTGGGGCCCGATGATCACACCGCGTCTGCGCGGTGGACATGAAGTTACAACCCCGGTCTATATCGACGGTGCGGAAGTCGGTGATGCCGTCGCCATTCGCATTCGCGATATTACCGTGACATCCATCGCCACCGCGTCCGGCCATGACAGCTCACCCGAAGGGTTTTGTCTGGGCGACCCTTACGTGGCGGCGCGCTGCCCCGTCTGCGATACCGTTTGGCCTGAAACCCATATCGAAGGGATTGGGCAGGATGCTGTGAAATGTGATGCCTGCGGTAATGCCGTGACACCCTTCGCGATTGTCCACGGCTACACTGTGACCTTTGATGAAACCCGTGCCGTGGGTCTGACGCTGCCCAAGGCAGCAGCGGAGACCATTGCGCAGGACGCCAACCACTATGCAGCCTTGCCAGATGGCAGCCGTCAGCATTCGATCCTGACATACGCCCCATCCGACATGCCCGGAACTATGGTGCGGATGCGCCCTTTCATGGGCCAGCTTGGCACTTGCCCGTCCATGGCGATGCCCGACAGCCACAATGCTGGTGATTTCGGGGCTTTTCTGGTGGGTGCGCCACATGACTACGCGATCACGGCCGAGCAATTGGCTGAGCACAAGACCGACGGCCATATGGATATCGATGCCGTGCGCGCGGGCGCTATACTTGTCTGTCCAGTCAAAGTGCCTGGCGCAGGCGTCTACATGGGCGACATGCACGCGGCTCAAGGCGACGGAGAGATCGCCGGCCATACGATGGATGTCTCCGGCAGCGTTACCCTGCAGGTCGAAATTGTGAAGTCCTATCCCATCGATGGTCCTGTCTTGTTCCCGATGGAAGAAGACCTGCCGCCACTTGCCCGCCCGTTTAACGCGGTAGAGCAGGCAAAAGGACAGCGCCTCGCTGCAAAATGGGGCGTGGCAGAGATCGAGCCATTGGCACCTATTAGCGTAATCGGCACTGCCGCAAACCTAAACGCGGCGATCGACAACGGCTTGGCCCGCGCGGCCCAACTGCTGGGAATGACCGTGGCCGAGGTGCGCAATCGTGCAACTGTCAATGGCGCGATTGAGATTGGCCGCGCACCGGGCGTGATCCAGGTCACCTTCCTTGCGCCGATGGCCAAGCTAGATGCGGTGGGGCTTGGTGATTATGCACGAGAGCAGTACGGGCTCTGACAGAGGACAGCAAAGCAAACTGCAGGCCAGCATGGCCTGCAGTTTCCAATCGATACATTGCCAGACGGTGTCTGATTGTGCTTTTTGCACTCCCATCCCAGAAAATCCTTGCGCGATGAAGTTCTAATGATTTTCGTGCGGCATCACGGCAAATCTGGTTTTTATCCATAAGGCAGGTTCGATCTACGACCACGAACCCGACGTCGTGTACAGACCCCTGCCATCCGACGTGATCCTTGCTTGATCTGTCGATCAGATCAAGCTTTTTTCGTCCTGAGCGGTGTCCGCGGTCGCGGAAACGGCCGTAGTTGGGCGGGGCAAGCCGCGCACCGTTAACACCGGCGCGACGTTGATGATGTGAAAGCCCCCCGACGGCATCTGTGTGCCAAGGTAGTTTTGCGATGATCCACAAAGTAAGACGTTCATGTCCGAGATTATAACGGTTGTGCTTTGCTCAGTGATATTTGTCTGCGCCAGCTGGGGCGCCGTCTGGTAGCGTTTCACGCACCCGAGCTACTTTCGTTAGAGGAGCACAGGCAATATATGTCGTGGCTTCGTGGCCGTTGGTCTGCTGCGGATAGGCCGGAGATAGAGTGGATGACTGCCCAAAAGTCGCTGCGCGCGCTCGAAGAGATGCGGGCCGATACACACATCGAACCGTCATTCATGAATCAAGTCGCGGCGTACATTCAGAGCCTTGCACTTCCTAGCCAAGAATGAGCAGGCGGGCGTCCAGCGGTGAGCTGTCTTGTGAACAGAATGACCTGAGACCTGTGCTAACATGTTCAGCGATTTCAGGTTATTAGGCCTACTCCCCAACGCCGAGGGTTTCGAGCGTCTGACGATCAGGTGCTCCTGTCTCGGGCAAGCCATTCTCTGCTTGAAACCTCCGCATGGCGCGCTGCGATCCTGCGCCCCAGAGACCATCCGGTGTTCCGGCGTCGAACCCTCCCGCGTTCAGCATTGTCTGAATTGCTCGGTAGTCAGCAGCGGATAAGGAAATCGTGCTGAAGCCACATGCGGCAGCAACTTCGTCATAGGCAATTTGGCCGCCCGCTAACTCGAACGTCGAGTCAACGCGCCGTCCCCGGTTGTCAGTAACGCGAATAAAAAGCGCTTGCGCATCATACATTGCACGAACGAAGTCTTCGCCCTCGCGTCTGAACTGACCCACGCCATGGTTAGTTGTGAGCGAATTCCACCTTGTTTGAACTGCCGGTGCCGCGTCGAGTCGATAGGTGACGTCGAGAGTGTTGCGTCGGGAGTCACTCATGAGGAAATCGTCTTGAACATAGATCACCGCCGTTTCGCCTTCATGACAGCGAACAACAAGCGCGGTCGGTCGTCCGAAGGTGCGACTATCGTAAGCCGAGTAGTTGAAGGCTGTTATTTTTGGGCTGTCGTCGATTGCGGCCTGTTCGGATTGAATAACCCACCACCCAGAAATTCGATGCCCGTCGCGATGCGCGGTTTCAAAAGGTGCCAAGCTGTAGTCGATTTCTGGATAGTCGAGATCTGCCCAGGCCAATGCAGCGTCATCAAGATCGGGAGGTATTGAGCCAAGAGATGCATCAGGAACCGGCTTAGTGGAAAAATCCGTTTGTGCTTGAAGCATGTTTGGAAAGGCGATGCCGTATTCAGCTTGCAGCCAGGCCATCTGCAACTGGGCCAAGGTGAGCTTTTCAGTCTCGAGGCGACTGCGAGCCATCGCTTGTATCAACCCACCACCTGCGGTCGCGTCTGCGGCCGCGTCATCGATCCTCATCTGTGCGGCTGCCAGTTCACCAAGAAGCTGCTCCGCGCGCTCGGGGTCTGGAACGATCGCCGGGATCGTCAACTCTATCTCCGCTCCAGCTGCTTCGGCGTGGACGCGTGTTTCAAGGACGGTTTGCAAGAGGAGTAATGCCTCCCGCCTTGCTTGCGCCAATGAAAGAATGAACCCACCATCGAGGTTCGAAATGGTGGTGTCAACGTCGCGCAGCTGTGCAGTAAGGCTGTCCAACTCGCGTAACAGTGGGTTGGTATCCTGCGCTCCTGCGGGTGCTCCGATCGCGACTGCCAGTGCGATTGAAAGCGCAACATTTGTCGTGCTCATCAATGATCGCCCAAGTATGGTGGTCACAGTTTGCCGCGAAATCGCCACGGTATTTTGGTTGTCTGGAAGAATCATCCCATCGCGCCTGATAATTGCAACAGCGCTCAAATTTCGATATTTCATGATGCATCCCCCAGATATTGTGCTAATTTAAGCCACTTTCGTAACCAGCGTGGAAGCGATTTCGAAATGTGTCAATCAATAAAATGGACGGATCGTTTGGATGCATATACGCTGATGGCTCAAACATGAGTCGGCGAAAGAGGACCGGGCCCCAGTGGAGTGCCGAAAAGCGCTACGAATTCATCGAATTTCGCCTGTTCTGGACTGGCCGGTTAAACCGGTCAGATGTCATCGAGGCGTTCAGCTTGTCGCAGCAGCAAGCCTCTGGAGATATCAACGCCTATCTCGACGGTCGCAAGAGCAATCTTTTCTACGACAAGAGCGCCAAGTGCTACCGGCGCGGCAAGAATTTCCGGCCGCGCTACTACACACCGGATGCCGCCGAGTTTCTGGCGCAGGTGCGGGCGGTCGAGGACGGTCTGGTTGCCCCGGACCACTCCTGGATCGCCGTGTTTCCGGATTATTCCGGAACACCGGTTCCTGCGCGCGGGGTCGATCCGGAGATTTTGCGCGATGTCTATGCCGCCATCATCGACAAGCATGGTCTGACAGTGACCTATCAGTCGCTGTCGCGCCCCGAGCCTGCGGAACGCGTGATCGAGCCGCATGCGCTGGCCTTCGATGGCTTCCGCTGGCACGCGCGGGCCTTTTGCAGCAAAGATGGCGTGTTCAAGGATTTCTTGCTGTCCCGGATACTGTCGGTCGGAGCGCAAACATCGCCTCAGGCGAATTCGGCAGACGATTTCGATTGGCAAGAGGTCGTCCTGCTAGAGGTAGGTCCGCATCCAGCGCTGTCAGACGCGCAAAAGCGGATCTTCGCAATGGATTACGGGATGGTGGAGGGTGTGGCGCAAATCCCCGTACGTCGCGCACTGCTTTATTACGCATTGAAACGATTGGGGCTCGACACCGATCCAGATGCACGGCCTCCCCAAGACCAGCAAATCGTGCTTTTGAACCGAGATGCGGTGGTCCAGCCTGCGCGCGAGGTTGCGCTGTAATGCATGAACAGCAGCCAGCCTATAAAATGTCCTTCTCAACTGGAGGGCTTTTTCTGAATGAAACACTGGCGGTAGCGCAGTTGCACGAAACCGGTGAGCCGTGGTCAGCAACCATCACCCGCGCGCTTACTGAGGGGTCAACATCTCTCCCCAAGGCCGCCTCGCAGCGGCGCACGCTTCGGGAAATCGTGAACCGGGTCTCGACGCTGAATGCAAATGAAATCGCGTATCTGCTGGAGGAGGCGGACCGTAGTGATCAGCAAGCCTTGCTCTGGATCGCGACCTGCCGCGCCTATCGTTTTGTGCGCGAATTCGCGCTAGAGGTGATGCGCGAGAAGTATCTGTCTTTCCATCTCGATCTGCCCTTGGAAAGTTTCGACATTCTATATGACGCGAAGGCTGAATGGAATGAGGGCCTGGCCGGAATAAGCCCATCGACCCGGGCAAAGCTCCGACAGGTCCTGTTTCGCATGATGCGCGAGGCAAATATCATTTCGGACGATAACCGCATCCTGACGGCCTATGTGTCGCACAGGCTCAAAGCCCTCCTCGAGCGCGAATGTCCCGAAGACCTGCTTTTGTTTCCGGGTCTTGTGACTGAGGGAGGTGCTGCATGAGCAAAACCATGACACGCAAGGAGCGTGCGGAGCATCTGTTCAATGTTGTCACCAGCGCGCGGTTTCTGACAAAGCAGGGGCTCGGCAATGAAGTGCCATTCTTTATCTGCCCGTTTCCCGCCGCTGAGGGGCTTTCGATGATCGACGATCGCCGCGATCTGATCGAGCGCGTTGGCCATGCCGGCGTCAAGGTTCTGGACCTCAGCCTTTATGAGCTATCCTTGGGAATTCTTGAAGACCGTGGGATCCTGGAGGACGTGCTCGCCTCTGAGCCGGATATGGACAAATCCGAGCTGCGCGAATTGCTGCAAGGCGTGCTTGATGTCCATGACCACCTTATTCCCAAAATCGCCGAAGCCATCGCGAGCAAGCCACATGATGTGATTTTCCTCTCCGGCGTAGGCGAGGTCTATCCTTACATCCGCTCGCACAATGTTCTGAACAATCTGCAAAGCACAGCCAAGGACAGACCGACGGTCTTGTTCTTTCCTGGCAGCTATACGCATTCAACAGCGACTGGCGGGTCTCTCGACCTCTTCGGCCTGCTGCACGACGACAAATATTACCGCGCTTTCAACATTCTGAACTACGAGGTCTGACCCGATGACCACTGCTCTGAGACATATATTTGCCAAGCCTGTGGACCGCCCGATTGATGGTGTGATCAAGGCGGATGACGAAGCAAGCCTGCGCGTTGAGCTTGATGAATATGTCATCACGGATGAAATCGGCAGACGCCTCGAGACCTTCCTTGAGGCCTATAACAATTACGACACGGCCAATGGTGTCTGGATTTCGGGGTTTTTCGGATCGGGAAAATCGCATCTTCTCAAAATGCTGGCCCTCCTGATGGAAAATCGCGAAGTCGATGGTGTGCGGGCCTTCGACATTTTTGCAGAAAAGCTGACCGATGCACCAATGCTGGCAGGGGCGCTGCGCAAGGCCGTGTCCGTGCCGTCAAAATCGATCCTGTTCAACATTGATCAGAAGGCCGATGTCATCTCCAAGACTGACGTGGATGCGCTGTTATCCGTGTTTCAGAAGGTCTTTGATGAGGCCTGCGGCTATTATGGAAAACTGCCGCATATCGCGCAGTTTGAGCGGGATCTGGATGAGCGGGATCAATTTGCGGCTTTCAAGGCCGCCTATGAGGCTGCCGCCGGCAAGCCCTGGGAGCGGGGCCGCGAACAGGCAGCCCTCGAGCGCAAGAACATCGCGACGGCGTTTGCGGCGGTCACCGGTGGTGATCCCTCTGATGCTCAGGACATTCTGGGGCAGTATCGCTCCGACACGCGGGTTTCGATCGAAGACTTCGCCAATAACGTCAAAGCATGGATCGACAAGCAGGTGCCCAAGTTCCGGCTGAACTTCTTCGTTGATGAGGTTGGCCAGTATATCGCTGAGAACGTCAAGCTGATGACCAATCTGCAGACCATCGCGGAAAGCCTGAACACCAAATGCAAAGGTCAGGCCTGGGTCATCGTCACATCGCAGCAGGATATGGAAGCGATCATCGGCGACGGAAAAGCGTTCCAGTCGCAGGATTTCTCCAAGATCATGGCGCGGTTCAACGTCAAGATGCCGCTGAACTCGGCGGATGTGGCTGAAGTCATCCAGCGCCGGTTGCTCTCAAAAACGGATGCCGGTCAGATCACATTGGGCAATCTGCATGACCGCGAAGAGAACAACCTCAAGACCTTGTTTGATTTCACCGACGGCTCGATCAAGCTGAAGAACTTTGATGGCCGCAGCCAGTTCGTCTCGACCTACCCGTTCCCGCCCTATCAATACACGCTGTTTCAGATGGCGATCACGTCGCTGTCGCAGCACAACGCCTTTGAGGGCAAGCACAGCTCGGTGGGCGAGCGCTCCATGCTGGGCGTGTTCCAGGAGGTGGCCAAGAAGCTGGCGGATCAGCCAGTAGGGGGGCTCGCGACTTTTGATCTGATGTTTGAAGGCATTCGCACCGCCCTCAAATCGGCCGTTCAGCAATCGATCCAGATTGCTGAAAAGGACATTCAGGACATCGACCCTTTTGCCGTGCGCGTGCTGAAGGCGCTTTTCCTCGTCAAATACGTGAAAGAATTCAAACCGACTGTGCGCAATATCAGCGTCCTTCTGCTGTCTGAATTCGACGCAGATCAGGTCAAGCAACGGCGCAAGATCGAGGAGGCGCTATCGTTTCTCGAGCGCAACACGCTGATCCAGCGCAATGGCGAGGTCTATGAATTCCTGACCAATGAAGAAAAGGACGTCGAGGCCGAGATCAAAGCGTTGAATGTCGATCCGTCAGAGCTGTCCAAGGAAATGGAAACCCTGGCCTTTGACACGATCCTGCGCCATCGCAAGATCAAGCACGCGACCACAGGCAATGAGTATAGCTTTAGCCGGAAACTTGATGATCATCTGCTGGGCCGCGAATACGAGCTGTCGATCAACCTGATCAGCCCGTTCAATGATGATGTGGGCTCTCCGGATGCAGTGCGCATGCGCAACATGAGCCGCGAGGAGCTTGCAGTTGTGCTGCAGCCTGATGTGCGGTTCATCCGGGATCTGACGCTCTTCAAGCAGACAGACAAGTTCATCCGTCAGGCGCGCGCGGGCTCGCAGCAGCCGGGCCGGGACCGCATTGTTGCCGAAAAGGGCGATCAGAATAGCCGGCGCTACAAGGATCTGGAGTTGCGCTTGCGCAAGCTGATGGCCGAGGCAAGAATGTTTGTTCGCGGCGATGAACTCGATATCGGGGGCGAAGAGCCACAGGACCGCATCGTCAAAGGGTTCCAGGGTCTTGTCGACAAGGTTTATGTGAACCTGCCGATGTTGCGCGGGGTGAGCTACGCCGAGGCGGACATCCTGAAAGCCGCCACACCGGAAAGCGGGCTTTTTGGCAATAACGGGGAAGGTCTGACCGAAGCCGAGCAGGATATTCTGAACTATGTCCAGGCTCAGGCCAGAAATGGCGTCAAGGTGTCAGTCAAATACCTGACAGAGAGATTTGGCGGCAAGCCCTATGGCTGGCCCACCACAGCGGTTCTCTGTCTTGCGGCAAGCTTGTCGGGCAAGGGCAAGCTGGAGGCGCGCTCTGATGGGACGGTTCTCGAGCGGGCTGAACTGGCGCGCAATTTGAACAACAGTCATGCGCTGGCCAATATCCTTCTGACCCCCCAGACCGAGTTTACCTCGGGCCAGATCCGCAAGGCCAAGGATCTCTATCAGGAGCTCTTCTCGAAACCTGCCGGGGGCACTGATGCGCGCAGCATCGGGGCCGAATGGGCGGTGAGCGTGGATGAGTTAGAGGCCGAGGTCGATGATCTCACTCGCCAGAAACACGACTACCCCTTCATGACCGCGCTGGAGCCTTTGCGGGACCGGCTGAGGGCCATGAAGGGCAAGCCCGCCGTCTGGTACATCACTGAGCCCACGAAGGCCGAGGATGACCTGCTCGACGCCAAGGAGGGCATCTATGACAAGATCAAGTCCTTCATGGCCGGAGCCCAGAAGGCCATTTATGACGATACGCGCGACACGCTCTCAAAACAGGGCGCGAACCTCGACTATGTTGATGCAGAGGCGGCCGAGGCCATGCGCGCCGCGCTGGACGATCCCAACTGCTACAAGGGCACAGCGATCCAGTCGCTCAAGACCGATCTCTATAACCTGAAGAACAAGGTCGAGCTGAAGGTTCTCGAGGAACGCAAGGCGGTGGAGGCGGCGGTGGCTGAGGTTGCGGCCAAGATCACGCAGATGGCGGAATTTCAGGCGCTGTCCGAGGAACAGCAGCAGCGCATCACCGCGCGGATCACCACTCGCGAGGCTGGGCTGGACCGGATTGACCTTATCCCGGTCCTGCGCGACAGGTCCAACGATATCCGCAACAACTTGCTGGCCGAGGTCATCGGCGAGATTGACCAGATGAACCGCCCCGCGCCAGCACCGACGCCGCCCGGCGTGAACGACCCGCCAGCTCCGGCCCCGCAGGCGCCCAGCTACGTCAAGGCCTCACAGGTCAAGGTGCGCTTCGCCAAACCCTACCTTGCCGACGATGCCGATGTGGATGCCTATGTTGAAGAACTCAAGAAAACCCTGCTGGAGCAAATCCACGCAGGCAAGAAAGTGATCGTCTGATGGACACGAACGCGCTGAAGAAGTTTGCTCAGGCCGCGCGCAACCTGCTGATCGATCAGGTCCGCTCGAAACTGGATCTGGTGCTGGACCCGGCAGCGCCTGCGCGGCGCGAGCATCCGCTGGCGATGAAAGATCTGGAAAGCGCCATTCGCAAGGGGGACAAGGCGCAGGTCATCGAACAGGTCGCTTATACCTGGTTCAACCGCTTCACGGCGCTGCGCTTCATGGATGCCAATGGCTACACCTCGGTCGGGATCGTGTCGCCCGCTGACGGGCAGACCCGGCCAGAGGTTCTGGCCGAAGCGATGGCGGGCAATCTGCCAGACGGGGCACCCGGCACGATTGCGGCTCTGCTTGATGGCCGCACCCCGTCATCGGACCCGCAGGCCGAAGCCTACCGCCTGCTGCTGGTGCATGCCTGCAACCAGTGGCACGCGCCGATGCCCTTCCTGTTCGAGGAAATCGACGATTATTCGGAACTGCTGATGCCCGAGGATCTGCTGTCGCAAACCTCCATCCTTGCCGAATTGCGCAAGGTCATGACGGAGGACGCCTGCACGGATGTCGAGATCATCGGCTGGCTTTACCAGTTCTACATCAGCGAGAAGAAGGATCAGGTCTTTGCCGGGCTGAAGAAGAACGTCAAGATCACCGCCGAAAACATCCCCGCCGCGACGCAGCTGTTCACGCCGCACTGGATCGTCCGCTATCTGGTGGAAAACTCGCTGGGGCGGCTGTGGCTGCTGAACCGGCCGCACTCGAACCTTGCCGCGCAGATGGACTATTACATCGCGCCCGAGGAACCCGAGACGGATTTCCTGAGGCTGGACCGCCCCGAGGATATCCGCATCTGCGATCCGGCCTGTGGGTCGGGGCATATGCTGACCTATGCCTTTGACCTGTTGCACGCGATCTATGCCGAAGAGGGGTATGAGGCTGACCGCATCCCCGCGCTGATTCTGACGCATAACCTGCACGGAGTCGAGATTGATGACCGCGCGGGCGCGCTGGCGGCGTTTGCGCTGGTGATGAAGGCGGCAGCAAAGCTGGGGCGGCGCAAGTTTCTGCGGCTGGGGGTGCAGCCTAATATCTGCGTGATGCAGGATGTGCGTTTTACGCCCGACGATGTCCGGGCTGTGGCCGACATGGTGGGGCGCGATCTGTTCACGGCAGAATTGCGCGAAACGCTGGGGCAGTTTGAGGCGGCCAAGAACTTCGGATCCCTGATCGTGCCGAAACTGCGTGACCCGGCCGAGGTGGCGCGGGTGGTCCGGTTGAAGGAATTC
>Ga0207421_10005853_pt1 | contig 13596 bp, 12 predicted proteins | sample SodLakKL_010_SED_4_FD_187542 | JGI IMG/M metagenome (GOLD analysis project Ga0207421, IMG submission 187542) | Alkaline sediment microbial communities from Lake Tanatar, Kulunda Steppe, Russia - 8KL_010_SED (SPAdes) (version 2) | ecosystem: Environmental > Aquatic > Non-marine Saline and...
TGCTGCTGCGGAAGGAGCAAGCGAAGCTGAAGTAACTGAAAGTGCTGATACTGCTGAAACGCCGGAACCTGCTCAGGACAGCCAGGAGAAGACTGCTGAGGCAGAAGTTGAGAGCAGTGAAGCAGAAGAGGATGAAGAAAAACCGGCGGGTGAGTAATCTAGAACAACTTATTTAATAGGACGGTGTTTTCATGTTAAATCAAGTAGTTTTAATTGGGCGTCTGACCCATGATCCGGAGCTTCGTTATACCGCTGGTGGCGGGGTGGCTGTAACAACTTTCAGCCTGGCAGTTAACCGTCCATTCACCAATCAACAGGGTGAAAGGGAGGCAGATTTTATCAAAATAGTTACCTGGAGGAAGCTGGCCGAGAATTGTGCCAACTACCTGAAGAAAGGCCAAATGGCTGCGGTAACCGGTCGCCTGCAGGTCAGATCATTTGATGACAGTGAAGGGATCCGTCGCAAGGTTGCAGAGGTTGTAGCTGACAATGTCCAGTTTCTTGAACGGAGCGGACGTGATTCAGAATCTTCACAGTCTGGAGATTCAGATGGCCCGGAAACCGATGATTTAGATATAAGTGGAGATGATGTTCCCTTTTAGTGGAAGGAGGTATTTACATGAGACGAGACAGAGGTAGAAAGCCTAAAAAAAAGATCTGCAGCTTCTGTGTTGAGAAGGTAGATGATGTAGATTATAAACAATATGATAAGCTGAAGCGGTTTGTTACCGAGCGCGGAAAAGTCCTTCCGCGTCGTATATCCGGTAATTGTGCAAAACACCAGCGGCAGTTGACCCGGGCAATTAAAAAGTCAAGAATTATGGCCCTGCTGCCCTTCAGCATGGAATAAATGCTCTTAATGACACTAACCCTGTTAAGGTGCCGGAAGCTTATGCCCGGCACCGTTTTTGTTGCAGGATAGATGGGTAGTCAAAGCGAATTAAAAACTAACAACTTGAAAGGAGTTATAAAAAATGCAGGTTATTTTAGAGCAAGATATCCCTAACCTGGGGAAAAAGGGTGAACTGAAAGATGTTGCCAGGGGCTATGCCCGCAATCATCTGCTGCCAAGAGGACTGGCAGTTGAAGCAACCCCTCACAGGTTGCGCGAATGGGAGCAGCGTCAGGAAAAAGAAGAGTTGCTTAACCGAGAACTTGAAGAAAAAGCCCGTGAGCAGGCTGAAAAATTGTTGAATAGAGAAGTTCACTTTAAAATGACGGCTGGTGAAGGTGGACGCTTGTTTGGTTCGGTTACAGCAGCTGACGTCGCAGAGAAGCTTGCGGCCGATGGTTTTGATGTTGACAAGAAGAAAATAGAGCTTTCAGAGCAGATAAAAAGCGTTGGTAGTTATACTGCTGAAATCCGGCTGCATTCCGGCATCAAGGCGGATATATTGATCAAGGTTGAAGCTGAGGAGTAGTGAACTGCAGGGGAGGTTGCCATAAATGGTTGTTTTAAGTGATAGAGTTCCACCACAGAGCAAAGAAGCAGAAATTTCAGTTCTCGGCTCTATGATCATTGACAGGGAGGCAATCTTCGCAGCAGTAGAGCTGCTTTCTGAACAGGACTTTTACAGTACTGCCCATCAGAAGATATTCTCGGGAATTATTTCTCTCAGTGAACGGGGCGAGCCGGTTGATCTCGTAACTTTATCAGAAGAACTTCAGCGCAATCAATGCCTGGATGAAGTAGGTGGCCGGTCGTACCTTGTTACCCTTGCTAATGCTGTGCCAACTGCCGCTAATGTTCAGTATCATTCCAGGATTGTCAGGGAAAAAGCAATATTAAGATCACTTATTCATACTGCTACTGGGATCGTATCTAAAAGTTTTGATGCCCCCTCTAATGTTGATGAATTTCTTGATGAAGCAGAGCAATTGATCTTTGAAATCGGCAAAAGAGGTAAACAGCAGGGATTTGCGTCACTCAAAGATGTCCTGGTTAAAGCATTTGATAATATTGAGAAACTTTATGATGAGAAAAAGGGGGTTACCGGTCTTTCAACCGGTTTTACTGATCTGGACAGACTAACCTCCGGTTTTCAGAAGTCTGACTTAATTGTCATCGCTGCCCGGCCCAGCATGGGTAAAACAACCCTGGCTCTAAATATGACCCAGCAAATGGCGGTGCGGGAAAAAATGGCAACAGCCTTTTTCAGTATGGAAATGTCAAAAGAACAGCTTGCTTCACGCCTGCTGTGTGCTGAATCACAAATTGATGCCCAAAATATGCGCAGGGGTTTTCTATCGCAAGAAGAATGGCAGAAACTGACAAAAGCGGTTGGTCCTCTGAGTGATGCTCCTCTATATATTGATGACTCAGCCAGCTTGTCGGTGATGGAAGTTAGGGCAAAAGCGCGCCGCCTTAAAGCTGAAAAAGGTTTGGAGGCAGTATTTGTTGATTATTTGCAGTTAATGCGTGGTTATGGGCGGGCCGAAAGCAGACAGCAGGAGCTTTCGGAAATATCCAGGGCCCTGAAAGCGCTGGCCAAAGAACTCGATGTTCCCGTTGTTGCTCTTTCTCAGTTAAGCAGGGCAGTTGAAAAAAGACCTGACCGGCGCCCTATCCTCAGTGACCTGATGGAATCGGGCGGTATTGAGGCTAATGCCGACCTGGTTATGTTTATTTACCGTGAATCTTATTATAACCGTGATTCTGAAAAGGGAAATATTGCAGAGATCAGCATAGCAAAACAAAGAAATGGCCCGACCGGACTGGTAGAGTTGTACTTTCTTGATCGTTTTACAAAGTTTGCTAATGTTGCTCGTGACCGTATTAAGGAAGAGGGGGGAGAGTAGTTGGCATCAAAAAAATATGATGTTATCATTGTGGGTGCTGGTCCGGCTGGTATTTTTACTGCTCTTGAATTATCTTCCTTCGGCAATTTAAAAGTATTAATTATTGATAAAGGTGCCCCCCTGGAAAAACGCAACTGTAAAACCCAGGGTGAATATGGTCGCTGTCTGCGCTGCAATCCCTGTGCAGTAACCTGTGGTTGGGGTGGTGCCGGAGCTTTCAGTGACGGCAAACTTACCCTCACTTCCGAATTTGGCGGATTTCTTGATGAGTTTGTAGAACTGGAAGGAATTGATGATTTAATTAATGAAATTGATCAAGTTTATCTTTCTTATGGAGCTTCAAATACTGTATATGGTGAGGATCAGGAAGCAGTAAAAGATATGGAACGTAACGCTGCTGCTGCCGGCTTGAGCCTGATTCCGGCCAGGATAAGGCATTTAGGCACAGAAAATTGTTATCATGTCCTGAAAAAGATGTTTCGGGATTTAACAAAGTCGGCGGACATACTAATGAACAGATCAGTTGAAGAAATCATAAACGAAAATGGCCATGTTCGTGGAGTCAAGCTCAGCACAGGCGAAACCTATTCTGCTGATTATGTTGTTTGCGCACCCGGCAGGGTTGGTGCGGAATGGATGCATAAAGAGTCAAAAAGGCTGGACCTTAAAGGTGTCAATAATCCTGTTGATCTTGGGGTAAGAGTAGAAGTACCGGCAGTGATAATGGAAAAGCTAACCAGCCAGATTTATGAATCTAAACTGATTTACTTTACCAAGCATTTTGATGATCGAATTCGAACCTTTTGTATGAACCCATATGGAGTTGTTGTAACAGAAAGCAACGAAGGGCTCGTTACAGTTAACGGACACAGCTTTGCGGAAACGAAAACCAATAACACAAACTTTGCTTTGCTTGTTAGTAAAACTTTTACAGAACCTTTTACAGAGCCAATTCGCTACGGACGTTACATTGCCAGCCTGGCCAATATGCTTGGCGATGGGGTCATTGTTCAACGCCTTGGCGACCTGTTGATGGGGAGGCGTTCTACCCCGGAGAGGATAAAGCGTGGATTGGTCAGGCCAACCTTGCAAGAAGCGACTCCGGGTGACTTAAGCCTGGTTATGCCCTACCGCTACCTGATGGCAATTATTGAAATGCTCGAAGTGCTTGACAAGCTTGCACCAGGCGTAAATTCCAGACATACCCTTCTTTATGGTATTGAAGTTAAGTTTTACTCATACCGTTTGAAGCTAAGCAAAAATTTTGAAACAGAAGTAAAAAATCTATTTGCAGTTGGGGATGGCGCCGGAGTAACCAGGGGGCTTATTCAGTCTTCTGCTACCGGAAAGCTCGCAGCACGGGAGATTGCCCGCCGTCTTGAAGCCAACTGATAAACTTGATTTGTTTTTTATATAATGCTATAATTCTTTTTACAAACGGACTGCCCGACAGCTATGCCGTTTTTTTTCGATCATAACTGATGTTTTAACAATAAATTTGCTGTCAGGCCTTTACCGTGTCGTTAGGCTGAAAATACATTTACATAAATACACAATTTTATAGCCAGACGACAGGTGCCTAGGGAGATGATTCGAATACATCACGTGCTGCAGAAAGGATCATTCTAAATGGAACCGAAGTCTGTGTATGAAAACTTTAAAGCAAGCTTTAAAGTCAAGAATATTAGGGTCCATCATTTTTTGTTAATATCTTCTCTATTCCTTTTAATCTCACTTGCTATGTTTGATTACTTAAACAGTTATGTCTATGTGGTCATGATTGATGACAGGGAGATCGGGATTGTTCAAGATGCCAATGAAGTTGAATTATTTGTTGATGATTTAACGGAGCGGTGTAGTGAACTGTATGGAATGCATATTAAACCTGGAAAGAAGATTGCTCTTATAAAAGAATTTAGGCCGGATAGTGATACGCAGACGGAAACTGTTCAGCATGCCATACGCAGCTCTCTCGGTCTTTTAACTGAAGCAAAAATACTAAAAATTAATGGAAACCCTGTCCTTACCCTGTCGGAAGACACTGAACTTGATCTGCTGATTACCTCTCTTGCTGCAGCCTATTCACGCAACCAGGGAAATGTAAAAACCATAGAGTCAGTAGTTACTGATGAACTGACTTTAGAGTCGGCCCATGTTGAGCCGAGCGAGGTTAGCAGCGTAGAAGAGGCCGTGACTTACCTGGTAAGTTTTAAAAGTGGCGAGTCTATGCAGGCTTCATCTTTAATTGATTCAACAAACAGGGGATCTTTCTTCAGTCGTAATTCCGGGAATCTTTCCAGTCCTACACATTCGAGTTTTATTCCGAACGGATACGTGCAGGAAACTTCTCAATCTACTGAGCCGGTTTTTGTAAACGTAAGAACTATTGAGGAACTTGCTGTCCGGGAGCCAATTCCTTTTCCGACTGAAATTGAATATGATGACGAGATGTGGATAGTACAGAAAGATGTCTTAGAGCAAGGAAAAGATGGAATAAAGGAGCTAACTTACCATATCACAAGGGAAAACGGCGTAGAGATTATTAGAAGCAAAGTCAGCGAAAGGGTTATCGAAGAACCGGTAACCCAGCTTGAAGTCCATGGTACTGCCCAGGTTCCTAACATAGGCTCCGGCCGCTTTGTTTGGCCGGTGGAAGATGGTGGCGAAATAACGCCCGGAAGGGGCTTTAGTGAGTGGCATACAGGAATTGACATAGCGGCCGATCTCGGAACAAATATTTTGGCTGCCGATAGCGGTGTGGTCTGGTTTTCAGGTCGCGGAGGATCTCAGGGTAATTATATTATTATCTATCATGGTTCTTACTGGACCCTCTACCTGCATAATGAAGTTAACCTTGTGAATAAGGGAGACAAGGTCGAGAAAGGTGAAGTTATAGGCAGGCTTGGTTCAACAGGGCGCTCTTCGGGTCCCCACCTCCACTTTGAAATCAGGCTGGACGATGGCACCGGTGAGTGGATGGGCTACTATCAGCACAAGCCGATTGACCCATTAAGGTTTTTCAATCCCTGATGCTATATAAAAAATGCTTAAAGCTCTTTTCCTGTCGGGAAAGGGCTTTTTTAAGTGCCCTAATCAAAATGAAGGTTTTCTGCTAGATAAAAGCGAATTTGTGTTCTTAAAAACGTCGGAGTGTTCTAAAAATGACAGAAAAAATATTAGTAGTTGATGATGAAAAGCCAATTGTTGAAATATTAAAGTATAATTTGGAAAAAGAAGGGTTCCATGTTATAACGGCTTTTGATGGTGAAGCTGCTTTAAGTATGGTTCATAATGAAAAACCGGACTTAATAGTCCTGGATATTATGCTGCCCATAAAAGACGGTTTTAGTGTTTGCCGCGAAATAAGGTCATGCTGTGATACTCCTATAGTAATGCTAACAGCAAAAGAAATGGAGATGGACAAGGTCCTGGGTCTTGAGCTGGGAGCAGATGATTATGTTACAAAACCTTTTAGCGCACGTGAAGTTACTGCCAGGGTTAAAGCTATTTTACGTCGTAGTTCAGTTCGTAACAGTGACCAGGACAAGGGCACTATAACTGTTGGAAAGATAATAGTAGATCGTGATGAAGTCCAGGTTTATAATGAAGGTAGGCCGGTTGAGTTAACACATCGTGAGTTTAATTTGCTGGTCTTTTTGATGCTTAAGCCTGGTTATGTTTATAGTAGGGAACAGCTGTTAGACCAGGTTTGGGGTTATGACTACATTGGTGACGATCGAACTGTTGATGTCACAGTTCGCCGCTTACGTGAAAAACTAGAAAAAGATCCGGCTAAGCCTGAATATATATATACAAAAAGGGGTGTCGGCTATTTCTTTAGGCGGGGGTAAATTATTTAACAGCCTCCAGTGGAAAATAATATTTATTTATATAATGCTGGTTCTTTTTTCGCTGCAGTTAATCAGCGTTTATCTTGTGCAATCACTGGAACAATATTACCTGAGAAATTATAAAGACAGCCTGGAAAATCAGGCCCGTTTGCTTTCTGTATTTGTGCAACCAGGCTTTGGGGAGAGGCAGTTTGCTGAAGAAGATACTATTCGCCTTGCCCGTGAGTTCAGGGATTTGCATGAAATGGAAATAATAATTCTCGATGATTTTGCCCATGTTGTAGGAACATCCGGAAGTCAGGCTATGATAGGCCGGCGTTTGATCAGGGATGAAATAACCAGGGCTTTGGCTGGTAATTTAAGCGATGAAATTCGTTATGATCCAACAAACGATGAGCGGCGCTATTATTTAGCTTACCCCATCATCAACGACCAGAATACTTTTGGTGTTATCTATTTAAGTGGATCGCTTCAGTCTGTTGATGATACCCTCAATGAAGTTAAAACAATTTTATTATCAGGAGTAGTCCTTGCTCTGGCTGTTAGCTTTTTGTTGGGAATAGTGCTAACTAAAACAATTACTTTGCCTATTGGAGATGTTACTGAGCAAGCAAACTTTATGGCCAGTGGTGATTTTTCCCGTAAAATAAAAGTGCAAACTTCTGATGAAATCGGCCGTCTTGGTGAAACGTTCAATTACCTGGCTGATCAGCTTAGTTTTACAATTAATGAAATATCAACAGAAAAAAGCAAGGTTGAGGCAATAATTAATAACATGAGTGATGGTATTGTTGCGCTTGATGGCAAAGGGAATCTGATTCAGGTTAATCCTGCAGCACAGCGCCTGATTGGAAATCTTAAGCTTAAAGTGCCGGAATTAAACCGTTCAGGTTTTAGCCTGCTGAGAAACTTGATCGGCTCTCAGGAAATGCGCAGGTTTATTCGCCGCCAAAAGCCTTTGAAAGCAGAGGTTTCCAGTACTATGCCTGACTGCACACTTGAAATTAAGATTGCCCCTTTCAAGGTGGATAAAGGGAAGTTGGACGGAACACTGATGGTTTTGCATGATATAACCCAGGAGCGAGAATTAGCCAGGCGTCAGGAAGAGTTTGTGGCGGATGTTTCGCATGAATTAAGAACCCCGCTCTCAACAGTTAAAAGCTATGTTGAAACTTTGCTTGACGGAGCAGCAGAGGAGCCTGATGTTAGGAGTCGCTTTCTAAAAGTGCTCGCCGTTGAGACTGACAGAATGGTAGCAATGGTCAAGGATTTGCTTGTCCTTTCGCAAATGGATGCAAGCCAGGCTTACTGGCAAAAGAGCGAAGTAGATCTGTACGGGCTGGCAAATGAAGCAGTTGAGCAGTTGAGGCAAAAGCTTAAAGTCTCATTTCCTGCAATAGCACTTGAAATAAAGCCAGGCAGTGCGATAGCATATGTAGATAGGGATAAAGTGATGCGTGTATTTACAAACCTGCTGAACAATGCCGTTAAATTTACGCCTCCCAGTGGTTCTATTAATATCACAGCCTCTGACGAAGGCAGTCTTATCAGGGTTTCAGTTGAGGATACCGGCAGCGGGATTCCCGAAGAAGATTTGCCAAAAGTTTTTGAACGTTTTTACAGAGTTGAGAAAACACGCAGTCGTGACTTTGGGGGAACCGGCCTTGGTTTGTCTATCGCGCGTAAGGTTATAGAAAGCCATGGCGGTTCAATCTGGATAGAAAGTAAGCAGGGTAGTGGGACTGTTGTAAACTTTACCCTGCCACGTTATAACGGAAAATAAGGAATGAAAACATGATCGAAACAATTAAAAGCACACTGCTTCTTATCCTTGTTGGTTTAAGTCTTTTGCTGACTTACCAGCTCTGGTATGGTCAAGTACCGGCTCAGGTTTTAGAGCAGGATACATATGAAAGAATAGTTGTTGAACAACCACGGGAACTGGAAAGGGTTGTCGAGCCAAAAAAAATCATACTCCACAAAGAAGAAGAGCTTAATGTTTATAAAAAAAGCAGTCCTAATTTTGGTCAAATATGGGATTTGTTGTCAACGACCCTTCAGCAGATCGGTTTAGATGCTTTAATAGATGAAGATGAGGTGCCTTTAGACTCCAGGCATCTGCTTTCATATTATATGCAACCTAAACTACCTGTAGGTGAAGGCCAGCCATGGCTTAATGAAGTTCTTTACAGTGAAATTGAAAAAGTAGATTTGTATACTTTTAACGATAGTTTCTGGTTGGTGTTAAATGGCTCAAACAATAATAAGTTTAACTTGTTGCTGCCTCCCGGGAAAGCTGAGCAGTTTGCTGTACTTCTGGATAATATTCAGGCAGACAAAAAACTTGCTTCTACAGTTTTGACGGAGGAGATGTTAACAGATCATGGAGTTTCCCAGTTGGAGGTAGAAGGAACTCTTTATGTGCCTGCTGAAACAGTATTCATGAGTGAGTATAATATGCAACACGAGACATTAAACCAGGACTTAATTCTAAAAACGTTTTTTGTTGATTACAGCATGGCAAGGGTAATAGAGGAAAAAGAAGGTGGCTTGATCTATACCGATGGCGAAAGGGGGCTGCGTTTAACTGACACCGGGCTGGAATATTCATCGCCCCGGCTCGAAGAAGGGCAGGCCACATCAACTTATAGTGAAGCCCTTGTCACAAGCAGCAGTTTGATCAGCTATCATGGCGGTTGGCCGGATAGTTTGCGCCTTGAATCCCTCAAGCTGTCTGGTTGGGGGGATACTACCCACTACAGTGCAGAGTGGCAAGCTTACCTTGATGGGCACCCGATACTTATAAGCCAATCGACACGAGCATTATTTAATGATAATGGTTTAATTCATTATGCAAGGTCATTTTTCCAAGTCGAAAACCCAATTGTCCCGGAAAACGGTTTAACCCCCGCAGCTTCCTGGAATGAGGCTCTTGAGAAAGCTGTAAGCCAATATAAGGAAGGGTTTCCTGATAGAGCGGGTGCAATAATTCTTAAAGATATTTATCTTGGTTATGCGATAACAGCATCTCAATCGGGCTACATCGGAAAGCCGGTATGGTTAATTACTATTAATAACGAACAGTTTATTCTTTCTGCCTTTGAATTGGAACCGCTCAGGGAGGAGGATTTGTTGTGAATCTTGGTCGTGCCAAATCTATATTGATAATTGCCTTTACCGGCCTAAACATTTTCTTGGGCTACCACCTTTTCTGGCCTGACTTTGGCCGCCTGACAACTGTAGCTGTTACAGCAGAAGACATACAGGAAACAGAAGCTTTCCTAAATGAGAACAATTACTTTCTGGAAACACCCCTTGATCGATCGGTAAAAGTCGGCGATTTTTTAACTGTAGCTCCTGCAGTCGGATTTCAGGGCGACATTTTACAGCTCTTTATTAAAAAAGGTGCCGGAATTGTAGAGGCGGAGAATGCAAGCGCATACAAGATAGATAATAAGACAGCCTATGTTTATCCGGGTGGCTTAATCAGGATTACATTTGATCCCGCCCTTGAATTTAGTGATAATGGAAGTGAGCTTGATGAAGAGCAGTTAAAAGATAAACTGGAATCATTCATTAGTGATGAACTGATTATGCCGGAAGGAATAGTATATGACCGCATGGAAATTACGGATTCAGAAAAGATTGTTCTCAAGTATCACAGGCTATTAGAAGGAACACCTATATTTGCCAGCAACTTAAAAGCTTATCTGGAATCAGGTGATCTTCGTTTGATAGAAATATCCTGGTTGAATCCGGTAGAAAGGATTCCACCGAGAGAAATGGAAGTAATCTCTTCAACTGATGCCCTGACTAATCTGGTTGATTTGCTTGGGCCAAGTGACGAGCCGCTGGATATAAAGGGCATTGAATTAGGGTACTTTAGTGCAGAATACGAGGCTGAAAAATGGGAAATACCTCCTGTTTGGAGAATTCAGCTTGGAGAAAACATATACCATTATGTTAATGCTTTTACCGGAAATATCGAGGATGATACATTTATCCCGGAACAACTGCCCTAGAAAAAAAGCTACCATCCTTGTAAAAAAAGTTATATTATAAGAGTTAAGTTTTTTATGAGGATAGATTTTTGTTTACAGGAGGTAAATATGGAAAAGTTTATTGTCAAGGGAAGAACAACCTTGTCGGGCAAAGTTAGAATAAGCGGATCGAAAAACTCTGCAGTTGCCCTGCTTCCCGCAGCAGTTATGACATCAGAAACGGTAACCCTTGAAAATCTGCCTGATATAACAGATGTAAGAACGATGATCAAGATACTTGAGAATCTTGGTGTTTCAATCCGCCGGCGGGGCCGGGATACAATCGAATTAAAGCCGGGAAACTTAACAAAAATAGCTCCTGCCTATGATCTGGTGAAAAAGATGAGAGCGTCGTATTATTTTATGGGCTCCCTTTTGGCCCGGTTCGGACAGGCTGAAGTTCCTATCCCCGGTGGCTGTGATCTTGGCCCGAGGCCAATTGACCAGCACCTAAAAGGTTTTACTGCCCTAGGGGCTGACATAAACATTGAACATGGCATGATTAAATTGTCAGCCAAAAAGCTAACGGGAGCAAGAATTTATTTTGATGTTGTTAGTATAGGAGCAACGATAAATTTAATGCTGGCTGCAGCGGCGGCTGAAGGAAAAACTATTCTTGAGAATGTTGCCAAGGAACCGGAAATTGTTGATCTTGCAAACTTTTTAAATGCGATGGGCGCTTCCGTAAAAGGTGCGGGGACTGATGTGATCAGAATTGAAGGTGTTAAAAGCTTTAATGGTGCCCTACATTCTGTAATTCCCGATAGAATAGAGGCAGGTACTTTTATGATGGCTGCTGCATCAACTGGTGGCAAAATAACAGTAGAAGATGTTATTCCGAAACACCTCGAAGCCATAACAGCTAAAATTATTGAAATTGGAGGCAAAGTCGAAGTTGAACCTGAATCAATTACAGTCGAGCATGTTTCTCCTCTTGTGCCCTCGGATTTAAAAACTTTTCCCTATCCAGGCTTCCCTACCGATCTTCAACCGCCTGGTATGGTATTACTTACAGCTGCCAAAGGTTTAAGCGTTATTACAGAAAATGTTTTTGACGGGCGCTTTAACCATGTTGATGAACTAAAAAGAATGGGTGCCAGGATTAAGGTAGAAGGCAGGACGGCTTTGATTGAGGGTGGAGTTACATTGTCAGGAGCACCTGTTACAGCAACTGATCTGCGCTCCGGAGCTGCATTAATCATAGCGGCATTAACTGCTGATGGAGAAAGTCAGATTAGTGCGGTAGAGCATGTCGATCGTGGTTACGATAAATTTGAACAGAAGCTAATCGAGCTTGGTGCAGAGATATACCGGACCACTGATGATGGTATTTTAAACCTGCATTCTGGATAACTATTTAATATTGTCCATTATAATGCTTTTACCGGAAGCCCTTTACGATATTAGTTGCGTGAGCTACACTGTAATTATAGGAGGTATATCTTATGGAACACAACAATTATTATAAAAAAGCAAATCGTGGGGGTTTCTGGTCGGTAGTTGGCTACCTTGCTTTTGGTTTGCTTGGTATTCTTGTGGGAGCCGCTCTCGTTTATGGGCTTTTCGTTTTCTTTCTCGCTCCTGAAGTAACCGAACCTCCGGTTGCTGAGGAAGTTATTGAGACCTTACCCGAAGAAGCAGCAGAGGTGCCTGACCCTGAGCTGCAGCCTGCTGCATCTCCCTGTATTATTGAGGTAATAGAAGAAATAATGCCTGCAGTTGTCGGGGTGAGCAGGCAGGTGTTTGTAAGCCGTTTTGGCGAAGAAAGATTAGAGCCTGCCGAATCTGGCTCCGGTGTGATTATTTCCTCAGACGGCTATATAATAACGAATCATCATGTTATTGAAGGTGCGGACAGTATTTCTGTTTTGCTTCCCGATAAAGGTAGATATGATGCAGAAGTCGTCGGAGAAGACACATTAACGGATCTTGCCCTGCTTAAAATTGATGAAACCGGTTTAACTGCAATGACGCTTGGGGATTCAGAACAGCTAAGAGTAGGAGAAACTGTAGCCGCGATTGGAAATCCACTAGGATACTTTCAGCAGACGGTTACAGCAGGTATAATCAGTGCTGTTGATCGCCAGGTCAGATTTCCCGGTAGTGATTTTGCCTACTCCTTTGTTCAAACTGATGCACTTGTAAATCCCGGTAACAGCGGAGGGCCCCTGGTTAATATTGACGGTGAAATCATCGGGATCAATACCGCTAAAATATCATTACTGGGTGTAGAGGGTATAGGTCTTTCCATACCCAGTAACACTGTAAAAAGAGTGGCTGATGATCTACTTGAGCATGGCAAGGTTATCAGAGCTCATCTTGGTGTGGTGATAGATGACTGGCCTCTGTTCAGTGATGTTGAACCTGATAATGGCGTCTTGATTCTAGATATTGCACCGGATAGTCCTGCAGAAGACGTTGGCCTGCAAGCCGGAGATGTTATTGTAGCCATGGATGATCGGGAAATACAATACATAGCGCAGCTTTTCGATCGACTGCTTGAATATTATCCCGGAGATACTACGGTCGTCTCTTTTTACCGTGATGGCGATAGAAGAGAAGTCGAAGTAGTTTTAGGGGAGCGTCCGGAAGAGTGGGAAGTTGAATTTGATCCTGAAGACTTTGAGTTCGAGGAACCAGGAGAAGATCCTGATAATGATGCTCCCGGTGATGAAACAGAGGAATAAGACGGAGGCATTAACTTGCGCCTGCTTTTTATATTTGTTGACGGAATAGGCCTTGGTCCAAATGAGCCGGGGAACCCTTTTGTAGATAATAAAACACCCGGAATTTCAAGCCTGTTAAACGGGGCAGATCTCACCATTGAGGCAGCCGGTTTTAATGGCGATGATGCTTCGCTTATTGACCTTGATGCTGTAATGGGTGTTAATGGTTTGCCACAGAGC
>Ga0207421_10005855_pt1 | contig 13592 bp, 10 predicted proteins | sample SodLakKL_010_SED_4_FD_187542 | JGI IMG/M metagenome (GOLD analysis project Ga0207421, IMG submission 187542) | Alkaline sediment microbial communities from Lake Tanatar, Kulunda Steppe, Russia - 8KL_010_SED (SPAdes) (version 2) | ecosystem: Environmental > Aquatic > Non-marine Saline and...
CACCGCTTTCTCCTACTGTAAAAGCACCAAACTCAGTGAAAATGTCGGGCTCAGGCACTTCGTGCTGTGCACAGATCAGTTTTACCTGTGAGATGATCTCTTCGGTCATGTATTCGTAATCATAGTCGAATCCCAGAGAATTTTTCACCGGAAAGCCGCCGCCAATGTTCAGGCTGTCAAGTTCCGGGCAAATCTTCCTGAGTTCACAATATACATTGACACATTTCGACAGTTCGTTCCAATAGTAGGCATTGTCCTTGATCCCGGTGTTAATAAAAAAGTGGAGCATTTTCAGCTCGAAACGGGAGTCATGCTGAATTTTTTCCTTGTAATAGGGCAGGATGTCTTTGTAGCGAATGCCCAGCCGTGAGGTGTAAAACTCAAACATCGGCTCCTCCTCTGCGGCAATGCGTATGCCAAGCTTGCATTTCCTGTCTTTTCGGATGAGCGCATCGTAGACCTTGATCTCTCCTTTGTTATCGATCACAGGAATGGTGTTTTCAAACCCGCTGTTGATCAGATCACTGATCTTTTCCATGTATAAGGGACGTTTGAAACCATTGCACACGATGTACCTTGACTTATCAATGAGGCCCAGGTTGAGCAGCTCTTCTATGATATACACATCAAAAGCTGAAGAAGTTTCCAGGTGAATGTCATTCTTCAGGGCTTCTTCAAGGATGAAGCTGAAGTGGGAGCTTTTCGTGCAATAGCAGTAATGGTAGGTTCCGTTATAATCAACCTTTGCCATGGCCACGTTAAAAAGCCGCTTTGCCTTTTGTATCTGCTGGCTGACCTTGGGCAGGTAACTGATCTTTAATGGGGTGCCATATTGCTTCACCAGGTCCATCATGCAGATGTCATGGAAGTAAAGCTCTTGATCAATCACTTTAAACTCCTCCTGCGGGAAGTCAAAGGTTTGCTCGATGAGGTCGATGTACTTGTTCTTCATGTGGTAACAATTCTTGTGTGTGTGTCACATGGAGCTCGCCATGCATGAATCATCGTCGTGTGCGTCGTTTTCACTGGCAAGCCCCCCGGTGCATCAGATGCAACCTGTTCAAAAGCCAAAAAAGCAGCACGTGCAGAAAGACAAAAAGTAGATCAGATGGATTGTTTCCCAGTGAGCTATCCGGGACACTTACTTTTGCCTTTCTGAATCGACTGACAAATATAAAGTAAACGTATTTACTGCAGAGATGGTATTGGCAATGTATTGCAATTATTTTTTCTTCCGCTTCCGGTGCTTTTTATATTGCAGGTAAAATGCGATGAGGAGTGCGCCTGCCCAGCCCAGGAGGGTGATGATATCTGAGAAGGCCGGGGTGATACTGATCCCCAGCAGCCTGTCCAGGATGTATTGCACATAAGCGACTGGCAGGTCGGTTTTACCCAGTTGGTTTAGCACATTCCAGTGCCAGTCGGTGAGCGGGCAGTATCCGATTCCGTAAAACAAGCCCAGGATGAACCAGGAGGCGCCGGTCAGTAATACCACGATGAGATGCAAAAGCCTTAGTGGTTTGGGGATCCATCCAAACAGGACAAACAGGATGAGTATGGAGTGAAACACCACAAAAAAGACATCCAGTATATGGAGCAGCAGATCAGACATCCTTGTTTGTTTTTCGGGTTTCCTTTTGCTTGCTGATGCAGGCTTGCTGATGCCCTGAAGGAATGCGCAAAGATGCATCCTACCAGGCTGGCGGACTTATCGAATAGTGCGCAGACTTTTATCAAAGCGGATATTTGCCGGGAAGCCCTTGGCAGGTGACAGGGATAACCATACAAACATAGCCCTGCCTACGATGTGGTCATCTGGCACAAAGCCCCAATACCTGCTGTCTTCCGAATTATGCCGGTAATCTCCCACCATCCAATAGTAATCCATTTCAAAAGTATAACTTGTGGCCATTTCTCCATTGATATAAATGGCATCATCCTCAATGTGCAGGTCATGGCCTTCATACACGCTGATGATCCGTTCATAGAGCGGGATGTTCTGCATGTTGATTTCTACTGTGGCTCCCTTTTCAGGGACATACAATGGCCCCATGTTATCCTGATTCCAGGGGTATGCACGATGGTGCGGGAAAATGTGCCGGTCACCTGCACTTTCCTGGCTGACTCTTTTGCTTACATCGGTGATGCCTCTCACGGTTTCCAGGCTCCTGGCCCTGTCGGGAGTCATCGCCATCAGGTATACGCCGGGCTGTTTTTCACCCCAGTCGGTGATGCCGAGCCTGTCCAGGCGTCCGGCAGACAATGGGTCATCGGATTCTACGCGATAAAAATGCTGTACATCGGGTGGGTCGGGAAGGCGTTCGTTGTTGATGTAAACCCTTGCATCACGAAGCTCAAAAGTATCGCCGGGAATGGCCAGGCACCTTTTGATGTAGTTTTCCCGTTTGTCTACCGGCCTTTCGACCGGGTCTGCCGGATGATTGAACACCACCACGTCGTTATTGCCAATGCTTCTTATTCCGGGGAAACGATAGTGCGGCAGCTGTATCCATTCCAAATAAGACTTGATATTGTCGGTCAGTGGCAGGGTGTGGTGGGCAAAAGGGAAAGCGATGGGTGTATGGGGTACCCGCGGGCCGTAACTTAATTTGCTGACGAAGAGGTAGTCGCCAACCAGCAACGAGCTTTCCATCGAAGAAGTTGGTATCGTATAGGCTTCCAGCATAAAAGCCCGAATGATGGAAGCGGCGATTACAGCAAAAATGATGGCGTCGGCCCATTCTCTGACCGCTGATTTTTTGATCACCGGAAGCTTGCTGGGATGGGTATATTCCTGTTTTTGAGAAAACCCCAGCCAGGGGAGGTAGACAAAAGGCAACAAGACACCCAACGCCTGTTCCCCGAGACCGTCCTTGCGGAAGCATTTCAGTGTTTCGACCACCATCAGCAACACGGTGAACACATTAATGAAAGGAAGGAGAATAAAGACAAACCACCAGAGTGGCTTGTCAATTACCCTGAGCCAGATATAGAAGTTGTATAAGGGGATCAGGGCTTGCCATCCTTTATAACCGGCTTTCTCAAAGATCCTCCAGAGGCCTGCCACAGCGGCTAGCAAGGACAATATGAAGAGCAGCATGTATACCATGATCAGTCGTTTTTTAGATGTTTAATAAGTGTTTCATTCCAAACACACCACGCTTATCGTGTACCCATTCAGCCGCAAGTACGGCCCCTTCTGCAAAGCCGCTGCGGTTATGTGCAGTATGTTTGATTTCAATGCTGTCGATCAGAGAATCATAAGTAACCACATGGGTTCCTGTAACCTTATCAACCCGGTGAGATTTGATGGGCAAGGCATTTGTCTCCAGGTGTTCGTCGGCATTGCCCCATTTGCTTAAGTTATCACGCCGGCTGATAATGTCTTTTGCCAGTGTGATGGCCGTCCCACTGGGTGCATCAAGCTTTTGGGTATGATGGGTTTCAGAGATGGCTGGCTTGTAGCCCTCGGCTCCAGCCAGCATTCCAGCCAGCTTGGCGTTCAGTTCAAAAAAGATGTTTACTCCAATGCTGAAGTTCGATGCATAGAAAAGGGTGTGCTCGTGTTTCTTACAATAGTTAACTGTCGGGGTCATTTTGTCGAGCCAGCCAGTGGTGCCCGAAACTACAGGCACATCCAGTTCAAAACAGCGCATGACGTTATCGGGGGCGGCCTCCGGGGTGGTAAATTCGATGGCTACATCAGATTCTGCCAGTTGATCCCTTTTTTTGGCCCAATCATCTTCATGATCAATGATTGTGGCAATTTGATGTTGTCTTGACCGCAACATGCCCGCTACAGCTTTACCCATCTTGCCATACCCAATCAGGGTCACCTTGAGTTTTTTCTGCATTTGCATCTTTTATGGTTTTAATATTGTCAACATGTCAAAAAATACGAAAGTCAAGAACTAAATGGGCTAAAGCGGTATTTTGAATATGTACTGTGTATTTTGTTAAAACCTAAGTCTCAAAGTCAGCCCGGTCTGATGTCCTGCTTGCCCACTACCCCCTGCTGAAGGGAAGGCTGCCGGATGCAACCCCATGGTCAGGTCCTCTCCGACGTCAAAGGCCATCAGGTGAGCGTCTACACTGGCATCCAGGATGTTTAACAGGTAAAGTGCAGCCGTCAGCACATAGGTGATCTCCAGGTTCCTGCGATAAAAGTTCATGGCACGCTCCAGTTCGGCGTCCGAGTAGATTGGGAAATCGTCTACGGTGTTAGGGTTTCCATCTACCCTTGCGATCCAGGCTTCACGCCATTTCCGGTAGTTGCTGTTGTTAAAGTCGATAAAGTAGGCCAGGGTGCCAAAACCGGCATATATGATGGGTACTTTCCAGTATTTTTGGTTATATAATTGTCCAAGGCCTGGAAATGTAGCTGAAAGCATGGCTGCCCTGCCGGGCGAAGGTTCATGGAAGGTTGTGTGTTCAATGTCGTTGTTCACGACCACATCATTGGTTGCTTGTTGTGCATTTACGGGGCAGGCAGACATCAAAAAAAAAAGGATGCATATAGCAAACCCGATCGGTTCTCTTCTGAAAAGCCGTGGTTTCCTGGGGAAACACTTTTGGTTCATATGGTCAACACATACCACTCGCGAGCTTATCAACTGTCTTTGAGTACATTGACAATTCTGTCAAATGCTTCCCGGGAGTCAAAGTTTATGACAATGCTCCCTTTGCCTTCTTTTTTGTTTTTGATATTGACCTGGGCGTTCAATTTTTTGGTCAATTCCTGCTGGAACGTTTTTTGCGCCTCTGTTATTGCCTGTTTTTTTGGCTTCTCACGTGATGCCTTTTCCTCATCATCACCTCCTTCATCGCTTTTTTTATCGTTGACAATCTGTTTAACCACTTCTTCGAGCTCCCTCACAGAAAGATTTTGTTCGATTGTATCCTGGTAAACTTCCAGCAGTGCAGGTGCTTCTTCAAGTGCCAAAAGGGCTTTGGCATGTCCCATGCTGATGATTTCCTGCCTTAGTCCTAACTGGATCTCGCTGGGCAGGTTCAGGATCCGGAGGTAGTTGGCTATGGAGGGACGGCTTTTTCCAAGGCGTTCACTAAGCGATTCCTGGGTAAGTTTATAATCGTGGATCAGTTGTTTGTATCCGAGTGCAATTTCGACAGGGTTGAGGTTTTCTCGCTGAATGTTTTCGACAATCGCCATTTCCAGCATGGCATGTTCATCAGCGGCCACAATATATGCAGGCAGGTCGGTGAGTCCGGCCAGCCGGGCGGCCTTGAGGCGTCTTTCTCCTGAAATAAGTTGCAGCTTGTTGTCTTCAAGCTTACGCACCGTAATGGGCTGAATTACGCCTTGTTCCTTGATAGATGCCGCCAAATCGTTCAGGGCTTCTTCATCAAAGTCGGTACGGGGCTGGTGGGGGTTGGCCTCAATGATGTCAATCGGCACTTTGCCAATGGTCCCTGTGGGAAGCAGATCTTTTTCCACATCATAAGTAGGCTGGGCCTCTAAACCTGAACTGTCTAGCAAGGCACCCAATCCTTTTCCCAAAGCTTTCTTCTTGGCGCTCATATCTGTACCTTTTTGTCTTCTTCCTCGATCCTGGTCATCCCGTTGTTTTGCAGGATCTCTCTGGCAAGGTTAATGTGGTTTAATGCCCCACGGCTCTCGGCATCATGCATGATGATGGTTTCTCCAAAGCTGGGTGCCTCTCCAAGCTTAATGTTACGGTAGATGACGGTGTCAAAGACCAGGTCCTGAAAGTGCATTTTCACCTCTTCGGCTACCTGGTTGGCCAAGCGCAGCCGGGCATCATACATCGTCAGCAGAATCCCTTCAATTTCGAGCTTGGTGTTTAGCCTCGACTGCACAATCTTAATGGTATTAAGCAGCTTGCCCAATCCTTCCAGGGCAAAATATTCGCATTGCACAGGGACGATGACGGAATCAGATGCCGTGAGTGCATTGACAGTGACCAATCCGAGGGATGGTGAACAGTCAATGATGACAAAATCGTATTGATCTTTGATCTTGTCAACCACCTTGCGCATCATTTGCTCCCTGTTGGGCAAGTTGATCATTTCAATTTCTGCTCCTACCAGGTCAATATGCGCCGGAATGAGATAAAGGTTGGGTGTATCTGTTTCTATGGTGATATCGCCAGGGTTCACGTCGTCTATGATGCTTTCATAGATGCTTGTTTTCACATGCTTAGGATCTATCCCAACCCCTGAGGTGGCGTTCGACTGGGGGTCTGCATCAATCAGCAGTGTTTTGTACTCGAGGATCGCCAAACTTGCGGCAAGGTTAATGGCTGTAGTCGTTTTCCCTACTCCTCCTTTTTGATTTGCAATTGCAATGACTTTGCTCATAGAGATAAAGGTGTTATATGCTCAATTGGTTGCAAGATAAAACTTCTCGATCTGAAATGCTCAGCAGGTGAAACCTGATTGCAAATTTACAACTTTAGCTTGCTTAAGCCTTGTTTTTTGATGAAAAAAACTGGAAATGTACCTGCATCCTTTGCCTGTGTTGCTATTGTAGGTTTTCCTGTGTCCAATCGATCTCTGAGCCGAGCAAGCTGTGTGGGATGAGATATATTATAAACAGGACGATGGCGGCAACGAGCACCCATGTTCTGTGGAAGGGGTTTCTTCTCACTTTAAAAAAAGCGATAAGCCAGAAAATAAAAGACACCGCTGTTTTATTATCGGTGAGATCGGTCCCGAAAGGCCAACCTGTCCACCAATCACCAAAAGCATATTTCTGCACAATCGGTCCGAAGATAAGGCCACCCAGTATCAGTGTCACAATCGTCCACAAAGCATAATGGTAGGTTTTTTCTTTGGCAAGTGCAGCCAATCCTGCACGCATGCTAAACAACATCGCAGCAAACATGAAGATGATATGGGGTGTGAGGGCCCAGGCCGGAACGGCATCCCTGAAACGAATGACGATGGGTTCTTCTGTCAGGGTGGCTTTGTCGTCTCCTTTTTCAAGTACGACTTGGTACATCACTTTTCCGGCGGCTGGCTGTTCAGGGATATAGGCTGTTAAATGATTATCATCCCGGTCAAGGCGCAGCGTATCCCATTGGTCAAAGCTGGGGTAGCGTTTGTAACGAAAATATCCGTCGATGTCCATGTTTTCTACCTTGATCCTAACCGGGGCATCGCTGGGTTGATCCCATGTTCTGATCAGCCTGAAACGGATGTTTTCATCTGCTATTTCCACCTGGCCGCGTTCGGGCTTGGTAGGGCCTGTAATGCGTGTATAGACAGAGCTCAGCAGTGTGATGATAATCGCAATGATCCAAAAGAGTGTGTTTTTCTTCATATCTGTATAGTTTAGCAATTAATCACGGGCAGAAGAGAAATGTTCAAGAATCCTCGTATAGTGAATGGCCTGATAGATTTCCTGCATCATATTGGTGCGGATATTTTTTTCGATGAGCGTTCTGTTGGTTTCATCCGGGAAAGTCCTGTTTGAAAGGAAAACAAAGACAAGATCTTCCATGGGGTCTGCCCATACGTATGTTCCTGTGAATCCGCTGTGGCCAAAGCTCATTGGCGATGCGCTTTCGGCTGCCGGCCCCCTGGTGCCGGAATCTATTGCAGGCTTATCAAAACCCAAGCCTCTCCTGTTGTCATCATTGGCAAAGTGGGCGGTGGTAAAATACCCGATGGTGCTCCTGTCAAGAAAGTGATCTCCACCATAATGGCCGTCATTCAGGATCATGTACATCAATTTGGCCAGATCGCCTGCGTTGGAAAATAACCCTGCATGACCAGCTACACCCCCAAGCATGGCAGCAGCAGGATCATGCACATGCCCGTGAACTACCTGTTGTCGCCACAAGGTGTCGTGTGCTGAAGGTACGATATGTGCGGCAGCTATCCGTTTAAGTGGCCTGTAAGTGATGGTAGTTAGTCCCATCGGGTCATAAAAGGTGTGTTTCACAAAGTCATCCAGGCGTTGACCGGTAACATGCCATACCAGTTCAGCAAGCAGGATAAAACCCAGGTCACTGTAAAGGTAACCGGGCTCTTCCAGCAGCCCGGCATCCATCACCTGTCGGAATATGGAATCACGGTAGTTGTTGTGCATAAACATGCCATCAGCGACCTGCAAGTCAAACTTTTCTGAGTGCTGGTGATCATATATTCCCTCCAGGCGGCTGCCATCTTCATCCATGGTCTCAAGGAAAAAAGGAATCCAGGCTTGCAGCCGGCCCTGGTGAGCCAATATATCTCTTATACTGATTTCCTGGATTTCGGAGCCTTTGATCCATGGCACATAGTTGCTTATGCCGTTATCCAGACTGATGCGCCCCTGTTCGTAGAGTTTCATGATGGCCGGGGTGGTGGCTGCGATTTTGGTGATGGAGGCCAGGTCATACACATCGGTGGGCATTACAGGGGCAAGGCTGTCATAGGTATGATGGCCAAATGCTTTATGATAGATCATGATGCCATCCCTGACAATGGCGATCTGGCATCCCGGATAGGCTTTGTTGCGTATGCCCTCCACGGCCATGGAGTCGATCCGTGCGAGTAAACGGCTTTGAATACCTGCTTCTTCTGCATATCCAAAGCGAATACGCGATGGCTCCGGGGTAATGATACCGGCAGCGTTTGCAAAATGGGCCCCGGAAGTGACCGGCAACGTGCCCGTGACCTGGAGACCGCCAAAGATGGCCTCAGCAGCAGCAAATTCAAATAAGTTGCCTTCCTGATAAGCCACAAGTATTGCTTCTGTATCTAAAATTTTATCTTCAAAGAAAGCGAGGCTGTACGGGTTGGCAAATAAGCTCAGGATGACCTCCTGGCGCCTGGCAATTGAGTTGATAAGACCGATGGTCTTGCCATTGATGCCATAGTCTCTGGAAAAGAAAAAGCTGTTGTCATGCACGGAAAGGATCACCAGGTCGTAGGCTCCCAGCTTTTCCATTTTTTGCGCAGCATGCAGGGGGCTATGGTATTTGTCTATGCCGTAGGTCGATACAGGGGCGTATTTTTTTAACCGCTGATGAAATGCATTGTCTGGCGTTGCACCAATGGCCAGTGCTGCAATCTTTTTTTCACTCAGGCTTTTGACGGGCAAAAGTTGGCCCTCATTGCGTACCAGCGTCAGGGATGCCTCCACAAGCGACTTGTTTAGCACCTGGTTTTTCGGGCTATTCAGGTCTTCAACAATGTTTTCCGGCGAGGTAAACCTGAAATTGTGAAGGCCTGCCTTTTCTTTGTAATATAATATCTTACGACAAGCCCTGTTCACCAGATCTTCGTGGATGGTGCCGTCCTGGATGGCATTTTTAATTGTCCCGATGGCTGCGGGTACGTTTTCGGGCAGGAGGAGGATGTCATTACCAGCCATTAATGCGCGCAGCTCCAATTCGCCCGGCTCAAAATAGTCGCTTACACCACGCATGTCAAGTGCATCGGTAATCACCAACCCGTCAAAACCCATTTCCCCCTGAAGCAATTTGGTTACAATGTTGTGGGAAAGGGTAGATGCCAGCTCAGGCTCAGGTTCCAGGGAAGGCATCTCCAGGTGGGCAATCATTATTGATTTTAACCCCTGTGCCATCAGTTTGCGGAAAGGGTAGAGGTGAACAGCATCAATTTCTTCAAAGGGTTGTTGCAGCAGCGGGAGGGTGTGGTGTGAGTCGGCATCGGTGTCGCCATGCCCCGGGAAATGTTTGGCACAGGCAATGATGCCTGCATCCTGCAATCCGTGCATGTATGCAAGCCCTTTCTGTGCCACCTCCTGCGGATCTTCGCCAAAAGCACGGAAATTGATTACTGGATTCTCTGCGTTATTGTTTACATCCACCACTGGAGCAAAGTTGATATGAACCCCAAGGCGGTTTAACTGTCTGCCGATTTCTTTTCCCATCTTATAAACCAGGTCGTTGTCCTGGATGGCGCCCAGGGCCATTTGCCTGGGAAAAGCATCTATGCTGTCAAGCCGCATGGCTGGTCCCCATTCAGCGTCCATGGCAATGAGCATTGGTGTTTTGGCCTGGCTTTGCATCCGGTTGGTGACCAGCACCTGCGCTGTAGGATAACCGCGGAAAAAGGCGGCACCACCCAGGTTATAATCTTTCACCAGGTGCACGATGCTATCATAATAGGCTTCATCCCTGTCGGTATGCACCCGGATCATCAACAGCTGGGCAATCCGCTCCTCCAGGCTAAGGGAATGAAAGACTGAGTCAACCCAGGATGTGCTGTAGGGGCATTCTTGTGACGGGCCTGTGACCTTTCCGATGGTATGTGTGCCTGGCACCAGCAGAAAAAAAACCAACATTAAAATGGTAAAGTGTATCCCTAAGACCAGAAAACTCCGCATGCCAGTAACAGTAAAGCTTTAACCAAAACAAACTTACCTTGCAAAGATAATACAAACGGCGACTTCTGCGGCATGGCAGGGGTTTATCTGAAAATAATTTTTATATTTTGCCAGATGGAGCTCGCCATGCAATACCCCCCTTGTCTGTCAATTCTTTGGCATGGAGGTTTCATTTTTTGTTTTTGTTCGCCTGGAAAAACTTACAGGCTTCTGTCAGGGGGCAGATGGCACATTTTGGTTTGCGGGCCAGGCACACATATCTTCCGTGCAGAATGAGCCAGTGGTGGGCAATGGCCAGTTGGTGCTGTGGAATGTGTTTTACAAGCTGTCTTTCGGCCGCCAGCGGAGTTTTGGCGTTGGTAGTCAAGCCAATACGGCGCGCGACCCGAAAAACGTGGGTGTCTACGGCCAGGGCCGGCTTATTGTATATTACAGAGACGATCACGTTGGCCGTTTTGCGCCCCACGCCGGGTAGCTTGATAAGGTCGCTGACCTCTTCCGGAACCTGCCCCTGGAAGTCGTTGATGAGCACCCTGGCCATGCCAAGCAGGTTTTTGCTTTTGTTGTTGGGATATGAGCAGCTTTTGATATAGGCATAGACCTCCTCCTGGGATGCATCAGCCAGGCTTTCCGGATCGGGAAAGCGCGCAAAAAAGGGCGGGGTGATCATATTGACCCTTTTATCGGTGCATTGTGCGGACAGGATGACTGCCACCAGCAGCTGATATGGGTTGGCATACATCAGTTCCGTCTCGGGTGCCGGTTCGTGTTCGGCAAAATATTGCAGCACATAGTCGAAGCGCTCTTTTTTTCTCATGCTGAAGTCGTTATGATACACAGTCAGGGGTTGGCGTAAGGCACAGGTGATGGGCCTGTATAAAACTTCCGGGCTAAAATATGCATTTTTCCACTGTGCCTTCTACAAATGTCCATTTTATTGCCTAATTTCGAAACGTTTTTTCGCAAAAGCAAGTTTATCCGAATATCATCTTAACAAATCTTCATTGAGCAGGTCGAGTTAGTATTAGACCAACGAAGGCTCATCACCGATTAAACAGAAGCGCAATGATAAACAAGGCATTAATCAATCCCAAAAGCATCGTGGTGGTTGGTGGTTCGAACAATACGGCCAAACCCGGAGGGAAAGTATTAAAAAACCTGATTGACGGCAAATTTGCCGGTGACCTATATGTAACCAATCTGAAAGAGAGCGAGGTTCAGGGCATTAAAAGCTATGCAGACGTAGCGGATCTGCCGGAGACCGATCTGGCCATTATCGCCATTGCTGCGCAATTTGTGCCTGATACGGTGGAGGTTCTTGCCAATCAGAAGGGGACGCGGGCTTTCATCGTGCTGTCTGCGGGGTTTAGTGAAGAGAGTGAGGTGGGTGCCGGGTTGGAAAAGAAGCTTGTAGACATTGTGGATGAGGTGAATGGTGCGCTCATAGGACCCAATTGTGTTGGTGTGCTGACACCAAATCATCACAGTGTGTTTACTTACCCCATTCCGAAGCTTGACAGCCAGGGGTGTGATTTTGTTTCCGGCTCGGGCGCCACAGCCTGCTTCATCATGGAGGCTGGCATTCCAAAGGGCTTAAGTTTTGCCAATGTGTTTTCTGTAGGAAACAGTGCCCAGATGGGCGTGGAAGAAGTTGTCAAGTACTGGGACGAATCTTTTGACCCGGAGCACAGTTCGCGCATCAAGTTGTTATATATTGAAGACATCAAAAAGCCGCATATGTTGCTTACGCATGCCGCATCACTGATTCGCAAGGGATGTCGCATAGCGGCTGTGAAGGCAGGTAGTTCTGAAGCAGGTAGCCGTGCGGCATCCTCGCATACGGGCGCCCTTGCAAGTCCTGATGTGGCCGTGGATGCGCTTTTCCGCAAGGCTGGCATTGTACGTTGTTACGGCCGCGAGGACCTGATCGCTGTGGCCTCCGTTTTCTCTTACCCAAAACTAAAGGGGCAAAACCTGGCTGTGATAACCCATGCGGGTGGACCCGCCGTGATGCTCACGGATGCCCTCAGCGAGGGTGGCCTTGAAGTGCCAGCCATAGAATCGCCTAAAGCCAGCGACCTGCTTGAAGAGTTGTTCCCCGGTTCATCTGTGGCCAACCCGATAGACTTTCTGGCCACCGGAACAGCAGAGCAGCTTGGCATTATCCTGGATTATACCGATAAGTACTTTGACAACATTGATGGCATCGTGGTGATATTTGGTACCCCCGGATTGTTTCCGGTATATGATGTGTATGATGTGCTGGATCAAAAGATGCGCACCTGCAAAAAACCCATATATCCGGTCCTGCCAAGCATTTTGACGGCCAGGGATGAGGTGGATGCTTTCCTGGAAAAGGGACACGTGAACTTTCCAGATGAAGTGGTACTTGGTCAGGCGCTCAGTCGTGTATACCATACGCCGCCACCCTCACGTGAAGACATCGTGATGCCCAAAGTGGACCGGGCAAAGATCAGGCGGGTCGTTGATGCAGCCGACGATGGATATATGAACCCCAGGCAGGTGCAGACCGTCCTGGATGCCGCGGGCATTTCCCGTGTCACGGAGACCGTTGTGGAGACCGAAGAGGCTGCGGTAAAAGCAGCCGGACGGATGGGCTATCCCCTGGTGATGAAAGTGGTGGGGCCGGTGCATAAATCTGATGTCGGTGGCGTGGTGCTTGGCGTTAAAGATCAGGAAAGCGTGGTCAGTGAATTCAAGCGCATGATGCAGATCCAGGATACCACAGGCGTGCTGATGCAGCCCATGTTGGATGGCATTGAGCTGTTTGCGGGTGTGAAAAAGGAAGACAAGTTCGGACACATGATCCTCTGCGGGATGGGTGGTATTTTCATTGAGGTACTGAAGGATGTCGCCACCCGTTTATATCCCATCAATGTTGAAGAAGCGCTCAATATGATAGACAGCCTGAAAAGTTATGACATCCTCGAAGGGGTGCGGGGCAAAGAGGGCATTGACCTGGATGCGTTCGCAGAAGTGCTGGTCAGGTTATCCTCCCTGGTAGAGGCTGCCCCCGAGATCTTTGAAATGGATCTGAACCCCTTGCTGGGTAATGAAAAATACGTGGTGGCTGTAGATGCCCGGATCCGCATTGTCAAAACGTAAATCAGAAGATTGTCAATCTTTATAATTGATCATTTTAGATGGAGTCTCATTAGTGTTGCGTTATAATTCGAACATATTCAGTTGATTATATTTTTCTTTGATTTCACCGCTCTTTGAAAAGTTTGTAAGTAGCTCATTTAAAGGT
>Ga0207421_10005856_pt1 | contig 13592 bp, 11 predicted proteins | sample SodLakKL_010_SED_4_FD_187542 | JGI IMG/M metagenome (GOLD analysis project Ga0207421, IMG submission 187542) | Alkaline sediment microbial communities from Lake Tanatar, Kulunda Steppe, Russia - 8KL_010_SED (SPAdes) (version 2) | ecosystem: Environmental > Aquatic > Non-marine Saline and...
ATTATCTCCCGGCTGTCTTCGGCATTTATTAAATTCTGCACCTGTTCTCTGGCCCGTTTCACCGCTCTTTCAGCCTGCTGACCCTCCTGATAGATGCTGGAAGGATTGCCGAATTTCTCCTTAAAGTAAGGCTCCATGGCCTGCAAAACTTCTTCGTCTAAAGGAGAAGTGCCGGCATGGTCAAAATAGTATCTATCCCCCATCTAATATCACCTCATTATAGCAGAAATATAACTTTGATCAAAATTTATTCTGTCGGTGTTCCTTTAACCTTATCGGCCTCTTCCATCAAATCAGCCAGTGTATAGGAATCGAGCACTCCTTCTATCTGCTCACTCAAAATACCCCATAGTTCATGTGTGACACATTCCTCTTCCTGTTCACAGTTGAAATCATCTGCGATGCAGTTCACAGGCCTTATCGGGCCTTCCAGAATGCGAATGACGTCCCCGGCAGTTATCTCGGCCGGATCTCTGTTGAGCAGATAACCACCGTGTGCACCCCTTACACTCGAAACAACTCCAGCCTTGCGCAGGCTGGCAAACAGCTGTTCAAGATACTGCTCGGATATCTTCTCCCTCTCCGATATCTCCCGCAAAGGGATGGCTTTGTCTTCCTGGTTTAAAGCCAGATCGATTAATGCCCTGAGCCCATATCTACCTCTGGTAGAAATTTTCATTATCCCACCCCTAATCTTGAGCTTTTTTATCAGATTTAGTTTACCATAAGAACAGGCCGTTGTCAATAATTAGAGTCAAAAAATGAATCAATTTTTTCCAGTGACACGCTGTTCCCTGTTGCAGACCTGAGATCACTTTCCAGCTTTTCCCAGCTGGAGGCTTCGATCTCAGCTTTTATCATAAATTCACCCTCATCATACCCATTATACTTTATATCCGCTTCCAGGCGTTCCAGCTGTCCCAGAGCTTCTCCCAGAAAATCATAGCTGCCCCGGCAGTAAAATCTGTGCTGCAGAACAAGCCTAGTTTTGCCCGATTTCTCAATAGCCCGGGCAGCTGTCCCGCCGTAAGCTTTAATAAGCCCTCCAATTCCCAGTTTGGTGCCACCAAAATATCTCGTCACCACCACGACGACATTCAATAATTCCTCACCTTTGATTCTCTGTAGAATAGGTGGACCAGCAGAGCTGGGAGGTTCTCCATCATCATCTGCCATCTCCCTGATCTCATCTCCCCCAAAAACTCTCCAGGCGAAGGCATTGTGGCTTGCTTCACTGTGCTCTGCAGATATTTCTTCAATGAAATCCTCCGCTTCTTTTCGGGAAAAACAGGGGGTGGCATGACCTATAAATCGGCTGTCTTCGATCTTATGACTGTAATGAGATCTGCTGTGAAGAGTAAAATACTCGTTCATACTTTCATCTCTAGTCATCGATGTTTTCACCTTTTCTCGCATCGCGAAGGTATTCCAAATATTTTTTTATCTTCTTTTCCCGACCCTGACCATCCGGCTGATAAAACTGACAGGACTCATGTTCCCGGGGAAGATAGGTCTGTTCAACAAAATTATCCGGATAGCTGTGGGGATATTTATACCCTTCACCATGCCCCAGATCTTCTGCCCCACTGTAATGGGTGTCTCTGAGATGTTTGGGCACCTCTCCGGGATCGTTATCTCTTAAATAATCGATAGCATTATCGACTGCTTTTATGGTTGAGTTGGTTTTGGGGGCAGTGGCCAGATACAGCACGGCCTCTGCCAGGGGCAGTCTGGCCTCAGGCATACCTACATATTCCAGAGCACGGGCTGCTGAGACCGCCACCTCCAGGGCCCTCGGATCCGCCAGACCCACATCCTCGGCTGCATGCACTATGATGCGCCTGGCGATGAACATGGGATCCTCCCCCGCCTCTATCATACGGGCAAACCAGAAGATCGCGGCATCCGGGTCAGAACCCCTTATACTCTTTATAAAAGCTGAAACTACATCATAGTGATTATCCCCGCTTTTATCATATTCTTTCTTCTTCTCCTGCAGGCACTCACACAAAATGCTACTGTCAAGTTCAATTACACCCTCTTCCGAAGGGGGAGTGGATAGCACGGCTATCTCCAGGGCATTTAGAGCGGTTCTGGCATCCCCTCTGGCAGCTTCAGCTAAAAATTTTTGGTCTTCCTCACCCATCTCAATTTTCAGATCTCCAAGGCCCCTTTCCTCATCCTCCAGAGCCTGTATAATAATCCTTTCTATCTCCGGTGCGGTCAGAACTTTTAGTTCAAAAACCCTGCATCTCGACAGCAGAGGAGAGTTGACTTCAAAATAGGGGTTCTCAGTTGTAGCTCCGATCAAAATGATATGCCCTTCTTCCACCGAAGGCAGCAGTGCATCCTGCTGGGCTTTATTGAAGCGATGGATTTCATCGATAAAAAGAATCGTCTTCTGCTGATGGAGCTGTAGATTTTCTCGGCCTCTATCTATGACATCTCTGAGCTCACCAACCCCGGAAGTCACGGCATTAATTTTGATAAACTCAGAACTTGTATTTTCAGCTACAACCCGGGCCAGACTGGTTTTTCCAGAACCCGGAGGACCGTAGAGTATCATCGATTGCAGGCGATCTGACTTTATCATCCTTCGCAGAAGTTTATCCTCGCCCACAATATGCTGCTGACCGTGAAGTTCGGAAAAGTCTCTGGGCCTCATCCTGAAGGCCAGAGGCTTCTCCCCGCTGTTATCTACCTGTGAAAAAAGATTCATAAACAGACACCCACCTGTGAGAAAACTGCAAAAAAAGGTAAAATATATTCTTTGTTTACTAAGCATATCAAATAACCGCATATTTTGCAATATGAAAGAGGAGGCCAGAATCCTTCCTTTCTCTCTGGCCTCCCCTTATGAACAGAAGATTATTCTTCTTTTATCTCCAGGTTGAGCTCCTCAAGCTGTTCTTTTTTTACCACATCCGGAGCTCTGGTTAGGGGAGAGGTGGCCTGCTGTGTCTTGGGAAAAGCGATGACATCTCTTATTGATTCCCGTCCGGTAGCGAGCATCGTAATCCTGTCCAGGCCAAAGGCTATACCCCCGTGTGGCGGTGCACCGTAAGAGAGGGCATCGAGCATAAAACCGAACTTCTCCTCGATTTCACCTTCATCGAAGTTCAGCAGTGAGAACACCTGACGCTGGATTTCGGGATCAGAAATTCTCACACTGCCACCGCCGACCTCTTCTCCGTTTATCACCATATCATAGGCATTAGCCCGGGCTTTTTCTGGCTCTGTATGCAAAAGTTCTTCATCACCAGGCATTGGGGCAGCAAAAGGATGATGTTCCGGCTCCAGCCTTCCTTCCTCTTCATTATATGTAAAGAGAGGAAATTCTAAAATCCAGAGACAATCAAACTCATCTTCATCTATCAGATCAAAATCAGCGGCGATCTTCTTTCTCAGATCTCCCAGGCTTTTAACGGCTGTTTTGAAATCTCCGGCCACTACAAAAATAATATCTCCTGATACGGCATCTAGTTCTTCTGCCATATCTTTCAGCTCTCTATCTGACAGGAATTTAGCCACAGGGGATTTAATTTCACCATCTTCCAGTGCAAACCAGATCAAACCTTCAGCCCCTCTCTCCCTGACATAATCTTCATACCTGTCGATCTGACTTCTGCTCAGATCGGCTCCGCCGGAAAATTTAATGGCTCTGACAGTTCCACCTCCGACAACTGTACTGCTGAATACTTTAAAATCACTATCCGCAAAGATATCAGAAAGATCATTTATCTCCAGGCCGAATCTCCTATCAGGGCTGTCAGATCCGTATCTGGACATGGCTTCCTGATAGCTCATACGGGGAAACTCATCGGGAAGCTGTATATCAGCCACGGCAAAGATTCTCCGAACCATCTCTTCCATAGCTTCCAGAAATGATTCCACCTCAATAAAAGAAATTTCAATGTCGATCTGGGTAAATTCTGGCTGCCGATTTGCCCGCAGATCTTCGTCTCTAAAACACTTGGCAAGCTGAAAGTATTTCTCGACTCCTCCGGCCATAAGAAGCTGTTTAAAGAGCTGTGGAGATTGAGGCAGAGCATAAAATCTGCCTTTATGCAGGCGGCTTGGAACCAGATAATCACGAGCGCCTTCCGGTGTGCTTTTGGTTAAAATCGGGGTTTCTATCTCCCAATATCCCCTCTCAGAAAGAAAATTGCGTGTTGTCTGCATTATCCTGTGTTTTGTGTGCATGATATCCAGCATTTCAGGTCGGCGCAGATCCAGATACCTGTAATTCAGGCGAACATCTTCACTGGCCCTGGAGGCATCCTCCACGATAAAAGGAGGTGTCTCCGCCCGCGAGATTACCTCAAGCTCCTCGGCGGCCAGCTCTACCCGGCCTGTGGCCAGCTCGGGGTTGATATTCTCCTCCGGTCTGCGGCGAACTATGCCGGAGATGGCCACGACATCTTCAGAACGAAGATCTTCCGCTTCCGCAAACATATCTTTATCATCAGATTCGTCAAAAACAGCCTGTACAACTCCCGTTCTATCCCTGACATCCACAAACAGCAGGGAGCCATGATCTCTTGTTCTCTGCACCCATCCGTTTATGACTATTTCTTCATTTATAAAATTTTCATCGATATCATTGCAGCTGTTTGTTCTGCGTTTATAATCATTATACTCTGCAGTCATGATTAAATCTTCACCTCAGATCTAATAAATATTTTCTTTCATTCTCTCGATTACTTTATCTGCTGGCACCAAATTTTCCTCTCCACTCTCCATATCTCTGACGGTGATTACCTCCTCATTGAGTTCCTCTTCACCGATAATTACCGTATATCTGGCATCTTTTCTATCGGCATCTTTGAACTGACTGCCCACACTGCGCTCCATATAATCGGTATCCACGCTCAATCCAGCAGCACGCAGATCCCTAATTAGCTGCAGTGAAAATCGATCAGCTTTTTCACCGATAGTAATAACATAAACATCCAGATCTTTCGAAAAGCTCTTATCCTCTTTATCCAGCAACAGAAGCAGCCGCTCAAGTCCCAAAGCCCAACCTGCACCGGGCACATCCCTCTGGCCGATCTCCTGTACCAGACCATTATAACGCCCACCTGAGAAAATGGCATCCTGAGCACCCAGATCACCTGACTTCACTTCAAAGACGGTATTTGTGTAATAATCAAGCCCCCTGACCAGAAGCGGACTTATCTCATAATTAAGATCAAGCTCATCCAGACCTTCTTTTACCACAGCAAAATGCTCCTGACAGCTATCACATAGATAGTCCAGAATGCTGGGGGCTTCATCAATTATTTCCTGACATTGATCACAGTCCAGAATTCTCAGGGGGTTCTTCTCCAGGCGGCGCTGACAGTCAGAACAGAGGCTATCCTCGTATCCCTGAAAATACTCCTTAAGTGTCTGAACATATTGTGGTCTGCAGTCAGGACAGCCTATGCTGTTAAGCTCCACGAAAAAGCTGGAAAGGCCGATCTGCCTGAGAAAATCGATGCCCATGGCCATGATTTCAACGTCCAGAGCAGGATTGTTGCTGCCCAGAGCTTCCACCCCGAACTGATGGAACTGTCTGAAGCGACCTGACTGCGGGCGCTCATATCGAAACATTGGGCCGATATAATAGAGCTTGGTGGGCTGTACACCGCCATAGAGCTTGTTTTCAAGAAATGATCTAACAACCGAGGCGGTCATCTCGGGCCTTAAAGTTATACTTCTGCCGCTGCGGTCGGAAAATGTATACATCTCTTTTTCAACTATATCCGTAGCCTCACCAATACCCCGGCTGAATAGTTCTGTGTATTCAAATATCGGTGTGCGAACCTCTTCATAGTTGTATCTTCTGCTGATATCGTGAGCTAGTTCTTCAACATATTGCCATTTAAAAGAAGCGGGGGGTAGAATATCCTGTGTCCCCCGCGGAGAATTTATTGACATAACTATATCACCTTTTTGTTTTAATCTTCGATGTTATCTTCTTCACCTGGGTCAATTTCAACTTCATCGGGATCTATCTCTTCCATCTCATCTGTCTCCGTGGGAACACCTTCAGGTGCTATATCTTCTCGTTCCTGCTGAATATCCATAAACTCGTTCATCTCTTCCTGGGCCTGCTCCTCAGCTCCCAGCTGATTGAAAGCCATATTGAGCTGATAGCGGGCCATCAGGTTTCTGCCGGCATATTCTGATGCTTCCTCAAACTTCTCTATTGCCCTCTCTTCCTCACCGGCTTCGACAAGAATCTCACCGTATTCATAGGCTAGCTCCCAGTCTTCAGGCTCTGCTTCCTGGGCTCTGTCCAGAACACTATAAGCCTCTTCCATCTCACCGAGTTCTATATAGGCACGTGCTTTGTAGATATAAATTGCCGAATCCCTGCTTCTTTCCAGGGCTTCTTCAAAGGTATTTATAGCTGCTGTATAATCCTCATCCTGGAAATAACTCATGCCACGCAGAATGGGATCATTGATTACGATATCAGCCTCAGCTCTTCTCTCTTCCAGCCACTCGTTTAGAGCTTCTTCTTCTCTTTCCTCCTTTAAATTATCCCTGATTTCAGCCATAGCCTGTTCCTTCTCATCCTCATCATGTTCATCTTCTTCATATTCTTCAGCATATCTCTCTTCGACCTCTGACTCTTCTACTTCCACATCGGCCTGTATCGACTCTACAGTTTCCTCAAGCATCTTCTGCTGGCGCAATGAATGCCGTATACTATCCTGCACTTGATCTAAGGTGATATTCTGCTGGGCCAGCATCTCTTCAAATTCATCGAGATCCATGTCATTCTGCTCCAGAATATCATTCATTACTTCATCTATCTCATCCGGGCTTACTTCAGGGTCTATGCCCAGTTCTTCAGCCTCCTGAAGTATAATAGTTTCTTCTAAAATTGAATCGACAACACTGTATCGGAATTCCATCATCTGAGCGCGTGTGAAATTCGCAGTCTGCTGGGCATAATTCTGCAACACCTCATTATACCTCTGTCTGGAAATCTCCTCACCATCGACCTCAGCCAGAACATCTGCGGCTTCCTGTTCTTGAGGTGATGGGTCTTCGCCGCCACCGAAAGCGCCATAGCCCATAAATCCAGCGCCGAGTGCAAAAGACACCACGACGATATAAACTATGACCCTGCTGATATTGCGCAATTTGTTAAACATTTAAAAATAAACACTCCTTTACAGAACTTATTGCTGACACCTTTCATTCAATTAAATTTTATCTTAGCCACGGGCAGATGTCAATAAATTTTGGGGAATACTCCCTCATAGAAAGTCTGAAGTGTAGTCGCTCTGCCGTGACCGGGATAAACTTTCACATCGCCAGGAAAAAGCTCTTTTATCCTCTCCAGAGAAGCTTTAAGCTCTTCACCGCTTCCCCGGGGGAGATCGGTCCTGCCCACACCGCTGCGGAAAATAGTATCCCCGCTGAACAGAACTCCTTCTGAATGTTCGTAGAGAACTATTCCCCCGGGGCTGTGACCGGGAGTATGATAAACCTCGAGTTTTCCCCCGGAAAATTCAATTACATCACCTTCTTCCAGCAGTAGATCGGCAGGTGGGCTAATCACTTCTGTGCCCAGCAGACTGGATGAATTCAAATCGGGATCCTCAAGGGCATCAGCCTCATCATAATGTATGGCAATATCTGCCCCGGTTTTATCCTGCAGAGCCTGATTGGCCCCTATATGATCGAAATGGCCATGTGTATTGACGATATATCTGTACTCGAAGGAATCTAAATCCATTCTCCCCAGGATTTTATCTGCTTCTTTTTTCGAACCGGGATCAATGATTATCCCTTCAGTTTTGCCCTGTATAACATAACAATTTGTTGCATTCCTGCCCAGCTGAACTTTTAAGATTTCCACCTCGTATTACCTCCATTAGACAGCTGAAATATATTAAAAATTTTTGTCGCTGTCCACAAGAAGAGTCACAGGACCATCATTGCAGAGATCCACTTCCATATACTCCTTAAATTCTCCACTGGCTGTATTGAGATCGATTTTCTCCAGTTTTTCCACAAAATACTCGAAGAGTTCTTCGGCTTTATCAGGATGAGCGGCATCACTGTAACCTGGCCTTCTGCCCTCCCGGCAGTCACCATAAAGAGTAAACTGGGGAACAGCCATAATATCTTTGTCAACATCCCGGGCGGAAAGATTCATCCTGCCCTCTTCATCTGCAAAAACCCTCAGGTTGAGAATTTTATCAAAAATATAATCAGCATCTTCCCTGTCATCATTATTTCCTACAGCCAGCAGGACACAGAGCCCCGCAGATATACTCCCAACTTCCTCTCCACCGACAGATACATTACAGTATTTCACCCTCTGCACAACTGCCCGCATGCAAAAACCTCCTGACATATAATGGATTTAAAAGCCTGATTAAAATATCAATCAGCTGGGTTTTGCTCTGCTCACAGAAAGCACACCTGATACATTTTCTATTTTATTTATCAGTTCATTCATATGCTCTTTGCTGCTCAACTCCACATCTATTTTGATATAGGCCTGATTATATTTATCCGTATCAGCCATTACAGAATGGAGTTCGATCTTCTCATTATTGATTACTCCTGTGATCTCATTGAGAAGGGCGGATTTATTTACAGCCTCTATCATCAGTTCAACCTGATAGGATTCCGAACCAGAGGAGCTCCAGCTGACATCTATTAACCTTCCTTCCCCCTTCATCTTTTTAACATTGGGGCAGTCCTGGCGGTGAACAGAAACACCCCTGCCCCTCGTAATATAGCCGATGATCTCATCTCCGGGTACTGGTTTGCAGCAGTTGGCTATGCGGACGAGAATATCATCCATCCCCTTGACCTGGATCCCCCCACCGCGGGAATCCTGTCTTTCTTTATCGGTGATAAGATCCTCCAGCTCAACAGTTTCTTTATACTCTTCGGGAATTTTATTTATAACCTGTTTGGTTGAAATCTGATCATAGCCTATACCCACATAGAGTGAATCTACATCTTTTCTGTTTAAATCCCGGGCGATCTCCTTCAGCACCTGATTTCTTTCTTCATCGGGAAGATCGACCTTTTCCCTCTCCAGAGCTTTATTGAGTGAACTTCTGCCCTGGGCCATTATCTTGTCCCGGCGCTGTCTTTTAAACCAGCGTTTTATCTTGCTGCGGGCTCTGGAGCTCTGGACAAATTCCAGCCAGTCACGGGAGGGTCCGCTCCCGCTGGAGGTTAAAATTTCAACTATATCTCCGTTCTCAAGCTCATATTCCAGAGGAACCATTTTGCCATTTGCCTTGGCCCCCACACAGTTATGCCCTACCTCGGTATGAATATAATAGGCAAAATCCACGGGCGTGGCACCACGGGGCAGATTTATCACATCCCCTTTGGGTGTGAAGACAAAAACTTCATCTTCAAAAAGATCGACTTTGAGTGCTTCCATAAATTCATGTGGTTCCTGCAGATCCTTCTGCCACTCCAGCAGCTGACGCAGCCAGGATAACTTTTCATCAAAATCCTCATCACCGCTTTTTCCTTCCTTATAGCGCCAGTGGGCGGCGATACCGTATTCAGCAGTTCTGTGCATCTCCGGCGTTCTTATCTGCACCTCCAGGGGATCTCCGTTGGGGCCTATAACTGTGGTGTGCAGTGACTGATACATATTCGATTTGGGCATCGCTATATAGTCCTTGAAACGCCCGGGCATCGGATTCCAGATCTCATGAATTATACCCAGAACTTCGTAACATTCTCTGACCGAGTTAACGAGAATCCTGACAGCCGTGAGATCATATACCTCATCGAAGGAGATCTCTTTCTCCTCCATCTTCTGATATATGCTGTAAAGATGTTTGGGGCGGCCATAGATATCGGCATCGATTTCGTTCTCAGCCAGGGCTTTTTCCATCTCATCGATGGCCTTTTGAATATATTCCTCTCTCTCCTCGCGGTTGGCCGCTACCCTGCGCGAAAGCTCATAATACATCTCAGGTTCCAGATAGCGAAAGCTGAGATCCTCCAATTCCCACTTGAGCCGTGACATCCCCAGACGGTGAGCTAGAGGTGCGTATATTTCCAGCGTTTCCCGGGCCTTTTCTTTCTGCTTTTCCTCATCCATATAGCCCAGTGTTCTCATATTATGCAGCCTATCTGCCAGCTTTATCAGCACAACCCTGATATCATCAGACATGGCCAGAAACATTTTGCGCAGGCTCTCGGCCTGCTGTTCCTCTTTTGATTTAAAATCCATGCGTGTAAGCTTGGTAACTCCATCGACCAGCACTGCTATCTCCTCGCTGAACTCCTCAGCAATATCATCACGGGTATACTCCGTGTCCTCCACAACATCATGGAGTATGGCAGCAGCTATGGAGGTTAGATCAAGCTCCAGCTCCGCCATAATATAGGCAACACCCAGGGGGTGTTCTACAAAGGGCTCACCTGATACCCGATGCTGTCCTTCATGTGCTTCTCTGCTGATCCGATAGGCCTTTCTGATCTCGGTGAGATCGGGGTTATCTATATAGGTTCTGATTTTTTTCTCGATCTTATTCAGTTCCATGCTTATAGCTCCTAACTCAGTAAAAACCGGACGGGTTTTGCTTTAAGATTTCCCTATTCCTTCATTATAGTGAAAATATCATACTCTTGCAAGCGCTCTCTTCCATTGAGGTCAACCAGCTCTATGAGATAACCTGCTCCGACGACTTCGCCTCCGAGCCTCTCGATCAGTTCAATGGCTGCCTGGGAAGTCCCCCCGGTGGCCAGCAGATCATCTATCAGCAGAACCCTGTCACCTGAATCTATGGCATCGGTATGAATTTCCAGAGTATTTTCGCCGTATTCCAGCTCATAGGTGGCAGAAATCTTATCAGCAGGTAGCTTGCCCGGCTTTCTGATGGGAATAAACCCCCTGTCCAGTTCCCGAGAAAGAATAGGACCCAGCAGAAACCCCCTGGCCTCAATAGCAGCTATATAATCGAACTCAACCTCACTGTATTCCTCCATAAACCTATCTATTATCTCGTTAAATGCATCTATGTCACGGAGCAGCGGGGTAATATCCTTAAAAAGTATTCCCTCTTCAGGAAAGTCGGGTATTTCTCTCAGAATCTCTTTTAAATTCATTGATTTTCCTCCTCGGCTTTGATTTGCTGTTTAATTTTATTAAAAAACGATGTTAAATCCCACTTTTCAAGACGGTTTTTCAGGTTAAAAAATTCACCTCTGACACCGCGTATTTCATTGAATTTTGCGGAAAGAGTGAGTTCCGGTTTATCCACCCTCTGCAAAATCTCAAAAAACTCATCCTCTTTCTTAATAACGCTGCACTCACAGAATATCTCCAGAGCAATCTGCCAGAATCTGGCTGACCGCTCATCACAGCAGCTTAAATCAGGTGTAATCCTGTCTTCCTCCGCCTGCAGAATCTTCTCCCATATGGTTTCTATGGTCTCTCTATCCGGCAGTCTTTTATCCAGTATTCTCTTATTGATGGCCAGCTCCTCCCGGGAGAAGAGCAGGTGCAGCTCTGCTTTTTCACTCTCTGCTGATAAATTGCCGATTCCCCGGACGATCTCTGCATGGGAGAAGGGAGGTTCAAAAAATACTATCCCGGTATGTTCTTTTCTTAAATCCTGCAGAGAGGTTACGGGATCAATGCCGGCATATTCTCCCCGTAATTCCTCTGCTGAATTCTTTCTGTTAAGATAAAGACAGAATCTGTCATCAGCCCTCTCGAGCCTTTTTAAATATTCTCTTTTATCACCATCTCTGACATCGTATAATTTTAAAAGATTATCCTCGTAGAGAACAGGCACCTGATGAGAAGCTTCAGAGGTGATAATATCCTTGAACTTAAACTGCAACCTCTCCCGACCCTGCCAGCTGTTGAGAGAGAGTTTGTAGAGAAGTTTCACCCTTTTCCCGGCAGATCCTGCGGGCAGATCATCCATTACATCTCCCAGGTCAAAACCTATACCCTCAAGACCGGATTCGGTCTCTATTTTGAGATGTTTTTTATCACTGCCAACCCTGCGGGCGGATTTCAGGCTGATATCACCGGTCATAAATACAGGTTCTGGATTCCCCACCCCAAAAGGCCTCAGCCGCTGAATATCATCATATAATTCCCGTGTCAACTCTACATCATCTACTATGGCATCTATTCTGTAATGTGGCAGATAATCTTCAGCTGAAAGCATCCTATCAGCTCTTTCGCAAAAAGATGAGGTGAAAGAGCTGATTTCGTCAGCTTTTATGGTCAGACCCGCCGCCTGTCTGTGCCCACCGTAATCCAGCAGATAATCGGAGCAGCTCTCGAGAGCACTGTAGAGATCAAATCCTGTAATGCTGCGGGCCGAACCTTTGCCTTCATCGCCTTCCAGGGCTATCATCACAGCAGGTCGGTGAAATCTCTCCACAAGTCTCGAAGCTACAATCCCTATCACACCCTGATGCCAGTCCTCTTGAGCCAGCACAATTGCTTTTTCATGCCGACCTTCATTTTCCTCCAGTATTCTCAGGGCGTCCTGAAATATTTTCTCTTCCAGTTTCTGTCTATCCCGGTTCAAACCATGCAGTCTATCTGCCAGCATCTCCGCTCTTTTAACGTCCTCTGCCAGAAGCAGCTGTAAGGCCAGATCAGGGCTTTCCAGCCTGCCGGCGGCATTAAAGGGGGGAGCGAGAATATATCCTATCTGCCCCGCTGTCAGATTCTCACATCCGTCAAGGCCCACCTTTTTCATCAGCATTTTCAATCCCGGCCTGTTTCCGGCTTTAATCTCCTCCAGCCCCCGGCTGACAAATATCCTGTTATCTCCCCTGAGGGGGATTACATCTGCCACAGTTCCCAGTGCCACTAAATCCAGCCGTGTGACCAGAAATTCACTCATATGAAGACCATGTACTTTCTTTTCCAGAGCCTGGCATAGCTTAAAAACCACGCCCACACCGGCCGGATTTATATCAGCTCTATCAATTTTATCGCTGCAGGAAGGATTCAAAATTGCTCCTGCCCGGGGATAACAATCCCCAGCTCTGTGATGATCTGTGACTATTACCTCTGTCTCATGCTCCTGCAAAGACTCGATCTCCTCTACAGCTGTAATACCACAATCAACGGTAATTACCAGGCCAAAATCGCCCGGTCTTAATCTATGTAATACTTCTCTGTTGAGACCATATCCATCCCTGAATCTGTCGGGCAGATAATAGGTGACATCCATGTCGAGCCGCTGGCACAGATATTCCCACATGAGGGCGGTAGAGGTGATGCCGTCCACATCATAATCCCCGTAGATAAGAACACTCTGACCCCTGTCCCGGGCCTTCAATATTTTCCTGACAGCATCCTCCATATCGGAGTATACCTGGGGTGGGCTCAACCTGGCAGGGTCATGCTCCTCCCGCGACAAAAATTTCTCAGATGATATTCCCCTTCTAAACATGACTCTATCTGTAATCTCTTTATCCTTCTGTCCTGGATATTTCAGCCTCCAGTATCTCTGCATAAATATTATCACCACTTCTACAGGTTCAAAAATATAAAAAGCCCCGATATCAGCTCAGGGCTAAAACCTCCCGGACCTAAAGATGGAGATCACAAGCCAGACCCCCAG
>Ga0207421_10005860_pt1 | contig 13586 bp, 11 predicted proteins | sample SodLakKL_010_SED_4_FD_187542 | JGI IMG/M metagenome (GOLD analysis project Ga0207421, IMG submission 187542) | Alkaline sediment microbial communities from Lake Tanatar, Kulunda Steppe, Russia - 8KL_010_SED (SPAdes) (version 2) | ecosystem: Environmental > Aquatic > Non-marine Saline and...
CACCCGCTCACCGGCAGGCACCTCCGCCTCAGCACCGTCACGTGGCCGCTCCGTAGCTTGTCGTGATTGCCGTCCACCGCAGCAGCGCCGCGCGTGAACAATGAAGAATATACCGAGTGCCCAGCTTCGTTGTCAATAGCTACTTCCCGCTCTTCGTTGAGAGAAACGGCTTCAGCTCGGCCGCGGCGTGCTGGATATCCATCGTCTGGATCCATATCTTTCCGGGCCCCGTCGCCGTGGTTACGAACAAGCCTTCTCCCCCGAAAAGGACGTTCCGGCCACCCCGCACTCGTTCCACGTTAATGCTTACGCCCTCCTCGTACATAGCGAGCGCGCCGGTCTCCGTACACACGCTCTCACCTTCAGCGAGCCGCATCGCTACCGACTCACCATCCAGCTCGACGAAGACCACTCCGGCTCCCTGAAGCCGTTGCATAACAAACCCGCGACCACCGAACGCTCCGACCCCCAACTTCGACTGGAACCCAATCGACTGCTCCACAGTCGCTTCGCACGCCAAGAAGTTCCGAGTCATGCAGTTCACCGGCTGACGTGCCACGTCGATGGCCAGGATAGTACCGGGGAAGGAGTGCCCAAAAGCCACTCGAGCTCTGTCGCGATCGGCGGTATACTTGTTCAGGAACGCCGTCTGTCCCATTGCTATACGTCCGAACAAACCACGCATTCCTCCCCGACCGCCGGTCCGCATACGCACGTCACTGTCCCGCCACTTCATCGCTCCGGTTTGGCAGTAGAGCTCTTCCCCTAAACGCAAACTGCACTCAACCACCGGCATGGTCGTGCCGTATATCTGATATTCCATGGCTCAAGTCACTCCTTGTCCAACATAGAGTCGCGGCGAGACTACGTCTTCCGGCGGAGTGCCGACTTCCCCGGCACCGGAATCCTCGAACACAGCCTTGCTCCCGACACCGTTTGTAAACGTGGCACCGTTACGTTCTCCCGCGGTACGTATCGATGAGCGATCTCACTACGACATGTGGATAGTTCTCCTCTCCGGCCGGACTCTTGCTTGCCGAACCCGCCGGCCTGCGCGCCGGATCGGCAGAGTGCCCCCCCTCTTCTTCGGAGCCGTCACTCGCACCCGTTGCGACGTCTAATTCGGACGGCGTGATCACTACCGTCTCACTTGTCCTTGCGCGCATGCAGAAAAAGCGATCCGAGTAACGGGGCGGGACGGATCCTTTGTGCCCGGCCAGCTCAGGCCACACCCATAGCGCCGGCCGTTCCACCGTTATGGTAGCTCGCACGCTCCCGCTCCGGTCGCGCTCCGTTACCAACTCCAAGCCGGGATCCTCGAGCGCTAGGTGCTTCGGCCGGACAAAGGACGCAAAATTTCTGCTCACGCGCTTCTCACCATTCCACATCTCCGCGAAAAAGAGCAGATTCTCAGCTCCAAGCTGCGCACACTGCTCGTCGAAGTCGAGGAGAACTACCGCCGTGTTCGCCTCTGCCTCCACGAAAACATCCTCTACGCCGAAGCTAACATCTTCTCCTCCAACCGTCTGAAGCCACCACCGAACGTCACACTGAACGCCGTCCGGGAGGTCGCTCACCGCCTCCAGAGATACGGACTGTGTCTCCGCGTTCTCTTTCGCCAGCAGGAGCAGAGGAGCGTAGAAGTCGCGCGCCATATAGTGAAGCGCCTTCCACGCACCATGCCAATCGATAGAGGCCCAACTCGCCGCAGGCCAGCAGTCATTGAGTTGCCAATACAGCGTTCCCATGGTCCGCGGACGCAACCCCCGCCAGTGCTCTACGCCGTACTTCATCGCCAGCCCTTGGAGTATTTGGCTCACCCAGAACACCATCTCGTTGCTCTCGGGCAGACGAAACCAGTCGAGCATGTAGTGCATGATCGCCTGATTCCCGATCGGGCTCCGCTGATGATGTTCCATGATCCTGGAGGTCACGTTCCGATCAGTCACCTCAGTGAACCGGGCTATCGCTTGGGGCTCCGGAAAGCTCTGGAACCCGAACTCGCTAATGAACCGGTGCGTACTCCGCCGATACGTCTCGAACGGCTCCCGCCCGTGCCAGATCTCCCACACATGTGCGTCGCCTGCCTCCGGGTCATTTGCGTTTCGTCGCTCACTTCCGGGCGTATGGGGACTAGAGGGCCAGTACGGAGTCTCCGGATCGTGCTCGTCTACGACATCCTTCAGGATTCCATCGAACAGCTGCTGATAAGCGTCCCAGCCCATTCCCTGCTCGCGATCACCTTCGGCGCCTTCGATGCACGGCAGAATCTGTTCCATCTCATTGTTACCACACCATAGAGCCAGACAGGCGTGGGTACGGAGCCTGCGAACCGCCTCGACAGCCTCCGCCCGCACGTTGTGAAAGAAGGCATCGCCGGAAGGATACGCGCTACAGGCGAACATGAAGTCCTGCCAGACCAGGATCCCGTAGCGGTCGCACGCGTCATAGAACGCGTCGGCTTCGTAGATTCCACCTCCCCAAACGCGTAGCATGTTCATACCGACTGCTGCAGCATCCTTCACAAGGCGTTCGTAATCCTGCTCGGCAAGTCGCGTCACGAAGGTATCGGCAGGAATCCAGTTCGCCCCTTTGGCAAAAAACGACCGGCCATTCACCTCGAATGCGAAGGCGCTTCCATCCGGCCCGGTGTCCAACTCGACCACGCGAATCCCGAACGTTCGAGTCACTTCCTGCTCGACCTCACCGTTCGAGCCGTACAGTCGGACTACCGCGCGGTAGAGGGGCTGGTCTCCCATCCCGTTCGGCCACCAGTACGCCGGTGCCTCCACGGTAAACCAGGCCTTCGCCGTGCCGTTGTCCTCCACTGCGACTTGCTGAGAGCCGATCAGCTGCTCGGTGCTGTGGCCTCCTTGCACTACGAGCTCGATACGACCATCGGCCGGAACACTCGAAGACTCACTTCCAGCCGGTCCCTGAGGCCCGCTCTCCGTCTGCCCGTCGAGCGCCTCCGGCCCCTCCCGGCTTGGCGGCACTTCAGACAGGGAGGAGGCAGCTGCGGAGTGCGAACCTCGAGCCAACTCCGCAACCAGCTCCAGCCGGACCGGCTCGTCCATCGTACCGTGATACTGACGGACATGAAGATCACGCACGCACCAGCCGTCAATCGCTTGGAGATACACCGAGCGCCATATCCCGCTCGTCGGACACATCGGCCCCCAATCCCACCCGAAGTTGCATTGACTTTTGCGCAGATGTTGCGCCCCCGGCAAGCGGTGATGACCGAGCCCGGTGGAGTAGAGCGGCTGCTTTCGGTCAGCCTCCTCTGCGCTGGTAATCGGAGGCGCAAACCGGACGCAAATTCGATTCCGTCCTTCCTTGACGTACGGCCTCACATCGACTCGGTAGCTTCGAAACTGGTTGTTCGTACGGAGGATTTCCGACTCGTTAAGAGACACGGTGGCGAGCGTATCCACTCCGTCGAGCACCAGCTCCACCCTGTCGCGCTGCAGAAACTCAGATTCTATGTCGAATTCTCGCCGGTAACGCCATGTAGCTCGGCCAACCCAGAACTGCTCTTTCTCCGCGTCGCGCCAATACGGATCGCTCACCAGACCGGCACGCAACAGATCCGTGTGCACACACCCGGGTACGGCGGCTGGAAGTCGACGAGCTCTCACCCCCTCCGGGATCGGCCCTGCTTCCGCCTCGAGCACCCATTCACCGTCGAGTAGTAGCTGTTCCATGCGCCTTATGCTCCCTCTCGCCAATGTCTCTGTACGCTATCCGCCATACGACAGCCGTAGCTCACCCGCCGTCCGACCGTCATCTGCGCCGGGGCGTGCCTGCCTGTTGCTCCGGCCTCGACATTGTCAGCCCGGATCTCGAGCGTCGCCGGTCGCGCCGGGCCGTGCTCCGAGCAACACGTCCGCCAACTCGGCGAACCCCCGTCCGTGCCCTGCATCCGTAACAAAACAAGGTGGATACTCGAGCGAGCCCGCGAACTCTCTGATATTGGCCACTCCGCAACTGTAACGGAATGCTCGGAACATCGGCTCGTCGTTCGGCGAATCACCGCAGAACAGCACCCGCTCCGGTGCCTCTTCAGCTTCTACACCGAACAAGCGCTCGAGCACGAGCTGCGACATCTCCCGCTTGTCGTACGCCCCCAACCATGCGTTTACGTGAATACTCGAGATCTTGGCGGTTACCCCCCGTTCTTCGAAAATCCGCCTGATCTCTTCCGCAGTCTCGAACCCGAGGTAGGGCGGCTGCTCCCGGAAATCGACGGCCACGTCGTACCTTCGACAGAACTGGTCCATAGCGGGGCGCGTGCCGGGAACTCGGCGGTAGACTTCGTCCGCCGCTTTCGCAAGAGTGTCGCGAGCTTCCGGATCCCCGCGAACTCCCGGATGAACCAACTCGCATCGCACCCCTTCCGCCAGGTAGAACGCGAATGCGCCGTTTTCGCCCACCACGGCACCTACCGGCCACTGGCGGATGATCATGTCGCACCACCCGGCAGGACGCCCGGTCACGGGAACCACGGTGATCCCGTGTCGCTTCAGCCGCCAGATCGCCTCGAACGCTTCCGGCTCCAGCAAGTTGTTGCGCGTAAGGGTATCGTCTATGTCACAGAGCACGAACTCGATTCGAGTCGCATCTCCGAGCGAAAGCTCTCCGATAGAACGCACTGCAGACTACCTCAGCCGATCAGGTTGGAAGCTCGCGCCGCCTTCGACGGAAGACAAGCAGATAGTCGGTAAACGAAACCACCGCCAGTAGGGCCGCGCCGATGTACATTGCCAGAGCGATTCCGGAGACGATACTCTCGCCTACATCCAGCTGAACTACCCGTGCGTAGGTTGTCAGCAGAATGCCGGCCACGCCCGCCAGCGTGTACAACGCTGCCTTCAACTTCCCCCCGCGGCGGGCGGCGAGTGCCACCCCCTCCCGATACATGAGAAGCCGCACGAAGACGATCCCGAACTCGCGATACATGATGATGATGAAGATCCACGCCGGCATAAGACCGACCGCCACGAAGCACACGAAGTACGTGAGACGAGATATGACGTCCGCAAAGGGATCCATCACCTTGCCGAGATTCGTAACCATATTCCATCGTCGCGCCACGATCCCGTCCAGCATATCGGAGATCTCCATGTACACGAAAATGACCCAGAGAAGCACCACCGACAGCACGGAGAACATCCCGGTCCACTCCGGTATGAAGTACACCAGGAAGAAGAGGGGCGCGAGGACAATCCGAGAAAGCGTTAGTGAGTTGGCTAAGTTCACGCGGCCAAAGTACGCCGCCCTCAAATCGGGTGTCAAGCGATCGCGCGCCGGTACGGTACACGGGGCAAACGCAAGCGACCCCGTTATTGACAGGCCCGGTGCGGCCCCGTAGATTGGCCTCACGCATGTCCGTTTCGCACGATGAGAGCGATCAGAGAAGCCTGGCCACCCATATCCGCTACTTCATGGGAGCACTTTTCTTGTTCCAAGTGGCCGTGATGAGTCTCATTGCTCTGGTATACGCAATCGAGCCGCAAGCGTTCCTCGGTTTTGTCGTGGCCAGCCTGGTGGCGCATCTCGCCGTAACAACCTTTCTGCTTGTCATGCGACATGACTTCTACCTGAAGCAGACAGGCGCGCCGCTCAGCCGGGTCAACCTGGCCAATCGCATCACGCTCTTCCGAATCAGCTCGATGCCCACGTTGGTCACCTTGTTGGTTCTTGCAGGGGAGCATCCGGTCACACCGCTCCTCGTGGTTCTTACCGTCGCTGCATTTTTCAGCGATTTCGTCGACGGCAAGGTCAGTCGTAGCACCGGACAGGTGACCCGTATCGGGCAATACCTGGACAGTATGAGTGACTACGCCGTCCTGATCGCGGTGAGCGTTGCTCTCATCGAGCTCGACCTCATTTCGCCCTGGCTCTTCGCACTCGTGATGGTACGTCTGATCGCGCAAGGCCTGGCCATGTGGCTCCTGCTCATGTACCACGGCTCGGTCGATGCCCGGGCAACCTTCCTCGGAAAGGCCTCCGTTTTCGCCACCATGACACTATATGTGCTCTCGCTCTTCCAGCTCTTTCCGGCGGCTGCCGGCGTGGTACGGCGCATCGTTTCAATAGGCGAGTATACGCTTGCCGGCATCGTGGTCGTATCGCTCGGGGAAAAGCTCAAGCTCGTCTTTGACGGTTTCCAGAAACCGCCGACGCCACCTCGGGGAATGCACTCCTGAACGTTAGCCGCTTAGCGCACCCGGTTCTGTGTCGCCACTTACGCCGGAAACCTCTGAAACAGTTGATCTCCGAGGCACTCCGGGCGGACAGACGCTCTCTCGGCGATATCTCCGGCCGGTGCGTCGTATGCCCTGCAAGGACCCTCGGACAGCCGGCGTCCGCTTCGATTGTTATGCGCTTCCTTGCCGCGCGTCTCTATGCAAGCCCCTGGGACCGGAGGTGTTCTTTCTCGCCGGAGCCCACGTAGCGGTAGATAACCCGGTACCCTTGTCTGGCCTTGCGCTTGAGCAAGCGACGAAGGGCTCTGTCCATCTCTTCCCGGCTTTCGTACGTATAGTTACGGTCCGTGCCGGTGCCGGAAACCATGCCGTGCCGCACGGTTACAATGTGATCGCCGAACAAGCTGGGTTGTCGCGTATGGATCGTCACATACCGAGCTCTGTTTCGCGCATCCAGCTTGTACAACGTCACCATCATAACAGTACCAGTATCGACCGTTCCGTCCGAAAACTCCAGAGCTTCGCGGGCCGGAAGCGGTCGATCCGGTGCTGCAGGCCGGTGGTGCCGCTATCGGAATCGAGCGTCGCCCTCCTCCGTGACATAGAGCGGGAGACGTATGCCGGTGACCACGCGCTCCGGGACCGCACTCGCTACCGAACGGCGGAGGAGGCCCAAGCGTTCCCCCAGATCGCCGGCCTGCGCTTCCACTAGCTCGGCTACCGCTCGCTGGAGCCTGAAACCAGTGCCATCCAGCAGTTCCTCCTCCACTCCGTTGTCGAGGTTGCGCCGCTGCACCCCACGGATCGCGCCAAGCCGCGCATACTGCCTCCCGGGCACCCAGAACAGACGCGGGTCGACCTCCGCCGTCTCCACATAAGCACGAAGCGTGTTTCCAGGCACGGAGAAGAAGCGCGGTCCGGCGGGCGGTTTCATCGCTTCCGGCGTATCAAGCTCTAACGACAGCCGCTCTCCGTTCGAGTAGGCCACGTGTATCGTAACAAGCTCCCGCTCTCCGTCCACCGGATTCCAAACCGGCGCGACGACGACCGTCGCCATCGCCGTGAATACAACGGCCAAAAGGAATAACAACCCGGCCACCCGAAGAAACGCGAAAACGAGCCCCCAGACCGCCAGCGCGACCCCGACAAAGAGCGCCATCTCCGGCCCTTCCACCGCCGCCGGATCTCCGGAGACCACCCCGGCCGCGACGGCCGCCACCGCCACAGCTATCGTAGACACCGGCGCCGACCAGCTCGCGTCTTCAACCTCATCGCCTTGGTCTCGGACTTGCCGGATACGGCGCTGTGCGCGCGCGTACCGAACCGCCAACCGTCCGGCAAGCGCCAGAAGGCCCGCTGCAACGAATACGTATAGATAGATGTTGGCCCACACCGTCGGCCCGTTCAGAGTCCGTATACCTCGCCGAATTTCTCTTCCAGATAAGCTACGAAGTAGCTCGGATCGAGCGCTTCGCCGGTAACGTCCCGCACGAGCTCGCCCGCCGTTTTACTGCGCCCGTGTTGGTGGATATGCTCCCCGAGCCACGCACGAATACCGCCGAGCTCGCCCGCCTGGATCTCTTCCGCGACCTGCGGCTTGTCCTTCTGCAGGGCGCGCCAGAACTGGGCGCCGTAGAGATTGCCGAGCGCGTACGTTGGGAAGTACCCGATCGCGCCCATAGCCCAGTGGATGTCCTGCAGGCAGCCTTCACCATCGTTGGCCGGCACAACGCCGAGCAGCTCGCGAGAGCCCTCGTTCCACGCCTCGGGGATATCGTCGACCGAGAGCTTCCCGGTTACAAGCCCGAGCTCCAAGTTGAACCGCAGGATAATATGCAGCGCATAGGTGACTTCGTCGGACTCGACTCGATTCGTCGAGCGCTCGACCTTGTTGATCCCGCGATAGAACTCTTCAAGGCCGACATCTCCGAGCTGCTCCGGAAAAACCTCCCGCGCGCTCGGCAGGAAGAAGCGCCAGAAAGCCTTGCTCCGGCCTACGATGTTCTCCCAGGTCCGGCTCTGCGACTCGTGGGTTCCAAGCGAAGCGCATTCGGCCAACATCGTTCCCTTGAACTGTTCGCCCATTCCAAGCTCATACAGTGCGTGACCGGCCTCGTGGATCGTCCCAAAGAGCCCGGCGTTCAGAAATGACTCGTTGAAGCGACTGGTGATCCGCACGTCGTCGGGCCCCAACGATATTGTAAACGGGTGTGCCGACCGGTCCAACCGTCCCCGGCTCCGGTCATAGCCCAGCACCTCCAGCACGCGGCGGCTGAGCTCTTGCTGCTGATCGGCCGGGTACTTCCGGTGCAAGAACGAATCGTCCACCTGGGGCCGACTCGTGATCCGTTCGACAAGCGGCACCAACCGTTCCTTCAGGTTGTCGAACACCTGCGAGACCTCGGCGGTAGTGGTCCACGGCTCGAAATCGTCCAGAAGCGGATCGTACGGGTGCTCCGCATACCCGAGATGCTCGGCCTTCTCCCGGTTCAGATCCACGATTTCCTGCAGATGGTCGCGAAACCGGCTGAAATCGGCGGCATCCCGCGCTTCCTGCCACACCGGCATCCCCCGGCTCGTAGCGCCGGTCATCTTGCTCACGAGCTCGGTCGGAAGCTTTGCTTCGCGGCTGTACTGCCGATACCACTCTCGAACGAAGGGCCGAAACGGTTCCGGAACATTCTTGCCACCGTCCGGGCTCTCATCGTTTGCTCCGACTCGTTCGAGCAGCTCTCCCACCTCCGCCGACGTCCATCGCTCGTGAGCAAGCTCACTCAGCCGCGCAAGCTGCCGCGAGCGCCCGTCGACCGCCGCCCGTGGCATATAGGTCTGCTGATCCCATGCAAGAACCGACCCGATACTACCGTACAACGTCACCTCACGATCCACCTCGATAAGCCGGTCGAGCGCCGCCTGGACGCTTCCGTTTCCCGCCTCGTTGCTCGCCATTTCCATCTCCCTTTCGACGCGGCCGCTTTGCACTCGACCGCTGGATGGTCTTGTGCCTCGCGGCCGCTGCTTACTGCGGCTCCGCCGCGCATCCCGCGCCCGGCCGCTGAGGCTTTGACGGCCCGCCTTGCCACTCGTGCCCGGCGGCGGGCGATTTCGCAGCCGGCCGCCCCGGCTTTTGTCCTCTGGCGCACGGCCGGAGCGCACTTATCCTTCCCAGATCCCCCCTCCGATGAACTCGCGAAGCAGGGAGCTCTCGGGAATCCGGGCCTCTCCTTCCACATCCGGCACCTGGTCGAAGAGCTCCTGCACGCGCACCGCCCGGTCATACGCATCGGCACGCTCTCGCACACCCTCAAACTCCCGGACGAACTCCCGGAAGTAGGCCGCCAAACGCCGCTTCATGACCGGAAGCTCGCTCGGCATGAAGCTGTTGACGACACAGTCTGCGTTGTTGATGCGCGAGACGATATGCCGGAGCTCGCTTCGTCGCACCAGGTACCAGTGTAAGAGCGTCTGCCGCGGCCCGTAGTTCCGGAACTGCATGTCCCGCACCATACGCCTGAGCATACGAATGTCGGTCCAGCGGATAAACCGCCTCCGGTCGTCCTTTATCTGAGCCAAGGTCTCGATGTACACGGTGAACTTCCGCTTCTCGGGCACCGCCTCCGTCATCGGCTCATAGAGCCCGTGGAGCGAGTCGATCAGCACAATGTCGTCCTTCTCCAGTGCGAGCTCTTGGCTCGTACCTTCGCGGCGTCCGGTCTTGAAGTTGTAGAAGGGGACCTGGATACTCCGACCTTCCAGCAGGCGGCTCAGATGCTCGTTTAACAGGCGCATATCGAGCGCCTGGGGCGTCTCGAAGTCGCGGTCCCCATACGGATCCTCCGGATGCTCCCTGAGGTCGAAGAAGTAGTTGTCAACCTCCAGGGGTACCAAGCGCTTTCCGCTCTCCGCGAGCGCTTCAGCGATCTTGTGCGTCGTCGTGGTCTTCCCGCTGCTGGAAGGCCCCGAGACAATGACCACCCGTAAGTCGTCCAGACGCGACCGGATCTGCGAGACGGCCTGGCTGATCTGCTCCTCGTAGAACTCCTCCGAAATCCGTACCAGCTCCCCGAATCCGCCCGTGTCGACAAAGCCCCGGAGGTGGGAGAGCGTATAGCAGTCGTGATCCACGGCCCAGTTGAGGGTTTCCCACAGCATACGGTACGGGATGTTGTCCGAGCTGTAGGTCAGGCTCTCGCGTCCCTTCCGCTTGAGCGCGTGCTCATAGCGATAGACGATATACGCCTTGGCCGTCTTCGCATGCCCTTCCTCGATGAGGATCTTCTCCACCGCATCCTGTACTTCTTCGACGGTGGGATAGAGTGACTCGGCGGCTCCCTCCTTCCGCACAGCTTTGAGGTACTCGACGACCTCGTCGGCGATCCGCTCCGCCGTCTCGCGGTCGCGGCCTCCCACTGCAACCGCAGCGCGCAGAACCGCAAAGACGATCTTCTGCTTGTCGAACGGGACGAGGCTGCCGTCCCGTTTGACGATATAGTCGAACGAGTACTCCCCGCTCGAGTCACTCATACTCACGGAAGCTCCTTTGCCGCCACCTTGCTTCGGAGATGCTCCTCGAACTCGTCATAGGGCATACTGCCCCGTCGCTCACCGCCCCGGACCCGGACGTTCACGTGGCCCTGGTCCCGCTCCTGCTCGCCTACGACGAGCGTATACGGAATCTTCTCGTTCTGCGCGGCGCGGATCTTGGCGTTCATCCGGTCCTCGCCGAGCCGTGCCTCCGCCCGAAACCCGGCATCGCCGAGCTTGCGGGCGATTTCCGCCGCATAGTCGTTGAACGCGGGCGCCACCGGCACCACTGCAGTCTGCACCGGGCAGAGCCACACCGGAAACGCGCCGGCATAGTGCTCGATGAGCACCCCGAAAAACCGCTCAAGCGATCCCAGGAGCGCCCGGTGCACCATGAACGGCCGCTTCTCTTTGCCGTCGGCGTCGGCATAGGTCATGTCGAAACGCTCCGGCAGATTGAAATCGAACTGAACGGTCGACATCTGCCACTCGCGTCCCAGGGCATCTTTGAGCTTGAGGTCCACCTTGGGCCCATAGAAGGCGCCACCGCCTTCCTCGACCTCCACCTCGAGGTTCTCACGATCCACTGCTCGCTGCAAGCTCTCGGTGGCCTGCTGCCACTTCTCCTCCTCGCCCACGCTTTTCTCCGGGCGCGTCGCCAGATACGCTTTGAAGTCGGTGAAGCCGAACGCTTCCAAGGTCTCCAGGCAGAAGCGCAGCACCTGCGCTATCTCGTCCTCTACTTGCGCGGGAGTGCAGAAGATATGGGCATCGTCTTGCGTGAAACCGCGAACTCGCAGCAATCCGTGGAGCACCCCGCTCCGCTCATACCGGTACACGGTGCCGAGCTCAGCCCAGCGAAGCGGCAGATCGCGATAGCTGCGCGTCTGTGTCTTGTAGATCATAATGTGGAACGGGCAGTTCATCGGCTTGGCGTAGTACTCCGCCCGGTCCATCTCCATCGGCGGGTACATGTTCTCGTGGTAGAACTCCAGGTGCCCACTCTGCTCCCAGAGCCGGCTCTTTCCCACGTGCGGGGTATAGAGGAGCTCGTACCCGCCTTTCAAGTGACGGCTTCGCCAATAGTCCTCCACCTCGAGCCGCATGCGTGAGCCCTTCGGGTGCCAGTAGATGAGGCCACTGCCGGCTTCTTCGTGGGTCGAGAAGAGATCGAGCTCTTTGCCTAGCTTGCGGTGGTCCCGCCGCTCGACCTCTTTGAGGTGATCCAGGTAGCGGCGAAGCTCCTTCGGGCTGTCCCACGCCGTGCCGTAGATACGAGTCAGCATCTCCCGGTTCTCGTCGCCTCGCCAGTAGGCACCGGCGACATTGAGGAGCTTGAAAGCCTTCGGCTGGATGTCGCCCGTCGTCTCGACGTGCGGGCCGCGGCAGAGGTCGACGAACGTATCCACCGTATAGAGCGATACCTCTTCACCCTCCGGTATGGCCTCGAGCAACTCGAGCTTGTACGGCTGATCGTGGAAGAGCTCCTGCGCGTGTTCCCGGGTGACCACCTCCTTGGTGAAATCATGCTTCTCCGAGACGATTTTGCGCATATGCTCCTCGATCTGCTCGAGGTCGTCATCTCCAAGCTTCCGCGGCAGGTTGAAGTCGTAGTAAAACCCGTTCTCGATCGGCGGACCGATAGCGATCTTGGCATCCGGGAACAGCCTGAGCACCGCCTCCGCCATCACGTGCGCCGTCGAGTGCCGGATGCGAAAAAGCCGGTCCTCTCGGGTGAGCTCTCCGTTTTGCTTCTCGCCGGCACCCGTGGGCTCCTCCGCCGCCTGCGCCGTTCCAACGGCCGTACCGTCGTACGCGCCCGCTGCGACTCCGTGTTCCGGCCCCGCACTCTGATGCGCCGCCCCGTTGATGCCTTCGTCTCTCTCTTTGTGAGCCATCAATAGCCTCCTGATCCCGTTGTCGATCGGTTGTCGATCGGTTTCCGATTCGTCTTCGTCCCACTCAATGAGCTTGCGCCCTCGCGGCGTTTCCAACGCACCGGGCGGAAGCGTTCCGCCGCGCCCGGCCTATTCCGATACCCCTCAGCACAAAAAAAGCTCCGGCGCTTCTCGCCCATACGTGCATCCTCGGATTGCACACGTAAGGACGAGAGGCATCGGAGCTTTGGAGCCGCCGGTCCACCGACAGCGCGCCGACCGCAGCCTCCCGCGGTACCACCTTACTTCGACGGGCCACGCGCGCCCGCCGCCCTCATTTGCATGCCCTTCACGCGGGCGAGACGGCACGGCCTACTCAGATGGCTGCACGTGCTTGGCACCGGCCGTTCCGTTCTGCTCAGCCCAAGCCCGGCATCCATCCGTTCGACCGGCAGCTCCCGAGGGGTTTTCCGCGCGGCGTGAACGGGCGGCTTCCAGCCTCCGCGGCCGCTCTCTCTAGTGATCCGTTTCGCGCGTACTCGTCTCGATCTTCGCCGTTATGCGAAACGGTACTCACCCGCCTCACCCGTGTCAACCTCCTCAGCGATTCCACCCGCTTACGAGCACGACCACCGACCGGCCGGCACAACGGAGGCGTCGAACACGGAGCCGCGGCTCTTCCCTTGGAGGGAAGATGTCGCGCCCGGGCTCACCCGCCGTATCGACCGCAAGCTTCCACGGCCCCTGATGAGGATCCGGCAAGGCGAACTCTACTGCGCGCGCTCCCGGGTTGAACATGATATAGAGGTCGTCGTCCGGGATGTCTCCGCCGGGCACGGCCGCCTCCTGACCATCGATCCAAACGGCGATCGCGCCGTCGTGGCGCTCCCAGTCGACTGTGTCCCCGGTAGGACTCAACCAGCTCACGTCGGTGAGCGCATTCTCGTTCAGATCCTTGCCGGTGAAGAACTCG
>Ga0207421_10005861_pt1 | contig 13582 bp, 12 predicted proteins | sample SodLakKL_010_SED_4_FD_187542 | JGI IMG/M metagenome (GOLD analysis project Ga0207421, IMG submission 187542) | Alkaline sediment microbial communities from Lake Tanatar, Kulunda Steppe, Russia - 8KL_010_SED (SPAdes) (version 2) | ecosystem: Environmental > Aquatic > Non-marine Saline and...
CTGGTGGGCTGTATGACGAAGACATCCGCTCCCCTGACAGTCTCCTCGATCTTGACCGATATCTCACCATCCTGAAAGCGCCCGATCTCCGAGCTGACGAGCTCTGTTCCCAGATAACTGCATATATCCTGGGCCAGCTCTTCATGACAGTTTCCGGTAAAAATTTTCATCTTATCTCCATATGCAGGCATTTTTAGCCCGGCCTCCTTGCGGCTGTACGGTGATTATTGTGCACTCATCGCTTCTTTTTATGAAATCTGGCAGGAACACCCAGCACCACAGACCGCTCCTCCACATCATCGGTAACAACAGAGCCGGCACCGGTGCTGGCCCCATCGCCTAACTTCACCGGAGCCACCAGTGTGGTGTTGCTGCCAATAAATACCTCATCTCCCAGTTCTGTTCTGTGTTTATTCTCTCCATCATAATTGGCAAAGATGGTTCCGGCTCCTATATTGCAGCCCCTGCCCATGCTGCCGTCACCTACATAACTTAGATGGGGAACCTTGCTTTCCTCCCCTATCGAGGATTTCTTGAGCTCGACAAAATTGCCTATCTTTGCCCCTTTCCCCACCTCATTGCCGGGGCGGAGATGAGCATAGGGCCCGACCTTAACCTCATCCCCTATCTGACTGGCAATGATAAAACTCCCCTGTTTGACCTCGACCTCTCTGCCCAGTCGGGCCTGATCGAGCTGACAGTTGGGTCCTATATAGCACTCAGGCCCTATTATGCTGCCTGCTCTTATCACAGTGCCGGGGTATATCGTGACATCACTGGCAATCTCCACATCCTTCTCGATATATATTCTCTCGGGATCGATCAGAGTAACACCATTTTTCATATGTAAAGAGCGTATTCTCTCCTGCAGAATATTCTCAGCCCGGGCCAGATCCTGACGATCATTTATACCGATGATCTCGTCCGGCTCAGCCCGGCAGGAAGCCAGAGGCTTAACCTCTTTGATGTGAGCGATTGTTTCTGGCAGATAATATTCATCCTGGGCATTATCATTATCAACAAGCCCTAAAGATTTCAGGAGCAGTTCGCTCTCATAGCAGTAAATCCCGGCATTTATCTCTTTTATGCTGGCTTTATCGTCATCGGCATCATGCTCTTCCACAACCTCCCTGATCTCCCCTTCTTCATCCCGCACTATCCTGCCGTATCCTGTGGGATCATCGAGTCGGGAGGTGAGCATCGTCATACCGGCCTCTCTCTTTCTGTGTATATCGATCATTTTCATCAGAGTCTCCTGCCTGATCAGGGGAGTATCACCGTAGAGTATCAGGCACTGACCCCTATGTGATGAAATATAATCCTCTGCCTGCCAGACGGCATGGGCTGTGCCCTTCTGCTCATCCTGCTGCACAAACTCTACAGCTTCACATCTGGTGATCGACCCCTTTACCTGCCGGGCCTGATGCCCGACAACACAGACAACCTTATCTGACAGATCGAGAGCACCCTCTATAACATGATCTATAAGCGGCCTGCCGGCCAGTTTATGTATCATCTTATTATATCTGGACTGCATCCTGGTCCCTTTTCCTGCCGCCAGAATAACGACCATCAGATCATCCATCAAATCCCCTCCTGTATATAAACCTCTAATCGTATGGATTATACCAGAGCCGGACCCTATTGTCAAACAGCAGACAGAACCGGGAAAGCCGCAGAAACCGACCTATCTCTGCGGTTTTCCCGGCAGACAGCCAGAAATGACTGGGGCCTAAAACGGCAGCCTCCTTCAACTAACCCGATCTCTCACCAGCCCGGTCAAATTCCTCCAGAACCCTGTTCTGGATCTTCTTCCTGAAATCCGAGGTTATGGGAAAGCAGACATCATAATAGTTCTCGTTCCACTCCTTGGCAGGCATGGAAACGAAAAGGCCATTTTTCCCCTCGACTATCCTGAGACCCTTGACGACAAAACAGTCATCAAAGGTCATCGAGGCAGCAGCCTTGAAGTTCCCATTTCCCGTGGCAGGAAAAATTCTAACCTCTGTAATATCCACCCGTATCCCCCCCTTTTATATGAGATACTTCTAGTATATTTGGGAAATACAGGAAAGTCAAGTATTATTTTCTGCCTTTTTAATAAAATCCCACAGCTCATCACCGCCCCGCCAGTCCATCTCATAGCACAGTCCATCTTCCCTTACAGCCCTGCCCTGCTCTGTGATGCTCCCGGCCCTGAAAGCGGGAATATCATTCTCTCTCAGCTTCTCCATCAGGCCTGAAGCCGAGGGAAGGGCGATGAGCATGCTGCCTGAAGATATCAGCCCATAGGGATCTATGCCCAGGCTGCGGGTGATCTCCTGCACGGGCCCGGGCACCAGCTCCGGCCTCTTTTCCAGCACAAAGCCCAGGCCTGCAGCCTGGCTCATCTCCGATAAAGCGCCGTAAAGACCGCCTTCTGTGATATCGTGCATGGAGTTCACACCATATTCTGCCGCTATCAATCCCTCGGGCAGAACGCTGAGCTGCTGTTGATAGGCCCGGGCGGCCTCAATAGTTTCAGCGCTCACACCGGCCTGGAGCAGATGTTCGGAAAAATCGCTGGCAAGTATGAAGCTTCCCTCCAGCCCCAGACCTTTTGTCAGCACTAAATCGTCACCTGGTCGGGCTCCACCTGTGGCCACATATTTATTCCTATCAGCACGGCCTATAGCCGTCACCACGATGAGGCTGCGGCTGACCTCGCTGAGAATTTCAGTATGGCCTCCCAGCACCTGGATTCCCAGCTCGCTGGATGTTCTGTCGATCTCCTGCATCAGCGAGCTGATCTCATCATCCCCGGTGCCGGGGGGGAGGAGCAGAACCACCTGTATGCCGATGGGATCAGCACCGGTGGCCGCCAGATCATTGCAGGCCACATGTACGGCCAGATAACCGGCTTTATGCCCTGCACCCGTGATGGGATCGGAGGATATGGCCAGTACCTCTTCGCCAAAATCAACCACGGCACTATCCTCGCCCAGCCCGGAGTTAATCAACACATCCTCACGGTGATGAGTTATCCTGTTCAGAACAGTATTCTGCAATCTCTTCGATGTTAATTTCCCTACTTCCATTATGAACATTCCCTCCTGCGGTGTCAGATTGATGGTGCCTGTTACCCGCCCCTGAAATTTACTTTAAAAAGATTCTCCTCTCCCCGCCAGTTCGCAATAGCTCTCTCTAACTCCGAACTATCAGAGAAAAAAGCCATAAAGGTGGGCCCGCTGCCGGTCATCTGGATATGGGCGGGGGAATGAGAAGCAATTTTCTCTCTGAGATCCTGCAGAGAGGGGTGTTTTTTCAGGGCAACTCTCTCCAGCACATTCTGCCAGCCTTCCTGCCAGGTTATAGCTCTGCCCGATCTGATCTTCTCCACCAGCCTGGAGGTCTCAACCTCAGCCGAGATGACACTGTCATCCACACCGGCAAAGATCTCGGCCGTGGCCAGAGAAAACCGGGGTTTGACCAGCAGAAGTGTATGATCACCCGGATGGGGCAGTGAGGTGAGCTTTTCACCCCGGGAGCGGGCCAGGGCGGTTCCTCCCCGCACGCAGAAAGGCACATCAGCCCCCAGTTTGAAACCCAGCTCTTCCATTCTCTCCCCGGCAAGGCCCAGAGAAAACATCCTGTTAATTCCCCGGATTACAGCAGCAGCATCGGCACTGCCACCTGCCAGTCCTGCAGCGACCGGGATAGATTTAAAAAGCTCTATCCTCAGGCCGCAGCTGATTTCTTCATATTCCCGCTGGAGCAGATTGGCTGCCTGCCAGGCCAGATTGCTGCTGTCACTCGGGACCTCATCATTCCCTCTCACCTTGAGCTCTATACCTTCATCTATCCCGGTCAGCAGAATATCATCACAGAGATCGACACTCTGCATTATGCTCTCAAGCCTGTGATAACCATCGTCAAATCTGCCCCTGATATCGAGGGAAAGATTTATCTTGGCAGGTGCAGTTTCTCTTATCTCATCTTTCATATCGATTTATACCCCGCTTTGCAGCTATTCACAGTAATTATAACACTAAAGCATCTATAAGTTAAGGGCGGAATTGGTCCCGGATTGCCAGCCGGAATTACAGGTGATATAATTCAGTCAGGAGGGATGAAGATGGCCAAAAAGAAATTGAAATGCTGGCATATCTACCACAGCGGCACCGCAATCTATGTTCCGGAGGAGGAGACTCTGCACATTTTTGATTATTATCGCCAGGAAGGCGATAGATTCCCCGAACTCTGGCAGAAAAACTTCTCACCCCGAAAAACCTATATCTATGTAAGCCATGGACACGGTGATCATTACAGCCCCGATATCTTCTCCTGGTCGGAAAAATTTGCCGATCTCCGATACATCCTCAGCAGCGATCTCAAGGGCAAAACTGCTTCATATCGAGATCAGAATTCTCCCATAAAATATCTGAGTCCGGGAGATAATATCACAGCAGACGGCATCAGCATCAAAGCATATGAGAGCACAGATGAAGGCATATCCCTGCTCATAGAAGAGGGGAGTAGAGGATATTTTCATGCCGGAGATTTAAACTGGTGGGACTGGGAGAGCTTCACACCCGGGGAGAGAAAGAGAGAAGAACGGGATTACAAAAATACAGTCGATAAACTGAAGAATACCGGTATAGACCTGGCCTTCGTACCCGTCGACCCCCGGCTGGGCGAGAGCTACCACCTGGCCGCAGAATATTTTATGCGGACTGTAAAACCTGAAGTTCTGGTCCCCATTCATATTGGCGATAATTATTCAATCACTTCCCGCTTCAGACAGAAATTTACGAGTATGGAGACCGAGGTAATCGAAATCTCCCAACCCGGCGAGGAGTTCGATATTGAGTTGAAGGGATAATCTCCCGCATTCATTAACCCCCCGCCAACTGGCGGGGGGTTTTAAAATCATCCTCTGAGCATCATCTTCTTTCAGTCTATCAGATCCAGCTCACGCCCTATCTTCTTGAATTTATCCAGGGCAAACTCCAGATCATCATGTCCGTGAGCTGCCGAGATCATCACCCTTATCCGGGCTTTATCCCGGGGAACTGTGGGATAGCCTATGGACTGGGCGAATATACCCTCCTCAAACAGCCTGTCGCTGAATCTGCTGGCTGTTTTTGCTCTGCCCAGCATCACGGGGGTTATGGGCGTTTCCGTCTTGCCCACATCGAAGCCCGCATCCTTCATGCTCTCCTGGAAAACCTCAGCATTATTCCACAGTTTCTCCACCAGCTCATTATCCTTCTGCAGAATATCAATAGCCTTTATGGTCGCGGCCAGATCCGGCGGAGTTACGGCCGAGCTGAAGAGAAAGGGTCTTCCCCTCTGGCGCAGAAATTCCACCAGTGTCTCGCTGCCGGCCACCGCACCGCCGACAGTTCCGAAGGCCTTGGAGAATGTTCCCACCTCGATATCGACTTCACCGTGCAGGTCAAAATGATCGACGATACCGCGGCCGTGGCTGCCCAAAACACCTTCACCATGAGCATCATCGACCATAACTGCCGCATCGTATTCCTGAGCAAGCTCCACAATCTCCGGCAGAGGAGCTATATCACCATCCATGCTGAAGACTCCATCTGTAACTATCAGCCTGTGACGTCCATCACAGCTTTCCAGAACTTCCTCCAGGCTGTCCATATCTGTATGCTCATAGACCTCAAGATCGGCCCGGGAAAGCCGGCATCCGTCTATAATGCTGGCATGGTTCAGCTCATCGCTTATTATAACATCCTCTTCTCCGGTTATGGCGGGAATAATCGCCAGATTGGCATTAAAGCCGGACTGAAAGGTCAGCGTGGCTTCTGCTTTTTTAAATTCAGCCAGCCTCTCCTCCAGCTCCTCATGCAGATCCATGGTCCCGGCTATTGTGCGGACTGCTCCAGGTCCCACACCGTATTTATCGGCAGCCCTCTGGGCCGCTTCGACCAGTTCGGGGTGGTTGGCCAGACCCAGATAATTATTTGAGCAGAAATTCAGCTTCTCCTCACCATCGATCTCCACCCAGGCTCCCTGGGGACTTTCCAGTGAACGTATATTATTGTAAAGACCCTCTTCATGCAGACGATCTATCTCCCTCTGCAGATGGTCAATAAACCCCTCATTCATAAACCTTTACCTCCTTTTAAGTTGAAAGGACTATTTTCCCGCATCTGCCCTCTTCCATCAGCTTCATTCCCTTTTCATATTCCTGCAGGGAAAATTTATGTGTGACCAGCTTATCCAGATCGATTATGCCCTCCCTGAGCAGTCTTTTGGCTATATACCAGGTCTCATACATCTCTCTGCCCGTAATACCCTCAATTTCAGCTCCCTTAAAGATGAGATCATTATTTAAATCCAGTGTGACCTCTCCCGCGGGAAGTCCTAAAATTGCCATTTTGCCGCCAGGTGTAAGCTGCCTTAGGCCCTGCCTTATCGCGGCTTCAACGCCTGACATCTCTGCCACAAAGTCGACGCCATCACCATCGGTTATTTCATTCACATGATTTTCCACATCATCGCCGGGGTCAAGGGCGAAGTCCGCGCCCATCTCCACAGCCATATCACGTCTGTACTTCATCGGTTCTGTAACCGTTATAGTGGCAGCTCCGAAAGCTCTGGCCACCGCTATCGACATAAGGCCGGCCGGCCCCGCTCCGGTGACGAGGACATTCTTGCCCCTGACACTGCCGGCCTTGATAGTATCGATGGCATTTCCCAGTGGCTCCTGCAGTGAGGCCAGCTCAGCCGGTATCTCCTCAGGGGTTTTCACAGCAACACGCGATTCGAAAGCGGCATATTCGGCAAAAACACCGTCGGTATGGACGCCCAGAATCTCCATATTCTGGCAGATATGAGCCCTGCCGGTGCGGCACTGATAGCAGTGCCCGCAGTTGATATGGGTCTCGGCGGAGACGAAATCCCCCTTCTCAACCCGGGTCACCTGCTCGCCTACCTCAACGACTTCACCGGCCACCTCATGCCCCATTATATGGGGCAGAGATATGTTTTCCCGGGCCCACTCATTCCAGGAATAGATATGATAATCACTGCCACAGATCGAGGTGGTCTTAACCTCAATCAGTATCTGGGTGGGAGAGGGTTCGGGAACCGGAACCTGCTTGATTTCCGCTCCAGGTTCAGCTTCGGTCTTGACTACAGCAGTCATCTCTTTCTGCATAATTTGTCTTACCTCCCTGGAAGCTGATTTCAGATCAATCAACTTCCACATTTATATTGCTGGCCGGGCTGGACAGCACCACATGGATCTGGTGCTCCTGAGCGGCGAAATCCTCTGTCTCAAAGGTGTTGGGATCAACTTCTTCTAAACCCATCTCCTCAAAATTATCGTTGCTCACCACATTCTCGGTGTCGATCCGAAACCCCACCCCGGCCGGTATATCGAAATTCATATTTGAAGCGCCGGAACTTATCTCCACCTCGCTGCTGTATTCTCCAAAAGTTATCGAAAGATCACTCACCCCGGAATTGATCTCCAGATCATCGATCTGAACACGGGAAAAATCGAGCTCATAATGCCCTGCCCCTGACTCGATATTGAGCCGATAGGGTATCCTGTCATTGAGAGCAAGTGAAGCATGATTGATTATATCGATCTCCTCCAGCTGAAATCTCTGCCTCTGATGAACCGAGAGGATGCCAAGGCCTTCACTGCTGTCAAACTCATAGTCTATCTCAGGCTGTTCCTCCCGATATTCGAAGGAGAGATCGTACAGCTTTTCCTCCTCTTCCCCCATTTCATCGTCGAGGTGACTTATATCGATTCTGCCCGCATCTACCCTGAGGTGTATATCCATAATATCTATCTCAGGATCGAACATCATCTGGGAGTCCAGTGTTTCAGTGTGATTTTCCACCTGCCGGGCGGGTCGGCCCACCAGATTCCAGTAGATAATATTTCGGGGATGAGGAAAAAGCAGGCTGACAAATACGATAACCAGCAGAAGGGGGGTGATCCACCAGATTTTAGTCTGACGCACGAGTATATTCAATCCAATCAGTATCAGAAAAAGAGGCCAGCTCCTGCTGAGAAGATGCCAGACATTATAACCGATGATATCGAAAGTATTGAGCAAAAAAAGAGCACCGATGCCGATTAAAATTACGCCGAAGGTGATATCAGCGCGGTTGTGACGGCTATCTGCCACCGAAATCCACCCCCCTTATCAGCAAAAAGACTCCTATGAAGATAAAGATCAGGGGCCAGAAAGGCCGGAAATATATGGCGGGAAACCAGATGTCGAGCAGAAAAAATGCTCCCAGAATCACGAAAAATATACCGAGATAGCGCTGGCGCAATCCTCCCCTGCTGCGGGAAGAGGGAGCTTTCTCATCTGAGAATTGTGCCTCATCGGCTTCAGAGAATTCAGCTTCAGATTCGCCCTCATCCTCAGTCCCGCCTTCAGCCTCGATGGAGGGCTGCAGGGGTATTATTATCCAGGCGATGATATAGGCCAGAAGACCGGCCCCCTCTGCAAAAAACATGAGAATAAAGAAAAGCCTGATCAAAATGGGGTCAACATTGAAGTATTCAGCTATACCACCACATACTCCTCCCAGGACCTTATCGTCGCGCGACCTGTAAAGCCTTTTTCTCTTCCCGTCAGCATTCTTCACTTTGACAACCCCATTTCCGGTTTATTTTGCTCACAGCAGTTAGATTATATATCTTATTTCCCTTTAAGCCTCTCTACCGCCTATTATATCTCATATTGTTGCAACAATCAAAGTAAATTGATCCTCTCAGCCCCGATTCGGCTGGAAGCTGTATACATTTTGCTGTGATAATCCCTCAGCATATTTTGAGCGCTGAATTTACCATATGTGGAGGATATGCTCTCTTTCATGATCGCTTCCCATTCATCTCTTTCTTCATAATAGGTCGGCAGAACCTCCTCCAGAAGAACCTCATAGAGTGCTTCGAGATCATGCTCATCCTGCTTTTCTGCAGTTTCAGCTTCAAAACCATCTCCAAACTGCCAGCCGTTAACACCGTGCTGACAGGCTTCCGGCCACCATCCATCGAGAATGCTCAGGTTGGGAATTCCGTTCATGGCAGCTTTCATGCCTGAGGTACCGCTGGCCTCCTTGGGTCGGCGGGGATTGTTCAGCCAGATATCCACACCACATGTCAGCATTCTGCCTATCTCCATATCATAATTTTCCAGAAAGACAACACTGTCAGGATATTTTTCAGACATCTCAACAAGTGTGGAGACAATCTCCTTGCCCTTATCGTCAAGGGGATGGGCCTTGCCGGAGAACACTATCTGAATTTTACCTTCTTCCAGATAGGGTTCAATCTTCTCCTCGTCTGTAAAGATAAGGGGTGCCCTCTTGTAGGGGGCGGCCCGGCGGGCAAAGCCTATGAGAAGTTTATCCTCATCCAGACTGGTGCCCTCTCTAGCTTCGATGAAATCAATGAGCTCGGATTTTAACTCCTGATGAACGGGGAAGAGATCCTCCCCATCCTCATAGGCCGATATAATTCTCCCATCTACCCAGGTGGGCTGATGGACACCATTTGTTATAGCCAGTATCGAAGCTCTATCATCCACCTTCTCCCACATATCCCTGGCTGTGCGGCCGTGCAGCTGTGAAACTCCGTTGGCTATGGAAGCCAGCCGCAGCCCGGCCACCGTCATGTTAAAGGGGGCACCGCCGATTCTGACCATCTGATCGATATTCAGACCATTGAAGGCCCCCATATATTCCAGCGTTTTCAGGCTGTGCTCCTCATTGCCCTGTTCCACCGGTGTGTGGGTGGTGAATACTATCTTCTCCCTGACGTTCTGCAGGGCCTGGGAGAAATCAGCTCCACCAGCCATCTCCTCATTCAGAAGCTCGGTTCCGGCCAGCGCTGCATGTCCTTCGTTGAAGTGATAGACATCGACATCTATGCCCAGCTTATCAAGGGCCCTCACACCGCCGATGCCGAGAACTATCTCCTGGGCGATACGCTCCTCGCTGAACCAGCCGTAGAGCTGACCTGTTATCCATTTATCTCCACCCTCATTGTCAGAATGATTTGTGTCGAGAAGGTAGAGATCGCTGTTGCCAAAGTCAGGAGCTTTGTAGATATGACAGCTGACACTCCTGCCTCTTACCTCTACTGAAATTTCATGGCCTGTATCCTCCACCAGATCATATATGTGATCATTGCGTGGATAGCTGTCGACAGGATCACCATCCGCATCGATGGTCTGCCGTGTATACCCCTGCCTCCACAGAAGCCCCACCCCTACAAGGGGATAGTCCAGATCATCGGCAGCTTTGAGAACATCACCTGCCAGAATACCCAGACCTCCTGCATATATAGGAAAGTTTTCATCTAGTCCATATTCCATGCAAAAATAGGCAACTTTGGGTTTATCTCTGCTGTTTTTTTCTGTCTTCATATCATATCACCCGTAATAAATTTTTTTTGGTCCAGAGTTTACTCTATTTTTCACATTCTCTCTCAAAGCTTCAAATCCTGCTTCCAGCCCGATATAAATTCAGTCATCTCTGTAAAATTTTCCCGGCCGGAGACCGCCAGCTGTTACGCTAATACATTCTGCTCCTGCCGCCGGATAAAGTTTAACCGGAGATTATAAAAAACCGCAAAATACAGAGGGCCCCTGATATCAGGGGCCCTCTGTATATGATCTCAGCTCATATTATAATAAATTCAGCAGTGACAATCTATAGATAACCGTTTTCATTCAGTATCGCCCGTGCGGTCTCTTCATCATCATCAGAGACCATGACCACGGGCCCTGAGCAGCCCATACCTGTTTCGGCATAGATATCCCGCTTCCACAGGGACTCACGGGCACTCTCAATATCGAGCACATCTACACCGGATATCTCCACATCGGTCTTTTTCTCCGGGGGAGCCGCTATCTCCTCACCACCGGCTGAATCCTTTTCTTCTGTCTCCAGCACCTCTTCCAGTCCGGCAGCTTCAGCCCGGTCGAGCAGATCGTCATACTCCTGGTTCAGCCCGCCTCTGTACGCCTCGGCCATATATTCCATGGCTCTGGCGATAACCGGAGCTCCAGAAGCTCTGGATACTATGCCGATGATATTATCCTGCCCGGGGCCTATACCAGGACCATAACCGAAACCGGATACCTCATATACTCCTCCACCCTCACGGGCGGAGAAGAGCTTCATGAGGAGATTACCCGTCAGTGTATCACATACCATGACATCACAGCTGCCCACCAGGAGATCGTTGCCCCGCATCACACTGCCGCCATCACCTCTGACGGATTCGGCAAACCGGAAATTTAGACCGCTCTCTTTGAGCTCATTCAGGGCCTTTTCCACCTTGCGGGCCCCTTCCACATTTAAGATGCCCAGTTCGGGCTGATCCAGGCCCAGAGAACGGGCGGCGGCCAGACCTGACAGGGCATTTCTGACCATGGCCTCCACCCTGTCGGTGGCACTGCTGCCCGTGGTGGTGGCCAAAAGCATCTCCTCTCCGCTGCAGGGAGAGATAACCCTGCCCACCGTGGCCACTCCCAGGGGGAAGCTGTAATGGAGTGTGACAGCACAGTCGATATCATCCTGGCTGAAAAGATCCTCCATGATATCATGTGCTTCCTCCAGATCGGCAGCACTGTGGTGATCTACACCTTCCACAGGACTGCTTCCTATCAGAACCGGCTCTATGTCATCATTTCTGCGCTCGACCATGGCAGCAGCCCGGCAGAGCTCATCTTCCCCGTGTTCGCTGCCCGGTGTGGTAAGTCCCACTCTAACCTTCTGGCCGAATTGACCGGTCTCTATGGCGTCGGCTATTTCCTCCATGACATCGGCAATCTGTTCTTTTCCGCTGATTGTAGACACCTCCTTATTTAACATTCAGAGAGGGCACTATTCTTCCCCGGCCTCTTCTCTGAGATTATCGGCCATGTTTCTCATCACGCCGGATATTATGCCTCTGATCTCATCTCTGTCAACCTTTTCTTCCTCCACAGGTGCACCATCATTTTTTTCCAGAATAAAGGAGATGCCGTCAAACTGATTTGTCATCCGGCCCAGAAAGAGGCTGCCCTTGCCTATGATGAGGGCTTTTTCCAGCTTATCCTCTTCCATCATCTCCGCCGCAGGACCTACAAAGGGCACACCTGATGGTATATGACCCTGGGTGGGGGCAAAGCCCGGCATGCCGTGCTCCGCCACAAAATCCATCATATCTGCCTTTTCGATGTCTCCCCTCTTAACTCCCAGGGCGGCTATCATCTTGTAGTTCGATTGAGGCACATTGCCCGCTCCGGCAGGTTCTGTTATCTCCGGATTCTGCATCTCCACAGAATACTTATCGATATCGGACAGAGCCAGGCCGGCTTTGTCCAGGGCATCAGTGACCAGAGCGGATATTACAGCCTGGGGTGAAGAACCTCTTCCTATGGTGTGCCGGCCCAGCACATCGGTCCTGAGCACGGGACTTTCACCATCATCTCTGCTGACCGAAAAGGCAAAACCTCCTAAGGTATCCTCCAGAACAGGCATACCCTCTTCGATATGATCCTTGCCGTTCATGCCCAGCTTGGCCACAGCACCACCGCCCACAACGGCCACCCGTTCGTAGATGCCCGCCTCAACCAGGGCGGATGCCTGCATGAGAGCATGGGCCGGAGCGGCGCAGAAACCGCGCACGTCGCTGCCAGTGGCATTATCACAGCCTGCGATCTCACCGATGGCTTTGGCAAAATTGCCTCCGCCTCTCTGGTTTATATCGCCACAGGCCTCCTCGGAACACTCTATTATATAATCCACCTCATCCAGAGGAACATCCTGTCTGAATCCCAGGTTCTTCATAGCCAGAACACCGCTGGCTTTTGCCATCAGATTTTCCAGAATAACATGTGCTGACAGATTCTCATCACTGCCGTGAGCTTCTTTGACACAGCCCACAAGCTCACCCTGCCAGCGCAGGGGCTCAGCTCTGCCTTCTTCGATAAGCTCCTCTATATCCTCTATCTCACTTCCTTCCAGCTCAATATCGTCGCCCAGAACGGGGTGTTCGGAGATATCACCCTGGATATCTTCCACAAACTCCTCGCTCAGAAAGACCAGATCGAAAACATCCACATGCTGCAGAAGTGCGTAAAATTCATTCTCGGGCATCATCTCTCCCCGGGGGCTGAACCTATCCTCCTCCAGAAGATTATCCTCCTCATACCAGGGCCTGTCGATCTCTTCCAGCTCTTCAGGCAGTATATTGCCTATATAGGCCTGGTTGGGAGCATATTTCACACATTCCTGGAAGGAACGGAGGTTATCTTCCAGACTGTCCAGATACTCATAGTCCTCATTCTTTTTGGCCTGCAGCTGTGTGCTTCCTCCGATCTTAAGTGTATTTGGTCCGTGCACGAGTATATAGCTGGAGCCATCTATTACAGCTCTGCTCATTGTTCATACCTCCCCTTGATATTTTTGCACTGCAGTCTATAGATATTCCTGGAGCGCTTCCTCCACCTCGTCGATGGTGAGATCATCGCCGCTTAAATGCTCCTGCTTTTCGCCATCTTCGTAGATCAGAACAGAGGGCAGTCCCATAACCTGCTGACCTATGGCCAGG
>Ga0207421_10005862_pt1 | contig 13578 bp, 12 predicted proteins | sample SodLakKL_010_SED_4_FD_187542 | JGI IMG/M metagenome (GOLD analysis project Ga0207421, IMG submission 187542) | Alkaline sediment microbial communities from Lake Tanatar, Kulunda Steppe, Russia - 8KL_010_SED (SPAdes) (version 2) | ecosystem: Environmental > Aquatic > Non-marine Saline and...
CCGGCACCCGGAAGGCGAGGTCCGCGAGCCTCAGATCGTTGATGCGATCCGGGTTCCAGTCGATAACGACGACCCGCTTGCGCCGATTGACCAGGGCCCGGACCAGCAACCCGCCGGTGTCGCCGTAGCCACAGACGATGAAAAAGGGGTCGCGCAGCCAGCGGATGCTGCGATCGAAGGCCTGCTGGCTCACTGCGAGCCGGAAGGCCGGGTCCTGCAGCAGGGTCAGGATGCGTCCGATCGCATACAGCCAGCCGAGCACGGACAGGTAGATGGTGACTGCGGCCCACATGCGCTGTGCCGGGGTAAAGGGGTAGGGAATCTCGCCGAAGCCGATCGTGGGCGCGGTGTAGGTGACGAAGTAGAACGCATGCAGGAAATCCATGCGCCAGGGGTCGCCCTGATCGTCCATGCCCGGAATCAGGACCAGCCCGGTGATCGCAATGCTGTAGGCCGCGATCAGCACCAGCAGCGGCGCGCGCATCCGCCGCAGGAACAGGAACAGGACCTTGTCCATCGTCGACTCAGCGGCGCAGCACGGTGGTGTCAGTGATCAGCAGCACGACCGAGATTACATTGGCGAGCATCGCACCGCCGGCCAGCGAGACGATCGAGGCCATGGTCATCGCATCCAGGCCCGTCGCGCTCACATGGACCGCGTAGGCCCAGACCGCCGCGGCCGCAAACAATTGCAGCACCGCCACCAGCGACGTGGCGAGCAGCAGCGCGCCGGTCTGCGTGCGGTCGCCGAATTTCAACACCGTGGCGATCAGGTTCACCACGATGGCCGCGAACAATTCATAGACATTGTGATGCTGCGGGTTATCGATTTCCCCCAGAAAGAAGCCGAAGTTCAGCGTCAGTGCCAGGATGATGAAAAAGCCGAAAACCACCTTCTCGAGATTCATTGCCACCCCTTGAATACCAAATCACGGCGTCCGCCGCCCCCCGCTCTGAAGTATAGGGCCTCCCGCGGCCCCGTAGGGTGGGCCAAGCGCAGCGGGCCCACCATGGCCCTCTACCGTCCGGACCGGGCGCACCCCACACGGCTCTTCAGCGTTGGGTGTAAGTTAAAGGGCGTGCGGCCGTCAAGCCTACAGGGACGTATTCACGGCGTCCCGCGAACCGGGCTGCGCCCTCCACTGGGATCCACCTCGAGGGGGGAGGGGGAGATTTCCCCAGGGGTTGCGGGAGGCCTGGATTCGATGTGCGATTGGGCGGATGCTGGGGTCAGCGCGTTCAAAGCTTGTTACAGGAGGGGATGATGATGCGGCTGTCGATGCGATGGACGTTTTTCAGTTTGGTGTTAGCCGTGGTGGTGCTGGTGGCCGTTCCGGCCGCACCGGTGCTGGCGGAGTCGGCGGCGCCATGGGGTCAGGGCGTGGCCGATCCGATCGACTATGCCCCGCAAAAGGCGGTCTACGATGTGGCCGAGGGCGATCCGGCGCGTTTTGAACGGATTCTCGATCGGGTCAGTTTCCTGAACAATCTCTACGAGGCGGATCCCTTCGAGGCGTCCATCGTGTTGGTGCTGCATGGCGACGAGATCGCCTTCTTCGCGATCGAAAACTTCGCCGAGCACGAGGCGTTGATGCGTCGGGCGCAGAGCCTGACCGTCGGGGGGCCGGTGCAATTTCGGATGTGCCGCGTGGCCGCACAGGAACGTGGCTTCGAACCGGAAGATATCCACGGCTTCGTGCATCTGGTGCCGATGGCGGATGCCGAGATCGTTCGACTGCAGCAGGAGGAAGGCCACGTTTTCATGCAGTGACCGGCTTCATGCAATGACCGGTGCCTGCACTGACTGGCGGCCCTACCCGGTTGCACCCTCAGGGCCGACTCCGCTGGGCCTGCACGATGCGATGGATGAACCCCAGCTTTTCGATGGCCGGGGCGGCCAGCACGAAGGGGTAGGCGTGGTCGTGGCCCATGCTTCGATTCAGGTTGTTCATCGCATCGGCCAGCGGCAGCCAGTGCGCGAGGATCGGGCCGAAATCCGGTGGCGCGTAGGGATCGAAGGCCGCGGTGGAGGCCCCGGGATCGGTGTGGCCGATCCGCGGCCGCACCTGCACACCGGACTGCTGCGCGGTCTCCAGGGTATCGATGATGTGCAGGTAATGGGCCCAGCTCTCGGCCCAGTCCTCCCAGGGATGGCTGCTGGCATAGGCGCTGACGAACCGGTTTTGCCAGTCGGGCGGCGGCCCGTCCCTGTGATGCCGCTCCAGGGCCTGCCGATAGTCGGCGGTTTCGTTGCCGAAGGTCTGACGGAAGGGCGCGAGCCAGGGCCGCCCGCGCACCAGGCGGTCCCAGTAATAATGGCCGGACTCGTGGCGGAAATGGCCGAGAATGGTCCGATAGGGCTCGGCCATGGACTGGCGCATCCGTTCGCGGGTCGCCGGGTCGGCCTCGGCGATGTTGATGGTGATCAGGCCGTTGAAATGGCCGGTCATCACCCGGTTGGTTTCCCGAAAGCTCGGCTCGGTGTCGGCGAGGAAATCGAAGGCCAGCCCCTCGGGATCCTCGTGCTGCGAACGGACCGGCAATTGCAGGCGCTCCAGGCCGTAGATCAGGCGGCGCTTCTCCTTTTCCAGCGTTTGCCAGAGCGCCAGATTGCCGGGCACGCTGAGATCCGGAATGGTCCGGTTCAGCCGGCAGGCGGAACAGAAGGGATCCGGGTCATGGGCGGGGATCATCCAGTTGCACACCGCGTAGCGGCTGTAATTCGTGCACATGCGGTAGAGGTGTCCCTCCGCCGGCTTTCCCACCGCGCGCCATAGCGGATCGCCCGCCGCCTCCAGGGCCGAGACCTCCAGGAGGTCGGGCAGGAACCCGAGGCGATGTCCGCAGCGGGTGCAGGCCACATTCTCGAAGTAGAGGTGTTGACCGCAGGACTGGCAGGCAAAGAGCTTCATGGTTGCGTCGTCCGTACGGTTGGGCTCGAGGGCGATCCGGCTCGGAACGGCGAATCGCGCATCCTGTGGATCCTGGCTGCATCGGGGCCATTCATCCGCCGGCGGGGGCTGGCCGCCGAAGGCCCGGCGCGTCCGGTGGGGTATAGCATCGCATGGGCGGCGACCCGCTGCTGGGTTTTTACTGCCGAACACGACAGCGCCCCGGTACCGGTGGGATAATCGTAGGGACTCGCGATCATCCCACGCACAGCCGCACACCCGTTTTGCCTTGAACCCCCAGGATCCCCATGAATCGACTGACGATCACCCGCCCCGACGACTGGCACCTGCACCTGCGCGATGGGGCCGTGCTGGCCTCCGTGCTGCCGGATAGCGCGCGGCGCTTTGCCCGCGCCATCGTGATGCCCAACCTGAAACCGCCGGTGGTCACGACCGCGCAGGCGCTGGCCTACCGGGAACGCATCCTCGCCGCGCTGCCGCCGGGGGTGGCCTTCGAGCCGCTGATGACCCTGTACCTCACCGAGGCCACCCCGGCTGCGGAGATCGTGCGGGCCCAGGCCAGCGGCCGGGTGAACGCGGTCAAGTATTATCCGGCCGGCGCCACCACCAATGCCGCCAGCGGCGTGACCGATCCGCGCCGTTGCTACCCGGTGTTCGAGGCGATGCAACAACAGGGCGTGCCCTTGCTGGTGCACGGGGAATCGATCGACCCGGCGGTCGATGTCTTCGATCGCGAGGCGGTGTTCATCGAGCGCATCCTGGAGCCCCTGGTGCGGGACTTTCCCGGTCTGCGCATCGTGCTCGAGCACATCACCACGCAGGCCGCCGTGGACTTCGTCGCCGCCGCGCCCGCCGAGGTCGCGGCCACCATCACCGCCCACCACCTGCTGCTGAATCGCAATGCGATGTTCCAGGGCGGCATGCGCCCGCATCATTACTGCCTGCCGTTGCTCAAGCGCGAGACGCACCGCCGGGCGCTGATCGCCGCGGCCACCGGCGGCAATCCGAAGTACTTTCTCGGCACCGACAGCGCTCCGCATGCCCGTGCTGCGAAGGAGTCCGGTTGTGGCTGTGCCGGCATCTACACCGCGCATGCGGCGATCGAGTTCTATGCCGAGGTCTTCGATGCGGCCGATGCGTTGGACCGGCTCGAGGGCTTCGCGAGTTTCCATGGCCCGGATTTCTACGGGCTGGCCCGCAACAGTCACACAGTGACCCTGGAACGGCAGGCCTGGACCGTGCCGGAGACGGTGGCGTTCGGGGACCGGCCGGGGGTGCCGCTGCGTGCCGGCGAGTCGGTCGCCTGGCGCCTGGTAAACAACCCGGACGCCTGAGCCGCGGCCCGGCACGCAGCGCATCTCCGACCGCCGATCGTAACCCCCGTCTAAACGGGTGGTCTCAACGGGTGGTCTCAACGGGCGATCAGGGTCGCGCTCAAAGGTCGAGGCGGGTGTCCCGGACGGGCACGTGCAGGGCCGGGCTCCAGGTCGCCCTCGGGGTGCCGGTGTAGGCGATCGAAACGCCGGTGAAGGCGTCCCCGGTCGGCGCCGCGACATCCGCCGCGTCCGTGCGGGATCCGTGGCGCCGACGCCAGCGGGCGAGGTCCCGGGACAGCCCCAGCGCCTCTAGGTGCGCGAGCCAGGCATCCTGCAGATCCGGTTCGGTACGGCGCAGTTGGCGCTGCACCCAGCGGCGCGCCTGCAGCATCGAATAGCGGTGCGCCATGGTGCGGTCGAAGCCCCGGGCGTTGGCGAGTGGGTACAGGAAACCCGAGATCAGGATCAGCGCCAGGCCCACACTGGAGGCCGCTCCCAGCGGGGGACCGGGCAGCAGGTGCAGCAGGCCGCCATAGAACGTCGCGAGAGCCAGCGGCAACAGCCAGAGCAGCCCGGCGAAGGCGCTGCGTCCGGGATGCCACCAGCGCCGGGGGCTCAGGGCGAGCAGCGCGATCCAGGCCACCAGCCCGCCGGCCAACGCATAGGGCGCCTGATTCCCGACGACGGTATCGAACAGTCCGAGCAGCGTGCCCAGTCCCAACAGCAACACCAACAGCAGCTTATTGCGCCCCTGACTGCCGATCGGGGATCGGCCGCGTTGCCGCCGATCGGAGGCAACGGCCGCATGGAACAGGATCGAGTCGGTGATATGGGCCGGATCGAAGCCGTGCTCGTGGTGGCGCGCCCGGTGCAGATCACTGCGGATTTCCCGGGCGCTGCCGAACAGCGCCTCGACCACCTGCTGTTCGATCGGATGCAGGGTTTCGGGGTCGGTCCGAAGGCGCAGCCGCACCCGCGCGGGGGTGTGTTCGGTCGCGGGCATCAAGACCTCGATTTCCAGGTCGTCTTGCTGCACCAGGCGTTCCACGATCCGCTCGAAGGCTGCGGTCGGCAGGGCCTCGGTCAGGCGGGTGGCAATCAGTTCCGGAGGCTCGGGCAGGACGGTCCGCTCAAACCAGGCGCGATCAAGGATGGTTTGCCGGACGGGCCGGGGTACCCGCAACGCGATAAACAGGATCAAGGCGATCAAGCCGAACAGGGGGATGGCCAATACGGAAGCGGCGGGGATCAACGAGGGCAGGTGATCCAGGGTCGCCGAGACCCAGGGCTCCAGGTGAGCAAGCCGCTGCAGGAAGGCGTCTGTCAGCGTGGAGGGCTCGAGGTCGCTCAGGAGCGGGACCGGGATGTTCCCAAGAGTCGCGGTGGAATCTGCGATGACCGCAGTCGAGACGGTATTCAAGGTCGGTGCCTATTCACGACGAGGCCCGGAATCCGCCTCGAACGCGCTGTAATACAAGGGTGGCTTCTGATCGGGCCGCCGGGCGCGCGGGTCCGGGCGCGAGGCCCGGGCGCGGCCGCGCAGGTGCTGGGGGCGCTCGGTGTCGCTGCGCAGCAACAGCATGGCGCGCGGGATCTCGGCAAGCGGTTGGGTCGAGATCAGCAGCAAACCGGATTCCGTCGCGGCGCGTTCGGAGGCGATGACTTCGACGGGGTCGTCGTCGCTGCCAAGGTCCGCCAACATCCCGGGATGCCGTTTCAGCGGCATTCCCCGCTTGTCCACGCACAGACCGGCGGGTGCGCTCGCCAGCGCCTCCTCGATGCGTCGGATCTGTTCTTCATTCAGCAGTTCGCTGATCTGTCCGGTCCATGGCGGCATAGACTGCTCCTCGGTGGATCGACCCCGTTGTCGATCCACTCCGTTGTCGATCCGGGTGCATCCGGTGCCGGAGAGCCGCGCGGCCATGCATCCCGATCGTCCAACGTCAATCAAGACATGGGTTGGGCCGAAGGTCAACTGCGTCGGTCCCTGTCGGTGCGGTACCGAACGGGTGAACGCCACCACAAGGACCGTCGGGATTCGCCCCGAGTGGGTTTGAACCCCTACAATGGGTCTCTTTGTCGTGATCCTGGAATCCGCTCAAATGACCCGTATCACCGTGATCGGCGCTGGTTTCGGCGCTCTGACGGCCATCCGCAAGCTGCGGGCGGCCGATCCGCAGATCGCGATCGATGTGATCGCGCCGAAGCCCGAACTCATCTATTACCCGAGCACGATCTGGATCCCGACCGGGCTGCGGCGTCCGGAGGATGTGGTGGTCGATCTGAACCGCTTCTTCCAGCGCATGGCGGTGACCTACCACCCGGCTACGGTCACCGGCCTGCGGGCGGGTGGACGCGTGGTGCCGACCGACGCGGGTGAGGTAGAAAACGACGGTCTGATCATCGCCTCGGGCGGGCGCTTTTTGAAGAAGCTGCCGGGGATCGAGCATGCGATCACGCCTTGCGAGGGGGTGGCGGCGGCCGTCGCGATTCGCGATCGACTGGCGGCGATGGACGGCGGCACGATCGCCTTCGGCTTTGCCGGCAATCCCAAGGAACCGGCGGCGATGCGCGGCGGGCCGATCTTCGAGTTCCTGTTCGGCATCGACCAGCACCTGCGTCGCCAGAAGCGGCGGGATCGCTTCACGCTCACCTTCTTTACCCCTGCACCGAAGCCCGGCAATCGCCTGGGGCCGAAAGCGGTCGCCGGGCTGTTGCGGGAGATGGAGCGACGCGATATCCAGACGCACCTGGGGCACAAGTTGAAGGGCTTCACCGCGGACACGGTGACCACCGAGGGGGGCAGCTTCGGTGCCGATCTGATCGTCTTCATGCCGGGCATGACCGGCAATGCCTGGTTCGACAACACCGAGCTGCCGCGCTCCGAGGGCGGGTTGCTCCAGGCCAATGCCTTCTGTCAGGTGCCCGGGCTGGAGAAGGTGTATGTGGCCGGCGATTCCGGCAGCTTTCCGGGTCCGGAGTGGCTGCCAAAACAGGCGCACATGGCCGACCTGCAGGCCGAGGCCGCGGTGGCCAACCTGCTCGGCGAATTTGCGGGCAAGGCCCCCAGCCACACCTTCAAGGCGGAACTGATTTGCATCGTCGACACCCGCACCAGCGGGATCCTGGTCAAGCGCACCGAAAAGCGCAGCACCATTCTGCCCTCGACCCCGGTGTTTCACTGGGCGAAGCGGATGTTCGAATGGTGGTACCTGCGGCCCTACCGGTGATCGACGTCACCCGCGCCACACGGGCCACCGCTGCCGTCCAGGCCAACACGGCGATGGCCGGCGAAAGCAGCACGCCGCGACACGCCGGTTCGGCGGCGGGGCCGTGATGGGCATGGAAGGGGCCGGCCGGCCCTTCCGGCCCGCCTGGTGGCTTCCCGGCGCTCACCTGCAGACCATCATCCCGAGTCTGCTGCGTCGGCGCCGGCGTCTGATCCTGCGCCGGGAACGCATGACCCTGCCCGACGACGACTTCCTGGCGCTCGACTGGGGCCCCGATCCGGGCGGACCGATCGTGGTGCTGCTGCACGGCCTGGGCGGCAACAGCCACTCGAGCTACGTGACCACCTTGATGCGCGCCTTGCACGCCCATGGGTTCTGGCCCTGCCTGATGCATTTTCGCGGTGCCGCCGGAGAGCCGAACCGCAAGTTGCGCGGCTACCACATGGCCGAAAGCGAGGATCCAAGCTTCGTGTTCTCCGAACTGCGCCGGCGCTACAGTCGCCGGCGCCTGGCCGCGGTGGGGGTGTCGTTGGGCGGTAGCGCCTTGCTGCACAGCCTGGCCCGGGGCGGCGCCGACATCGGCCTGGACAGCGCGGTGGCCGTTTCCGTGCCGTTTCGGGTGGACATGACCGAACAGCGGTTGAACCAGGGCCTCTCGCGCCTGTACCAGCGGCATATCCTGCGGCAGCTCAAACGGCAGTGGCGGCGCAAGTGTCGGGTGCTGGCGCGCCTGGACCTGTGTGCGGAGCTCGATCAGATTCACACCTTTCGGCAGTTCGACGCCCGGATCACCGCGCCCTTTCACGGTTTTGTCGGTGTCGATGACTATTACCATCGGGCCAGCAGTCTTCATGTGCTGAAGGACATTCAGGTCCCGACGCTGCTGATTCAGGCGCTCAACGACCCCTTCATGACGCCGGAGGGTCTGCCCGGGCCGGAGGCGTTGGCCGAGCCGGTGACGTTGGAGTGCCATGCCCGCGGCGGCCACGTCGGCTTCCTCGAAGGCTGGGGCCGGGGCTACCTGGAGCGGCGCATTCCGGAGTTCCTGCTCCAGCACATCCGGCCGAAGGGTTTCGGGGCCGCCCAAGGGCGCCTTGCGCAAGACGGGATGGCCCCAGACGGGATGGCCCCAGATCGGGTCGCGCCGAGTCGAGCGGCTCCCCGTGGGGTGCAGCTGAATTCTGGGAACTCGGATTCCGGGAACTCGGATTCCGGGAACAGGGGGGCGTAGTCCGTGCTGTGGAAACTCCTGACGCTGGCCGTGCTGGTGTGGTTCACCTGGTGGCGGTTGCAACAATTTCTGCGTGCGCGGCGTCTGCGTGCCGAGGGCAAACCGGTTCCCGAGTCCCGAGGGATTCGGCCGATCACCCTGCTGGCGGTGGCGATGCTCGCCGGCTACGGGGGCTATCTGGTGTTCGTATTGGCCCGACAGGCCTTCTTCACCTTCCAGGGCTGAGGCGAAGGGGGACGCAGCCGGGTCGGGCAGACCCGGGTCAGGGAACGAAGGCCGGATGGCTGGGTCGCAACCAGTACATGGAAGGGGTTCAATCGATGAGAACAGGGCGATGAGAAAAAGCGGTAGTGCCTCGTGGTGGCGGGCCTGTGGGCTGCTCGGCCTTTGCCTGCTGCTTCCGGCCCTGGCCCAGGGCGAGAGCCGCGAACCGGCCGTGTCGCTGGACACCATGATTCCGGTGGAACTGGCGACCATCGGGCTGGAACCCACCAGCGGTGCGCCGGTGGTCCTGCTGCGTGAGCCGGAATCCGGGGATGTGGTGCTGATCAGCATCGGTCCGAACGAGGCGCTGGCGATCCTGATGGCGCTGCGTGGGATCGAGATGCCGCGGCCGATGACGCACGATCTGCTGGCGGGCACGATCCGGGCGGCCGGCGGCCGGGTCGAGCGGGTGCTGATCGATGCCCTGGTGAACACGACCTACATCGGCCTGCTCGAACTGCGCCTGGAGCATCGGGAGGATCCGGTGTACGTCGATAGCCGGCCCAGCGACGCGCTGGCGCTGGCGGTTCGCAACGGAGCCGCCATTCTGGTCGCCCCGGAGGTTCTGATCGCCACGCGCGGGCTGGAATACGAGCACCTGCCGGACCAGCAGGTGGTGACGGCCCTGGGGATCACCGTCGGCGAGGTGACCCCGGACCTGCGCGAGGCGCTGGATCTTCCGGATCGGCCTGGGGTGCTGGTCGGCCGGGCGATGGGCGAGGCCTCGGCGCGCGGTCTGGCCGCCGGCGCGATGATTCTCGAGGTGAACGGCGAGTCGGTGGATTCTCCGGTCGAGTTCCTGGACGCCGTGCGGAACACCCCGGCGGGTGCGCGGGCCCGACTGCAGGTCTGGCAGGACGGCGCGACCCGGGAGGTCGAACTCTCCACCGAGGTGCCGGACCCGCGGGCGCCGGGCACCCTGGACGACGGCCTGCGGGTGTGAGGGCGCTACCAGGGAATGGTGCTGCCGTCGATGTCGATGAAGCGGCCGTTATCGGTCTCGGAGGCCCCGTCCAGCGTGTGCAGCATCGCGCTGACCGATTCGGTCACGGTGATCTCCGCTTCGGGCCCGCCCATGTCGGTGAGAACCCAGCCCGGGTGCAGTAGCAGCGTCAGGATGCCCCGGTCGGCGAGGTCCCGCGCCAGGCTCATGCCGACCGCGTTCAACGCCGCCTTGGACGAGCGGTAGCAGTACAGACCGCCCGAGCCGTTGTCGGCGATCGACCCCATCTTCGAGGTCAGCAACGCAATGCGCGGGTGGCTGGCGCGTTGCAGCGCCGGCAGCAGGGCCTCGACCATTTGTCGCGGCGCGATGGTGTTCACGCGAAAGGTCTCCAGCCATCCGGCCTCGTCGGTCTGGCCCAGCCGATCGGCGTTGGGGCCGTAAACGCCGGCGTTGTTGATCAGCAGGTCCACCGTGCCCTGGGCCCCCAGGGTTGCCACCAGGTTCGCGCGATGCGCGGCATTGGTGACGTCCAGCGGCAGCACGGTCAGCTGCTCGCGGTGCGCATCCGCCAGGGCCATCAACTCCTCCGAGCTTTCGGGCCGGCGTGCTCCGGCCAGCACCCGGTCGCCCCGGGCCAGCAGTTGTCGTACGAATTCCAGTCCGATCCCCCGGCTGCAGCCGGTCACCACCACGTTGGGCATTTCGTACTCCTGGTTGTCGTGAAGCCCCATTGTAATACGCGCGATCCACGGGGACCCGAGCCGCACCGGATGCGCTCGTCGCGCTTCCGGGGCGCCATCGCAGCGTCCGGCCGGAGCGGGATGGCCCGCGCCGGCCTGCGCGGGCCTAGGTGGAGGTGCCCGGATCGTGTGGGCTGGGGGCGGAGGGATCCGCCGCCTGATAGCCGAACAGGCGCTGTTCGACCACGTCCGCGGTTACCCGCAGGCGCTGATCGCGAACGTCATAGAGGCGCAGGGCATCGGTTACGGCCGGATCTGCGGCCGCCTCGACCGGCAGCGGTTTCCGGCAGGCGGCGGGCAGCGCATCGAGCCAGTCCGGATGCCATCGGGTACCCGGATCCTGCGGAAACAGCGCCACGTAAGCCACCTGCGTCTCGACCAGGTCCTGAAAGAAGTGCGAGCCGAAGGAGAGATCCGGGATCATTCCGGCGCCGAGTTCCGCGACTTCGACCAGTACCGCGACCCGACTGATGTCGCCAAAGCGGACCGGAATGCCCAGTTCCGAACTGCTGGTGCCCCAGCGACCGGGTCCGATCAACAGGGTGGGGCAGGCCTCGCGGCTGGGGTGCTCGCGGTTGAGTTCGCCGACCACGCGCGCCAGCGCAAATCGCTGCGGCAGGCTCAGGGCGCTGTAGCGGGGGCCGTCGATATGGATGATCCGATCGATGGGCTGATCCATGTTGCCGCCCATGAAGTGTCCTTCGGTGGAAAACAACAGCCGCCCCGGGGCCAGCGCTGTGGGCAACTGCACGCGCTGGCCTTCGCCGAGGGTTTGTAGCGGTCGGCACTGCACCAGATTGATGGTGACCATCCCTTCGGCCGTCAGGTGCAGCGTGAACTCGATGTCCACGGGATAGCCGTAGGCGCGTTCCAGGTCGTGCAGCAGGCGCTGCATCAGACCGACGAACGGGGTCTCGCGCAGCAGTGGGGTGAAGCTCAAGCGCCAGACGGGAAGGGCCTGGCTGCCGGCCGAGGCGCGGACGCCACCGGTCGTGACGGCTTCGGTGGTGAGGGGCGACCTCTTCTGGAGAACCCGTGCCCGTTCGGTGGCGGCGCGATCGATTTCGCCCATCCAGTGCAAGGGCAGTTCCGGAGCGCCCTCGACCAGGTGGCGCAGCGGGATCGAACGCGGACGGTTTTCAAGAATATCCAGCACATCGACCGTGTGCTGCGAGTACCGCCAGGCATCGTCGCGATCCCGGAACGGGCGCTTGTGCGGCTGGTCGAGCGCCACCACGCAGGCGTGATCGCCCTCGATGCGATCCACCGCCCGGGTGCCCAGCCCCGCGACCAGGCGCAGCATGCCGGCGCCGGGGTCCATTCCGGGGTCCCAGGCGAAGGTGTTGCGCGAGACGCCGACCCCGGCCGCGTCGGGGAGGTACAGGGCGCCGTGGTAGCGCCCGTTGACCCGCTGCAGCAGCAGGGCCATCGGCTCCTCCTGGTTGGCGAGGCCCCGCTGCTGGCGGTAGACCAGGGCATCCTCGCTCATGCTCGAGGCGTAGACGATGCGAATCGCGTCCTCCAGCGCCTGCAGCCGCTCCTCCGGCGCCCCCTGATTGACCAGGAAGGTGCTCTCGTACTTGCCCGGGAAGGCATTGCCGAAGCCGTCTTCGAGCAGGCTGCTGGAGCGCACCAAGAGCGGGTATTGCCCGAAGTAGTCGAGCAGGCGCTCGAGCTCCAGACGCAGTTCGCCCGGAATCTGTCCGTGCAGCATGTCCTCGCGCAGCGACCGCGCCTCCTCGAAATAACCGGCCTCGGTGCGCTGGCGCATGATCCGCGGCCACCAGCCGTTGTGCACCAGAAACGAGTAGTACACGTCCGAGCCCAGGTAGAACGAATCGTGGGCCGCGAGGTGCGGTGTCCAGTGATCCGGGTCGTCCTGCACCAGGATCTTGCGGGCGAGCAGCATGCCCACCGCCTTGCCGCCGATGAAGCCGCTGCCGATCATGCGCGTGCGGATCGCGAGCAGATCCTCCAGGTTCAAATACCGCCGGGCCAGCTCGAGGATGCGCGGCTCGCGGCCGATCACCACCTGCAGCAGACGCTCCAGCACCTCGCTGCGGCGGGGGTCCTCGGGGCCGGCGGCCGCACTCTCGGTGGCGACCAGGAACAGCCGATCCCAGCAGTCGAGCTGGCGGGCGCTGGTACCCCGGCGCTGGTGTTCGAGGGCGGCCTGCAGGCACGTCGCCTCGCTGCTGTCGACGACCGGAACGAAGTGCTCGCCGCGCTGGCGGTGCGGCAGGAACATGGTCGCCGACTGGCGCTGCCAGACCTTCACCGGCTGGATCTGGCGTTCGCGATCGGCATGATGCACGTCGATCAGGACCTGCGTGGTCTCGCGGATGCGCGACAGCGTGATGTGCGAATGCTTCTGCGGCTGCAGGCCGAAGTAGGCGACGGTTTCGAGTTCGTACAACGTGGGGCAGACGACCCGGAAGAAGTTGCCGACCATGTAATCGGTGGCCCAGGCGGTGAGCAGATCCGACAGGCAATCGCAGACATAGAAGGCGCCGCGCCCGTGGTCCTGGATCAGCTGATAGGTCTGGCGGGTAAAGGCCTCAAAGCCTGCCTCGGGGTCGAGTTCGACTCGACGCACGCCCGGTCCGGGCGGCACCAGCGCCGCATGCTGCCCGAAGCGCAGGTAGAGGATCTGGCGGTCCTGCGCGCGCGCGGCGGCGACGAAGGGCTCCACGAAGCGCCGGTAGTCGTCGATGTCATCGATCCGCCAGACCACGTTGTCGCCGATGCGCAGCCCGTCGAGGACCGTGTCCAGACCCTGGAGGCCCGTGGAGACGCGTTCCATGCCGATGCGCTCATTCTCGGAGTGAGTGTCCAAGTTTGTTCCTAGACCCGCTCATTCTCGGAGTGAGTGTCCAAGTTTGTTCTAGACCCGGTTCAGCCGGCGCCGGCTCATGAATCACGGCACCAGTCTAACGGTA
>Ga0207421_10005863_pt1 | contig 13577 bp, 12 predicted proteins | sample SodLakKL_010_SED_4_FD_187542 | JGI IMG/M metagenome (GOLD analysis project Ga0207421, IMG submission 187542) | Alkaline sediment microbial communities from Lake Tanatar, Kulunda Steppe, Russia - 8KL_010_SED (SPAdes) (version 2) | ecosystem: Environmental > Aquatic > Non-marine Saline and...
CTAAGCCTTTAGTTTCAGTCATTATTCTAAACTGGAACGGTCTGCATCATCTTAAAACATACCTGCCTTCGGTTGTGGGAACATCCTATCCGCAGCTAGAAATCATTTTGGCCGACAACAACTCAGAAGACGAATCACTGGCATTTGTTTCAGAACACTTCCCGGACGTTCGCATCGTAAAACACGATAAAAATTACGGCTATTGTAAAGGGAACAACCTGGCCGCAAAACATGCAAATGGCGAGCTGATTGTCTTTTTAAATAATGACGTTCGGGTAACACCCGACTGGCTTGGGCACCTGACTGATCTTTTTCTTAAGTATCCGAATCTTGCGGCAGCTCAGCCAAAGATATTATCCGACCGCAATCCGGATTATTTCGATTACGCGGGAGCAGCTGGCGGGCAGCTCGACAAACTCGGGTATCCCTGGTGCCGTGGCCGCATTTTTGACTCTGTGGAAAAAGATCTTGGCCAGTATAACCAGTATCCAAACCGTATTTTCTGGGCATCGGGTGCAGCGTTTTGTATAAAGGCAGAGGTATTCGAAAAAGCAGGCGGATTCGATGAGCACTTCGGCATGCACATGGAGGAGATCGACCTTTGCTGGCGCCTGCAGCGAATGGGCTATGAGATTCGTATTCAGCCAGATTCTGTAGTTTACCACTACGGCGGAGGTACACTAGGCATGGGAGACCCGCGAAAAGTATACTACAATTTCCGTAACAGCCTTGCGATGCTCACAAAGAATGAAAGACCGGCCTCCCTTCTGCCTGTACTGCTTGGACGCTTAGCGCTCGATACTATAGCGGGGCTCAGGTTTCTGCTTACCGGAGACACGGCGTCTCACAAAGCCGTATGGAATGCGTATCGCGACTTCTATTCTAACCTACCCTACTGGCTGAAAATCCGTGGCAAGCTCGAAGATCTTCATCAGTCGGATATGCTCTACGGATTCGGTCCGAACAGCATAGTATGGGATTATTACATCACCGGAAGAAGAAAAGCGAAAAACAGTATGCCTTTTTCTATTGTGCTGCTCACCTTTTTTTCGGCAACGAGATCCGACCGTGGCGGCAAAGAGCTATAGTCTCTCTGCCTGGGCGATAACGGTTCCTAATTGAGCTCAAAAATTCATATATTTTAATATTAAAGGCTTTACGGCTTCCAACGCTGTAAAGCCTTTATAATCTCAACTACTGTTTACTATCAAGTAACGATTTAAGACAAATACATGAAGCAAACTGTCAGCGAAATACCTGATTTCAAAAAAACGATACCAATCGACCAGGTTGGCGTTGAAGAACGGGTAGCTAAATTCAATACGCGCAGTATTAAAAAGGACTCCAAGCTTTTTGCTCTTAAACTGGCCCTTAGCATGGTCGATCTTACCACCCTTGAGGGGTCGGATTCGCCAGGCAAAGTGCGTCAGCTCTGCTACAAAGCCATGCATCCGCACGACCGGGTTGAAGACATCCCGAAAGTCGCGGCCGTATGCGTATACCCAAGCTTTGTAAAGCTGGCTAAACAAACTCTGGACGGATCCGGAGTGAATGTTGCCAGCGTGGCCACCGCTTTCCCAAGCGGCTGGGCCCCACTGAAGGCCAAACTCGACGAAGTACGCTATTGCGTTGAGGAAGGTGCCGACGAAATTGATATGGTTATATCCCGTGGTGAGTTTCTAAGCGGAAACTACTCCTACGTTTTTGATGAAATCGCGGCTGTAAAAGAAGCCTGTGGCGATGCCCACCTGAAGGTAATCCTGGAAACAGGCGAGCTTCAGACCCTCGATAATGTACGCAAGGCAAGTGATATTGCCATGTATGCCGGGGCCGACTTCATCAAAACATCAACCGGGAAAATAAGCCCGGCTGCAACCCAGCCCGTAACACTGGTGATGTTTGAAGCCATTCGCGACTATTACTACAAAACCGGCATCAAAATCGGGATGAAACCCGCCGGCGGTATTCGCGACTCTAAACTGGCTTTACGTTACCTGGTGATGCTGCGCGAAACCCTTGGCAACGACTGGCTGAATCCGGATTTATTCCGCTTCGGCGCCAGCTCTCTTGCCAACGACCTGCTTATGCAGATTGTAAAGCAGCAAACAGGTGTATATCAGTCTCAGGATTATTTCTCGAAAGATTAAGGACATGCTAAAAGAATCAGATATTCAAAAGAAACACCGCCTCGATTTCAGCACCGGCTGGAACTACGATCCCGCTCCTGAAAGCAGCGATCATATTTCCATCAAGGAGCGTTACGGGCATTTTATTAATGGCGAATTTGTAGACCCGATTGAAGGCAAATACTTCGACACCGTAAACCCGGCAACTGAAGAAAAACTTGCTGAGGTAGCCATGGGAAGTCAGGCCGACGTGGATGCTGCTGTTAAAGCCGCCCGCAAGGCCTACACCAAAACATGGTCTAAAATGTCGGGCCGCGACAGAGGTCGTTATATCTACCGCATCGCCCGCATGATACAGGAGCGCGCCCGTGAGTTCGCCGTTATCGAAACCCTGGACGGCGGCAAGCCGATCAAGGAATCGCGCGATGTGGATGTGCCAACCGCGGCCGCACACTTTTTCTACTATGCCGGCTGGGCCGACAAGCTGGAATATGCATTCCCGGGCCGCAAGCCTGAGCCGCTAGGCGTAGCCGGACAAATTATACCGTGGAATTTTCCGCTGCTTATGGCAGCATGGAAAATTGCCCCGGCCCTGGCTACAGGAAACTGCGTTGTGCTCAAACCAGCAGAAACCACCCCTCTGACCTGCCTCAAGCTGGCCGAAATCATTAGGGAATGTGGTTTGCCTCCGGGAGTAGTTAATATCGTAACCGGAGCAGGCGATACCGGTGCCGCTATTGTGAATCATGAGGATGTCGACAAGATTGCCTTCACCGGATCTACGGCTGTTGGCAAGATTATTCAGAAATCCATTGCCGGCACTCCCAAAAAGCTCACGCTTGAGCTTGGTGGCAAAGCTGCCAACATCATTTTTGAGGACGCCGCCATCGATCAGGCTGTGGAAGGTATCATAAACGGTATTTTCTTTAATCAGGGACACGTCTGCTGTGCGGGATCGAGGCTTTTCGTACAGGAAAGTATTTCCGATGTGGTGCGTGATAAGCTCATCGACCGCATCGAAACACTGCGCGTTGGCGACCCGATGGATAAAAACACCGACGTTGGTGCCATCAACTCCAAAGAGCAGCTGGAAACCATTAACCGCTACCTGGAAATCGGCCTGAATGAAGGCGCCGATATATACCAGTCCAAGTGCGACCTGCCTGAAAAAGGATACTGGTGCTGTCCTACGCTGGTAGCCAACGTTTCCCAGGCACACCGAATCGTGCAGGAAGAAGTTTTCGGTCCGGTACTTACCATTCAGACGTTCCGTACGCCTGAGGAAGTGCTGGAAAAAGCCAACAATACTCCCTACGGTCTCTCCGGAGGCGTATGGACCGATAAAGGCTCCAAAATCTTCAACATGACCACCGGAATGCGCGCCGGCGTACTTTGGGCCAATACCTTCAACAAGTTCGACCCCACCTCGCCGTTTGGCGGTTACAAGGAAAGCGGACTTGGTCGCGAAGGCGGTCTTCACGGTTTAATCCCATATCTGAAACTGTAATTATGAGTAAACGACTGGACGTAAAAAAAACCTACAAGCTGTACATCGGCGGTGCTTTTCCCCGCTCGGAATCCGACCGCTACTACAGCCTGAACGACAAATCCGGAAATTTTGTGGCCAATATCTGCCGCGGTTCCCGGAAAGATTTCAGAAATGCCGTTGTTGCGGCACGTAAGGCACAAGGAGGCTGGGCATCGCGTTCGGCCTACAACCGAGGCCAGATTCTGTACCGCATTGCCGAGATGATGGAAGGCCGCAAGGATCAGCTGGTGGCCGAGCTCAAACTTGAAGGCAGCACCGAGAAGCAGGCCGTAAAAGAAGTTGAGGCCGCTATCGACCGGGCCGTTTACTTTGCAGGCTGGAGCGACAAGTTTCAGCAGATATTTAGCACTGTGAATCCGGTGGCCTCGTCTCACTTTAACTTTTCTGTTCCCGAGCCTACAGGCGTTGTAGCCATTGTAATGCCGGAATCGGCATCTTTACTTGGTTTTATGCAGTACGTGCTTCCTGCAATTGTAGGGGGGAACACCGTTGTGGTTCTTGCCGCAGAGAAGAAGCCTCTTGCCGTGCTAACGCTTGGTGAGATTCTTCATTCTTCGGATGTTCCCGGTGGCGTAATTAATATTCTGTGCGGTTACCGCGACGAGCTGCTGTCTAACTTCAGCTCGCACATGGATGTTAACGCGCTTGTACTGGGCAGTACCGATAAAGACGCCATCACCCTTGCACAACAGCAGGCTTCACAAAACGTTAAGCCCGTACTTGTTAAGCATGATGATGACTTCCTGGACGAAAAGCACGAAAATCCATATGCGATTCTCGAGCTTCAGGAAATCAAAACAACATGGCATCCGATCGGAATTTAATTCCTTTCCAAAAGGGTGATGCCATCACAATTGGCATCACCCTTCTTTTTAAAACTACATTTCAAAAACTCCCTGTCTTTTTGATGAGCACGTTCACAAAATTAGCACTGTTTGGCCTGCTTCTTGTTTTGGTCGCATCTTGTGCACCGAGTCGCGAACTGGCTGAAGAAGCCGAAGCTCCGGTGGCTGAGGAAGAAGAAATGGCCGTTTCCACCCTGCTTACGCCCGGGGAACTTTCCGAGCTCCGCCTGAACGCATCGGCACGGTTCAATACTGGTCAGAATCCGATTCCCGAAGTCTACCGCCTCACCGATGAAGACGTTCGCGATGTGGACACCAACGCCGGTTTCCGGATACAGCTGCTTTCAACAGAAAGCGTTGCGCTGGCGGATTCCATGAGCCTGGAATATTACGACTGGGCCGGCGAGTTCGATGCCATCCCCTTTGATGTGTTACCCGAAGCTTATGTGACCTACCGTCAGCCTTTTTACAGAGTTCGCATCGGTGATTTTCAGCGCCGAAGCGATGCCAATACGTATCTTGCCATTCTCCGTGAGCAATTTCCGGGCGCATGGGTAGTGATGGACACCATCGACCCCGAGCTGGCTCCTTAAGCTTTACCCGGCACATCATTCCGATTGCAGTGAAGCCCGTACTAAATATCTTTTTTTGTTTCACCCTAACCATGCTCTTCTCTTGCTCTGAAGCACAGAAGCCCGGGGTTTCCAAATCCGCTATGTCAGAATCAGCTATATCCCCCAACACCCTAACTGTACGACTTGTGTCGCCTTCGATTACAGGAGACGAGCGAAGCGTATACATCACCGGTAATTTCAATGACTGGAATCCGGCCGACGAAGCCAGCCGCATGCACTCTACCAGCGAGGGCGGTTTTGAGATTCAGTTTGGCGATATTTCTACTCTTCCCGATACGCTGGAATATAAGTTTACCCGAGGCGGGTGGGAAGAAGCAGAAATAGATGCGTACGGAAATCAACCACCCAACAGGCGTATTTCAAAAAACGCAGGTTTAACAAACGACACTGTAGCAGGCTGGAAAACCGGCGGCAGGTTTCATCACGAGCAGTACAGACCACTGATTAATACTATTTCGGAGTCATTCGAAATCCCTCAGCTCATCAAAACCAGACGCATAACCGCTCTGCTGCCTTATAACTACTACAATACAGACCAGCGCTATCCGGTGCTGTACCTGCAGGACGGACAAAACCTGTTCGACGACCACGCACCCTTCGGAAGCTGGGAGCTCGACAAAAGGCTGGCCTTTCTGGCCGAGCGTGGTTTGGGAGATTTTATTGTGATTGCCATAGACCATGCGGAGGAGGAGCGGCTGGCCGAGTTTAATCCATCCGTACCAACATCCAGACTTGGGAAAGGCGACGGTCGCAAGTATGCACGTTTTTTGACTGAGACGCTGAAGCCTTACATAGATTCTCACTTCAGAACAATGCCCGAACCTGAGCATACAGGAATTGGGGGAAGCTCAATGGGAGGGCTCATAAGTATTTATGCAGCCATGGAGCACCCTGAGGTATACAGCAGGCTGCTGCTCTTCTCTCCTTCATTCTGGGTTACTCCTGCGCTCCCCTCCCGCTTTATAGACGAGGCTACGGCCTTCGAAGGCCGCATTTATATCTACGGCGGCGGAAAGGAAACGGAAGCCCTTGTAGGCAGGCTGGAGTCTTTTAAAAAGAAAATTGATGCTGCCTCAGGTAATGGCAGAAATATAAGCGCGAAGCTATCCATAAACCCGGATGGCACGCACAGTGAGTCTGAGTGGAGCCGGGAATTCCCTATGGCGGCGGAATGGCTTTTCGGCAGGGATTAATTTTAATTTGAAGAAATAAGGGTGAATGAAGCGCAGGGGCTTTATAGCTCTTCCGGCTTCAGCTCGCATTTTACTACTTCAATGCGGGAATGGCTTGCCTTCACGATGGTGAACATCAGATTATTAATTCGAACCACTTCCCCTACTTTCGGGATACGTCCAATCTCATTAATGATGTAACCAGCGATAGTTTCGAAATCACTGTCTTCCTCGCTCAGCCCGATTTCGGGATAGTTTTCCTCAATATCCTCCATTTCCACATTACCCGAAAAGATATAGCGGTTTCCGGCAAGTTTCTTCATGATGGTCTCTTCCATATCGTACTCATCCTGAATATCACCCACTACTTCTTCTATAAGATCTTCGCTAGTTACCAGACCGGCCGTACCGCCGTACTCATCAATAACAACAGCCAGAGAAATATTGAGTCTTCGAAACTCCGAAAGCAAATCCGTCGATTTCTGTGACGAAGGCACATATTTAACCGGGCGGATAATATCTTCGATGTTCTGTGGCTTCTTAAACAGGTCGTAGGCAAAAATTACGCCCTTGATGTTATCGATACTGCCTTCATAAACCGGGATTTTCGAATAACCGCTGGTGATGAAGGTATTCAAAACCTCATCGAGTGAACTGCTTATTTCCACAGCTATAATATCGGTGCGGGGAATCATGGATTCCTTAACCCTCATCGAAGACATTTCAAGCACATTCGTGAGAATCTCAGAGTCGTCTTCATCAATATCACTTTCCATATTTGAGCCAATTTCTCTGAATATCATTTCAAAATCTTCACGCTTGAAAAAATCCTCAACAGAATCTGCATCCGGATTAATAAACTTCACAATTTTCTGTGCAATCGTATTGGCTATCCAGATGAACGGCCTGAAAATGATGTTTGTAATTGCAATCGGGAAAATCACAATTGGTATAAGCCTGTCGGCATGAACCCTGAAAATACCCTTTGGTATCACTTCACCCATAATCAGAATGAGTACAGAGGCCGTAAAGGTTTGCACAATTAGCATGGATAGCTCTGTAGGCGGATGACCAAATACAAGCATCCAAAGCTCGGTAATTGGCGAGAGCAGGAAAATGGTCATAAGAGTAGCATAAGCCACATTAACCACATTATTACCCACCAGCGTTGTTGAAAGATAGCTGTCGGGGTTTCGGAGAAAATAGGCCAGGTAGTGAGCGCTCAGAGAGTTTTCTCTCGACTTAATTTCCAGTCGCAGGCGGTTCGCTGCTACGTATCCGATTTCTGAACCGGAGAAAAAGCCGCTGAGGAGCAGCATAAACGCAATAATGAGCAGCTGTTCAATCATAAGCTGCTCCCTTGATGCTGTAAATCAGTTTTGGACGGAGGTTCCAATCAGACAGTAATTATTTTCCGGAAAATGAGGGTTTTCGTTTCTCCAGAAATGCGGAGGTTCCCTCTTTGAAATCTTCGGTTGCGCAAAGCGAACCAAATAAACCGGCTTCTGCCCGGTAGCCTTCATCGCTTCCCTGTTCAGAAGAGTTGATGGCTTCAATAGCTCTTGCCAGGGCAACAGGGCTGTTTTTAAGCATCTTGCCAAGCATGTCGTTAGCGCGATCCATGGCTTCGCCTTTACTGCCGGCAACGCTGTTTGCAATACCAAGCTGCAGAGCTTCATCGGCCTTAACCATTCTGCCGGTTAGAACCAGCTCCATCGCTTTGCCTTTGCCTACAAGACGTGTAAGACGCTGTGTGCCGCCGTATCCCGGAATAAGTCCTAAAGATACTTCAGGAAGGCCGAAGACGGCATTCTCTGTGGCAATGCGCACATGGCACGACAAAGCCAGCTCGGTACCACCTCCAAGCGCATAGCCGTTAACCAATGCAACTACTGGCTTGCTGCAGCTTTCAATGCTTTCAAAAACACGTTGACCGTTAACGGATAATTCCCGTCCTGTAACTGCATCGAGATTCGATAGTTCTTTTATATCGGCACCGGCTACAAATGCTTTGTCTCCAGAGCCGGTAATCATTACGGCTTTAATTTCCGGAGACTTGTCAACCCACATAAATGCGGATTCCAGATCAGACAGAACGGTCTGATTAAGCGCATTAAGCTTTTCTGGCCGGTTGATAGTAATGGTGCAAATTCCGGCTTCCGTTTCCAGAAGCAGCGTTTCGAACGTTGGCGTTTCGTTAGATGGCATAACAATCGGTTAATTTAGAATCCGGTTCAGGACCGGCTATATTTCAATCAATTTTCGGATTCACGCCCTTTCGCAAAAAGCGCGTCGGTTTCTTCCATTTCTTTTTCCAGCTTTTTCAAGTCATCAAGATACGAAGGAACATCATTTAAATCGTGATTTATCTCTCCGAATACACTATCGGTGTCTTCAAGATCCATAAGCAGGCTATCCATCTGCTGTTCGATTTCTGCAGGGTTGCCAAAGGTCATAGATTTTTCGTAAATATATCGGATTGTGTCTTCAATGGTTTTAAGCTGTGAGTCTGAAATTAAGTATTTTTCGCGTGCCGCTCCATACTTTTCAAGTCTTTTGTTCAGGATAATCAATCGGCGTTCCAACACCCGTACCAGTTTTGATGAATCCGAATTATCTATCTCAGCCTGCGTTTTTTCGACTTCAGACTGAAGATGCGCCTCTGTAGTATTGTTCAAATAATACCGGTAGCGCTCGTTTCCTTCAAGAAGCATCATATAGCTGGTAAGCAGCGCCTCTATGCGCGTGTTAATACTGTCTGCGAGCCCCTGAGAAGTATAGTTAATTTTTGAAAGGTTATCCCTAACCAGTCCGGTTATGTGTTTTAGTACCAGAAACCGTTTCTGCGATGCCTCACTTAATTCACCAAAAATTTTACGCTCGTCGAAGCGGCTGTTGCGCTCTTTAAACGCCCGCAGATTCATGTACTTCTGGAAACGGGCAGATCGGGGAATAGTACCTAAATAAATAAGCTCAGCTGCAACAGCACTAAAAATGATGATGTTAACCAAAGAATCGTACCCCGCGAGAAAAAAAGCCGAAGAAAAAGCGGCAATCAGTACGCCCAGATTCAACGGGTGAAGAAAAGCTTCCCTGGTATAGTTTACTGGCTTATCCATTAAGTTGAACAAATGTTAGAAAGATGAAATGACGTATTGGTACGTGTTTTCTTGTAACAGCTTAACACGCATACACAGGCTTACGTTTTTTTCCTGCCAATTGTTTTGTTCACTTCTGCATTCGTGCGGGCAGGATCTTCAGCTGAGGCTAATTTGTTGTTACTTAAACTTTTTTCGGCGGGCTGCATGGTTTTTTCCGAATTCAGAGAATCTGCACGACTTTCGAGGTCCCGCTCGATGGTTCCCATTTCAGCCCGTATTTCGCTCAGCAAGTCTGCGGCTTTTTGTTTTCGGGTGAAGTCCTCCGCGGCCTGAATTTCCTCCAGACTTGCTCCACCTTCTTTTGATGCATTATGATCGAGATAAACCTCAAGACGTGCTTCTGCCTGCACAATACGCTCCCGAACGGCCTGAAGCGCACCTTGAAACGATTCCAGGACTGGATTCGGATCAATTTCACGCAGGCTTTGCATTACCTTTGCTTTCCTTTCGTAGGCGGCAAGACGTTTTTTTTGCTCAAGCAGCTGTTTGTAGTGCTCCTTGTACTCCTGCTTTAAACGTTCACGCTCTTCCCTGGACATAGGTTGTTCAGATTCTTTTTAAGTAGGGTGATGAACATCATCACTCATAAATTGGGCACGTTAAGACTGGTTTCAGCTTTCCTTCTGCTTACCTATTGTCTTTGAGCCGGCTTTTTCACCCTTTACTTCGTCGTCGCCGGTAATCTCGATAGTCTTTTCTTCCGAAGCAGCCTCTTTTTTCGGTGCCTCTTCTGGAGCTTTGCCCATTTCACGCTTAAACTGCGCCACCAAATCCGAGGCGCGCATACGCTCTGCGTCGAGCTCGATTTCCAGAGTTTCGGTATCGAGACTATCCATCGCCATTTCGATGCGGGCCTCATTTTTAGCCGTGCGTTCATTCAGGCGATTTACCATCTCGGAATGGGTGGAATCCAGACCGGTAATTTCGAACTTCTCCAAAGTATCGGCAATCTTAGACTGCCACTGAGCACGCTCATGGGCCTGAAGCGCTTCTCTGGCCTCGCGGATTTTACGGTCTTTTTCGCGCATAAAAGTCTTCTTAACCTGCAGCGACTTTTCGTATGCCTGCTCGGCAAACTTCTCCTGCTCAGACGTAGATATAATGTTTTCACGCGCTTTTTCGAGCTGAAGCGCATAGGTTTCGGCTATATCATCCCGGTTGGCGTTAATGGCCGACTTAATCTTATTGGTAAGCTCCATTTCGTGCTTCTCGTATTTCTGGCGCTCTTTGCGAAGCATCACCAGGTTGGCTTTTACCGTGGCGATGTTCTCATTCATTTTCGGCACCTGATCGTTCAGCTCCCGGATGTTCTGTTCCAGAATAAGCTTCGGATCTTCGATACTCGAAACAAAGCCGCCAAACATTGATTTAATCGCACGTACAAATCGATTCCACATAACTCAGTTTATTTAGGATGATGTTTACCGCACCGGCGGCCGGAACTCCAGAGTGGAAATCCGGCTGCCTTTTCGGTTGCTGCAAGTTTATTTTGATGTAAGAACCGGCCGGATTCGCCTATTTCAACGACAGAACTTCATCGTAATTAAAATCATGAATTCCATTCTTATCCACAACATGCGTAATGAGCGGTTTTGCCACACCCGGCTCAGCGGCTATATTGTACGACTGCTGCATAAGATCGAGAGCCACATCAAACTGTTCCTGCTTGTTCGTATGCAGTACCGCAATTGTTTCACCTTTCTTCACACTATCTCCAATTTTCTTGTGAAGCACAATTCCGGCGGCAGGATCAACAGGCTGCGTTTTTTCCTTCCGGCCTGCTCCGAGCTCTAATGAAGCCATGCCAACGAGGTAGGCGTCGATCGTACTCACGTAGCCGTCTTTTGAAGCCACAAATTCTTTTTTATAACCAGCAGGCTTATAGCTGCTGGGATCATCTATTACAGATACATCTCCGCCCTGCTCGATTACGATATCACGAAGCTTCTTAAGGGCAGATCCGTTGTGAATCGTAGCCTGAGCCATCTCAATTCCGGCATTGAGCGTTTCGGCACGGCCACCCAGCTGAATCATGGAACCAGCAAGCAGAAGAGTTACTTCGCGAACGTCGTCCGGCCACTCATCTCTCAGGCAGTAAATACTTTCCTCAACTTCCAGCCAGTTGCCGATTTTGTTCCCTAAAGGCTGATCCATATTAGTAAGGAAGGCCACCGCTTCTTTTTTGAACTCTGTACCAATATCCACCAGGCGACGAGCCAGGATCTTGGCCTCTTCCGGATCTTTTATAAAAGCGCCGGACCCATGTTTAACATCGAGTACCAGGGCATCGATACCTTCAGCAAGTTTTTTACTCATAATACTACTGGCTATGAGCGGTATACATTCTACCGTTGCCGTTACGTCGCGAAGGGCATAAAGACGCTTATCTGCAGGTGCAATGTCTTCTGTCTGACCAATAAAAACGAGATTGTGTTTGTCAATTACTTCCACATAACGTTTCAGATCGAGGTTAACATCAAAACCAGGTATGGATTCCAGTTTATCCAGCGTTCCGCCAGTGTGCCCCAGGCCACGACCAGATATCATAGGGACCGGAACGCCGGCAGCGGCAACGATAGGCGCCAGAATAAGCGAGAGCTTATCGCCAACGCCACCCGTGGAGTGTTTATCGACTTTAATTCCTTTAATACTGCTCAGATCCATCACCTTACCGGAATGAAGCATGGCGTATGCAATGGCCGAAGCCTCCTCGTCGTTCATGCCTTTTATAAAAACCGCCATAAGGAACGCACTCATCTGGTAATCAGGGAGTTCATCGCGGGAATAGGCGTCGATTAAGTACTGTATTTCGTCTTTAGTGAGGTTGCCACCGTCGCGCTTGCGGCGAATCAGGGATACTACGTTATAAGTTTTACTCGTCATAATGTTTTAAATAATATGCGTTTATCAAATAGAAAATTCTGTTGACTCAAAGCTCATCCAAAAAATAAATCCGAACTTTAAACTCTGCATTATCAAAATCGTGATTAATTCTGATAATCAGAACGATAATGCTTAAATTCGGAAACATTAGCATAAGCGTTTACGTTTAGCCAATAGTGTGGATCAGCCTGATCGATTTACACTTTGAAATTAAAATAACTAAAAGAACTTCCGTATAACATGGAAACCCTCATCATTCTCTTCGTCCTTTACTCACTGTTTCAGTGGTTGTTTGGAGACAATAAGAAGAAACAACAGCAGAAGCAAAAACAGCGCCAACAGCGGGAACAGGCTGCAGGTGCCGGAGCTGAGTCAAACCAGCCGCAAAGCTGGGAGGATGCCATGAAGGAACTTGAGTCTATTTTTACCGGTGAGCCAACACCGAGCCGCCAGCCAGAGCCCGAGCCGTCTCCAAGACAGCAAAAACCCGAGCCATTCATGCAAAAACAGCAGCCGGTTCCAACAGACCGCTTTTCTGATGATCCTTTCAGTGACGATATGACTACAAAACGTCGCTCATTCAACTCAGGAATCGATACCAAAGAGCTTGAAACATCCGGAAATCCTATATACAGCAGAGAAATCGGCAGCGATGATGAAGATTTTATTTCTGAAGGCGGTATCGATACCGTTCAGGCTAAAGATGTCTTAGAATATATCAATAATCCGGAGGCGGCCCGCAAGGCCATCATTATGAAAGAAATTCTGGATCGTCCTAAATCCCTCAGGAAATCTGCCCGGATTTGGTAGGGTGATGCCCTCCGTGTCCTGAAATCCCGCCCTGCCTGTGATTACCATTCTGTGTGATGCACATATTCCCTGGCTTGATGCTATTCTACCCCAAGAACAGGTAAATACCTGCAGTTTTGACTCAGAAGCAGAATTACAAAGCAAGATTCTCAAAGCCGATGCGCTGCTCATCAGAACGGTTACAAAGATAAACCGTACAAGCTTTCCCTCCTTTCCAAAGAAGCTACGCATAGTTGCGTCAGCTACAGCAGGTACCGATCATATAGACGCAGAATGGCTTGAGAAAAACAACATTCTCTTTTTCCACAGTCCCGGCTGCAACGCCCGCTCCGTTGCCGAGTACGTCATTACCGTAATGATCCACACCCTTAATGGCGATTTCAAAAAGCTGAAATC